>UMHU01019299.1_pt1 | contig 35314 bp, 20 predicted proteins | sample 1965591 | NCBI WGS metagenome assembly UMHU01 (sample SAMEA4836101, study PRJEB28245) | human gut metagenome | biome: gut microbiome; material: fecal sample | place: Denmark | collected 2008
TGAACGAAACCTTTGAGGAAAACATCAGCCCCGATTATCTGATACCGATTTTGTCCCATATCGCAGGACAGACTATCGTAAAGGAAAAAACGCTGATTGTATTCGATGAGGTGCAGCTCTGCGAAAGGGCGTTGACCTCGCTAAAGTACTTTTGCGAGGACGCTCCAGATTATCACATCATTGTCGCAGGCAGCTTGCTCGGCGTTGCGGTCAACAGAGCGAAATTCTCTTTCCCCGTAGGAAAGGTCGATATGAAAACGCTTTATCCTATGGATATGGAGGAGTTTCTATTGGCGCTCGGTGAGGACGATTTGGTAGAGCAGATCAAAAAATGCTTCCAAACCGACACGCCGCTGCCGTCTGCCTTGCACGATGCCGCAATGCAGCTTTACCGTCAGTATCTTGTGGTCGGCGGTATGCCAGAGTGCGTGATGCAGTTTGCCGAAACCAAGGATTATATCCTTGTCCGTCATACGCAGGATACAATACTTGCAAGCTATCTCAACGATATGAGCAAGTATAACAACTTGAATGAAATCAAGAAAACCAGACTTGCTTACGATAACATTACCGTTCAGCTTTCAAAGAAGAATACCCGTTTCCAATATAAGCTGATCAAGAAAGGCGGACGGGCTTCCGAATTTGAAAATGCCATTGAATGGCTCTGCCTGTCTGGTATCGTGTCACAGGTCTATAAGGTCGAGCAAATCAAAAAGCCGCTTGAAAACTACCGTGATATTGATGCGTTCAAGATTTATGTGTCTGACTTAGGACTGCTTTGCGCCAAGAAGGATTTAGCCGCCAATGACATTCTCTATATGGTCGAGGAAATCAACGACTTTAAGGGCGGTATGGCGGAGAACTATGTGAATGTACAGCTTACCATTAACGGCTACCACACCTATTATTGGGAGTCCGAGCGTGGGGCTGAAATTGATTTTATCATTCAGCGCCAGGGGCAGCTCATTCCCATTGAGGTCAAGTCTGCCGACAATACCAAGGCCAAAAGCCTGCGGGTCTATATGGACACCTACAAACCCGCTTATGCAATCAAGCTCTCTGCCAAGAACTTCGGCTTCGAGGACAATAAAAAAATCGTTCCTCTCTATGCCGCATTTTGTATCTGAAATCAATATGGCAACAATAACGCTCACAGAAAATGTGGGCGTTATTTTTTTGCCAAAATGGGATACGGGGCACAAGGGATGGTGGTACAATCATTTTTGTTGAACTGGTTTTTCTTAAAATGCAGAAAATTGTAAAAGTAAAGCACCCTGGCTGATTCCAGGGTGCTTTGTTCGACTAAGGGGTATTGCTATACGCTCTTGTTAGCAGCATGGCTTCCATGCATAGTTGAATCAGTCTTCGGCAGAAAGACGCTCATTAATACCGTCGATCCACTGTGGATTCTGGGATTCAAGATACCCAAATAGGGACAATATATTGGTCGATGGAATGTCATCCGGGCAAGTGCTTAGCTGGGCAATCCTTTGCTTCATTTTCTCATACGAGCGATAATGGATTTTACTGCAAATCGTTTTCAGCTGATCCTGATGAGCATCATAGTTTGCCACATCGGTAAGTCGCTGCACATCATCTCGTGCTGCTTTTTTTGCTTGGGTGGTCAACTGGACATCTCCAAAGTGGGACAGAATGACTTGCAATGTACATGGACACGTAAAAATCACAATTTCTTTCGCTTTGCCAGGTCCCAGAATATCATCCAGCTTTGAAATAATGTTCACATATTGCTCAGGATTTCTGTCCTTATCACATACAACAAAGACGATCTCATAAAAATTCTTAGCATACGCTGCTTGAAAAAAACTTGGTATGTTGCTCGCAGCTTTTGCATTGCGAATATCCACATTATATGTGCCATTAAAACAGGGGAACTCTAAAATACGCTTAAAATAATAGTATTCTTCAAAACCTTCCAGAATAAGACAAATGTTACGTAGCTTTTTCTCTTGCAAAGTCGGAGGAAGCGTCCCCATTGTTATTCCCCCTCTTCGCTGACGCTTAGCAATGCCTCTACTAAGGAAGGATCTGGCAATGCGCCAAAGGCCCCCTTGCTGTATTTGTCAATAATATCACTTTCGGAGCGAACGCCATCTTTTTCCGCTGTAAATTGGGCCAGGGAGTACAAATAAGCCTGATGAATATCTTTATCTGTAAACCATATTTGGTCTTTCCTGAACAGCGTTTTAATATCCAGCAAACTGACATCGTGAGTCGTGCAAATCAATTGTGCGGACGCATTAATATAGTTATTAAACAAAGAAATGATCTCTCTGGAGATCTTAAATTGCAATCCACTATCAAGCTCATCTATAATTAAGATTTTCCCTTTTTCAAGGGCCTCAACAATATAACTTGCCAACGCAACAATTTTCTTTGTTCCACTCGAATCAAATTTAATACTCGGCAGCGGTTTGCCTCGATGAACAGAAATAAGCCGCAACTGATCCATCAGTTGGTCTGCATTTTGAATTGCCTTTTTCAACCGCTCGTCCTTATCGTCATCAGATTTGAATTCAATTTCGATAGATTCGGCATACTGGAAATCGTCAATATCCAAATCTGCAGCTTTGATTAAGCTGACAACTTTTTTTGCTTCAATGGTATCCGGCTTTTTTAGGACCTCGATTGTTTTAAGTGGACTGATCTGGTTCATGTTCAGAAATACAATGCTATCTGCAAGTTTTCTAAGCACACGTTTTGCCTCGTCCAGTAAAGGAAAATCGCTTGTGTCAAAGGCATAAATTAGAATGCTGTCTTTTGAAGATAACCCAATGATATCTCTTAGCTTGGCATCAATGCTATAGGATGTTTTACTTTGGGTGTCACGTTCAAAGTACACGATCTCTTTTCTGTTGCCATATTCATCAATCTCAATACGCCCAAAATGTTCTCTTTGATATGCTTCTGCGTTTGTGTCGTAATCAAAGGAGTAGGTAAACCTTGTCCCATCTGATAGAAATTCAGCTCCAAGCCTCACTACGTTAGATCCTGAGAATACGTTGGCACTAAATCGGAATGGGCGGTTGAGCAGCACATCACGATAAGCTACAATAGCTTCAATGGTGCAGGTTTTACCTGTGTTATTCGGCCCATATATGGCCAATGCTTTTAGTGCGTTTCCTTGACTGCTCTGTATGACGTTAGAAAGAAACTTCCGAGTATGCAGATTTGCCTCCATACTCAATTCAACTGGCTTCTGAAAGACTTCGAAGTTTTCAATTGTGAATTTCAGGAGCATAGTCATCACCTCACCGTAATAATATCACATCATAATTTTTTATGCAATATATTGGCACAAAAAATTATAAAAATTTTTCGTCAAATTCACACTTTTGCTCCAGAAGATTTAAGAGAACATACTGTTTTCACCATTATATGAAGAAAAATAAAAAATATTTCTTGATACAGATATTCCCTTAATCAATCGCTCCGGTTTATCTCTACATCGAATTGGGATTGAACTTTACGGGGCAGAAGGAATAGTAGGCTTGCCTTATGGACTGACATCATCTTCCACTGAAAACTTTCCGAATTTAACGTGCTGCATTTCAATGGAGAAAACTATGGAAGGGCGGGCGCAGGTAATTGGGCATCAGTCGTGCCGATGGTCCTTCCGCACATTGCGGTAGGTCGTTTTCTTCTCCATAGGCTTTGCTCTGTGCGTACATTTGGCAACGTATTCCTGGAGACTGGCGCTGGTAAAGAAAACGCAGCCATTGGGAACATACTGCACATAGGCGATGAGACCGTTGTTCCTTGCCGCATCCAGAGTTGTGATGCTGATTCCCAGCAGTTCGGCGGCTTCCTTCCGGGTAAACAATTTTTCCATTGCGGTTCACATTCCTTTCGCTGTATTCTGGCGGATGGCAAGGCTGACGCACAGCGCTCTGGTTACATCCTGCATTTTTTCTTCGGGAAGTTTTCCGATATAGTAACCGATGCGGCGCTTGTCCAGGGTGCGCAGCTGCTCCAGCATGACCACCGAGGGATATTTCATTCTGCCGATTATGCCGATGTAGCTGTGTGTGGGTATCTTTGATTTTGTATGGATGCGGCTGGTGATTGGTGCAACGATAACCGTCCTTGCAAAATGGTTCCCAACATTGTTTTGAAGAATCAGCACAGGGCGTGTTCCCATTTGCTCCGATCCAACCACAGGGTCAAGGTCTGCGTAGTAGATCTCGCCCCGTAAATATGTGCGGCTCATGTAAAACCTCCTTCTTTGCCGTTTGCTGCGGCTATGTAAAAAGTCCGATTGGGTTCTCCAACCGGACTTTGCTGTTATCGCTCTTTTTGTGCGTTCCGGAACTTCTGTGTATCCTCTCTGGCCCGGTCTGTGACAGTCTGCCAGATTTCCTCCATATAGCTTGTCTCCCGGTCCTCCCATGCTGCAAACACATCTGCAAGGGGACTGGGGGATTTCAGCAAAGCCCGCACCTGTGTGTTCGGCAGGCTGTTGTATTCCAGAGACATCAGAATATCTTCCCGCACGGTATATTCATAGGTGTGATTCAGGATTTCTTCCGGTGGTTGGGTAAGCAGCCACGCCCGGTAAGTCTCCTGTTCGGAAAACATCTTTTCATATAAGGCCGTGTTCAGTTCTTCGTTGGTCAAGGTGGTTCACCTCCGGTTTCACAAATGATGCCGTATTCGCTCCGGCTAAGTAAAGGCCGGGAGAAAGTAGCATTTCTCCCAGCCGGTTATACATCATTGCTGCAGGTCATTTGTCCTCGACACCCCACCTGCATAGGAAATCATCAAGCGGCCGATGGCTGTCGGCTCCACGGGAATTGCACCCCTCCGAGGATCTCTCCGAGCTGCCCCCACTTGTTACGACGGACTACGGCAGAAACCGCTTCAACGCTCGACTTTATGGCCGGACAGGAGTATCGCCCCCACAGGCGGTCATGGCCACACACGGAGCCGCCGTGTGCTGATAGCCGCTTTTCTCGCTCGCTACCGGCAGAAGCAAAACGCAGACAGAAACATCAACATTAGGTGCGGTCTGGTTGTTTCATCCGGCAGGTCATGGCGCAGCCGCTAAGGTAGCTTTTGCTCATCGCATCGCCTATGGGAATGTACTTGATGAATGGGTATGGGATTGTCAAGGTACACTTGACCAACTCGCCGTATAAGCGGAAAGAAGGCAGAGAGTTTCTGTCTCTCTACCTTCTTCCTCACTGGCGCTCGTTTTTACAGGGGACTATTTGAAAAATTTTCTCAGTTTTTTGATTGCCGACAGAATGGACTCCTGCACCGATTGATAACGGCACCCCTCCATTTCTGCGATCTGCTCATAGGTCAGTTGCTGGAAGTAATAGAGTACCAGCCTGCGCCGCTGCGTATCCGGCAGCCGTGCGATGGCTTTATGTAATTCCTCATAGAGGAGCACCCGGCCGATTTCTTCCTCCAGAGATTCTTTCGGGAAGGCCGCCCGATGCTCAATCTCGGCTTCGGTCAGGTCAATGTGCTCATAATGCCGGTCTACCTCATTCAGAAAGCGCTTGTCCTCCAGTTCAAATTGGTCAAACAGTTCGTAGAGCGCCTGATCTATTTCAAGCCGCTGCGGCCGCTTCTGGCCGTCTGAAAATTCCAAAATGTACTTCGGATGGCCGGTATCGGAGCCAGTCGTGTAAATCGTGTAGGGATTGTCCTTTGCCTTTGCACGGCGTGGATGCGTGCCTTTGTTTTTCGGATGGTTTCCATCCATAGTCTTTTCCTCCGTTTCAATATGAATTTTGGGTTTCATATTGAGGGAGGAGGGCCACGGCACCTATTTTCCGCACAGTTTTCAGCTGCTATGGGACAAAATACGGAATAATTAGAAGATTTTCTGCATTTGCCGTAGTCTGCATGGAGCGGCACAGACGGAAGGAATTCCTTGCGCCGGAAGGTATGAATGTACACGCCCGTTCTAAGCAGAGTGGGGAACCACCTCGGCGTTTCTGCCGCAAAAGCAAAAATCGGCTCTGCCATGCCAAAGGCATAGCAGAGCCGATTCAAAGCGTAAGTGCAGAAACCGCACCATTCGGGCAGTTTGCGCTACATTCCAATATGGATTTCTATGATGGGTCTTAGGGATGTTGCTCTATCGACATAAGACACCTCATGAAAAGTGATTATAGGTTACTTCTCCGCTGGGAACTTCGTGATGTTGCCCAAGTAGTACTGGCAGACCATCATGGCGTCGGAGACATCCATGGTGCCGTCGCCGTTTACATCGGCGGCTTTTTTCTGCGTATCCGTCGGGGTAACATTGCCCAGATAGATTTGGCAGATCAGCATGGCATCGGAGACATCAATGATGCCATCCCCATTTACATCACCGTATTTGACCTCGGTCTGGTCCCCAATGGTCAGGGTCAGGGTGGTCATAGGCTTGTCGCAGTGGACGCCGTATTCCATCTCCAGGGTCTCGCTGTTCTCCCGGTTTTGGTACATGGCGTAGGGGAAGGTGATCTGGAAATCGGTATCATCAGCCGTCAGCGGCTTTTCGGACCAGGTCACATACTTCGTCACATCACGGGTCTTTCCGTTGGCGTAGTAGGCCGTTACCTGCATACCGGTGGGGTCAAAGGTATCCTTCACATTGTACGTCGTCTTATCCGGCAGCTTCGTGACCTCGATGCGTTCAATGGTGCTGCCCACAGCCATCAGGTAGGCGGAGTCGTTCTTGAAGTAGATGGTGCCGTACTCGTCCATGATGGGGCTGCAGATGGCGTACTGTGCCTGTGCGCCGCTGGGGGTAAAGATGTTGTAGGGCGTTGTATAGGTCTCCGACTTGCCGCTGGCCGTGTAGGTCTCCATCGTTTTCAGGGATACCTCGGTCTGACCGGGCTTGTCCTCCAGCACCCGGAGCTTACCGGGAGTAAAGTTGTCGAAGAAGTACACATAGACGCAGCCGGTCTCTTCCTCATAGGCCGTAGTCAGAACGCCGCTGGTTTGCGGATAACCGTGCGTCCGCACGGTATAGGCGATCTCCCAGTTGGGGATGTCAATGACCGTCAGGTTATGTCCGCTGTATGCGCCGAACTGCGCCGTGCCGGAGATGCCGATATAGGCCCGTCCATTGTAAATGGTGGGCGTGCAGGTGGACATGGCGGGATTGGCGGGGTCGTCATCGTAGTTATAGAGCTTCAAGGTGCGGACATCCTCGATGGTGCCCTTTTCGTCCACGGTGGCCTCGAAGAAGTAGCCGCCCTTGCTGGTAAAGTAATACTTGCCGTTGTAATGGGTAATGGAACTGCGGATGTCTCCGGTCACGTCCATTTTGTAGCTGGACAGCAGTTCGCCGGTCTTGGGGTTAAAGGACAGCAGGCTGGGCTTGCCGGTGGTGTAGCCGGAAGCGCCGTCATCCGTTCCAATCAGCAGGAAGTCGTCGCATACATAAGCGCCGGCCCAGTAGAAGCCGCCCTTGCTGGTGTAGTACCAGGTGGGGAGCTTTTCCTCCTTCGTCTGGGTGGGGTCCTCGTCGGTGGCGCTCAGGCAGACATAATGGGCTTCGTTGATCTCGCCTACCCAAAAGCCGGTGTAGATGTAGCCGTCGTGATAGACGATGGAACTGTTGGGCTGACCGCCGATGGAATCCCGGTAGATCCACAGGGAGTTCAGGGTGTTGGCGTCAAATGCCTGAATGGTGCCGTCGGACAGGCCCACGAAGATCATGCCGTTGGCATAGGTGGGCGGATTGATGGCGAAGCTGGAATTGTGGTCCATAGGCTTGTCAATGAGAATTTCACCGGAAATGGCATCCACCTTGTAAATGCGGGAGCCGGAGTAGGTGTAGATAGCACCGTCCACCAGAATGGGGCAGCCGCAGGCGTTCACATCGTAGCCGGAGCCAATGGAGGTAGCCCAGTACAGCTCGGCATCCTTGGCATAGACCGGCGTTTTGTAGTCCACCACGCCGTTATTTTCGTTGTTTTGGCGTAAGTGGGGCCACGCAGAATCGAAGTTGATGAGCGTGTCGTTGGCCGGAGCCTTCTCCAGCGTAACGGTCAGCGTGCCGTCCTTGTCGGGGGCGGTGTAATGCTCCACCTTCTGGCCAATATAACCGGCGCAGGTGGTGGTATAGGAATAGCTGGCACCGGGGGTCAGGCTGTAGGTGCCGTTTTTCTCCACGATGCGCTTGCCATTCAGATCGTTGGTCAGGAATACCGTGGCATCCGCCGGGGTCGTTTGGATGGTCAGCTGAATGGGGTCGCTCTTCTGAACATGAACGGTATAGGTCAGTTCGATGCTGCCGGTATCCGCATGGCAGACCTGCACCAAAATATCTTCATTGTAAAGGTCTGTGTTCAGGACTGCTTCCGCACCGGCCAGCGTATCATAGCGCACACCGTTGACCTTGGCATAGTACCCGCCGCAGCAGGCGGTGTCTGCGCTGCTATTGGGATAAGAACCGAAGAGATAGAGGGCCGTGGTCTCCCGGTCCACCCGAACATAGTAATCCGTGGTATCCCGGTCAAAGCGGGCCGTTGCGCCGCTGGTGGTCACAAAGGGCAGCGTCTCGTCCTTGGTGGCAACGGAAAGACTGGACAGGTGCAGCTGCCGGAGCAGCTGAACGGTGTACTCCTGATAATAGGTAGTGCCGTTTTCTGTTTTGGAAATGCGGACTGTCACCGTCTGGCCGTAACCTGCCTTAGCCACGGCATAGGTCAGATTCTGGGCAAGTCCCGTCTTGCTGACAGGCGTCGTGACCGTTACCGTCTGTGCAAGGTCATGGGTCTCCGGGACGGTGCTCTGGGTCTGATACAGAGCCGTCACGGTCCCTTCTGCCGTGGCCTGCATGGCAACAGAACTGTTGCAGTCGGACACCGTATAGTGGTAGGTGTGGTCGGCGGCAGAGAAGGTCTTGTCGGCGGCGTAGGCGATCCGGCTGGAAGCGTAGGTGCCATTATAGAAGGCCATGCTGCTGAGCCAGTCGGTGGTAACAGGCTCCGGGACAGACACACTCAGTCCGCTGGAAGCCGTGAAGGTGATCTGCGTGTGATACCAGATATTCTTCGTGGCGATGCAGGTATAGCTTTCGCCGGGGACCAGATGATAGGTCCCATCCACCGGTGCGATCTCGGAGCCAGCTCCGTTGAAAACCTGCACCGTTGTGCCGGAGGGCACAGCCAGCGTCACCGGTACGGAAGCTACCTTCTGAATGTGGAGGGTATAGGTGCTCTGCTCCCCGTTGGGCGCTGCTACCTGAACCGTGTGATCCTGCGTGTCTCCGGTCAGCTGCACCGCCCCGGTCCCGGTGACGGTGTAATCCTCCCCGAAAGGCTCAGCGGCAATCTCCAGCGTGGAGGAAACGGTCGTCAGGCTGTACTCCCGTACAGTCGGCTCGAAATCCAGAGGCAGCTTGGTCCCTTCCGCCGTAGCAGTCAGCGTTTTCAGCGTGGGGACACGGGTCACGGTAACATCGTAGGACTGGATCTGCGTGTATCCGTCTGCACCGGAATATTGGGCTTCCAGAGCGAAGGTCTTGCCCTCCATACCGGCGGCAAGCAGATAAGTAAGCGACGTGGCCGTGCTGTTCCAGCTGCGGGCCAGATTGGACATATCCTTGCCGTTGGTGCCGGTATAGATGGTGCGGAGCTTGGTGGTCTTGGTATCCGGGACATTGCCCATCACAACATTCAGATACACGCTGCTCAGGGCGTTGCCTGTGTCCTCAATCCAATACTGCGCCGTATGGTCCGCCTGATTTTGCTTGAAACGATAGGGTTCTTTCTCCGCATCCAGCAGCCGGATATTGCCGAACCACTCGCCGTAGGGCAGGGTCACGGAGACCTGTGCATCAGCGGAGACCGTCAGTGTACCGTCCGTGCGGTTATGGCCGCCGTCGGATACGCTGAGCTTGTAGTCGCCGGCAATGACCTTGGCGCTGCCGGTGCCGGTGGTGACGTTGCCATAGGCATCCGTCAGGGTAATGACCGGTTCCGCCACAGCGACTCCGTTCTGAGTCGCCGCTGCGGAGACGGTGTATTGGGTGCCGTCCAGAAGGGCCGCATATTCGGAAATGGCATCTTTCAGGGCTTGCAGCAGAGGCCCTGCCGAGTCGGCAGTCGCCGTCCGCAGGCCCTTCAGCGCCGCTGCATAGGCATTGGCCGCTGCCGGATAATTCTGCACATGGTTGGTCATGTCCAGGTAATCCGCCATCTGGAGGATCAGCTGGATGGCATCATCCGAATACGTCGAAGATACGTGGAAGCAAAGGGCCTTAATGGAAGAAGCCGGAGCGTCCAGCTTGTAGCCGCCTTTGTCATAATAGAGCAGATAGTTGGCGGAAACGCCGTTGATCTCATAAATGAATCCCTGCTCCAGGCCGACAAATTCAATATCTGAATCAGCCAGCGCCTGTTGAATGGTTTGTCCAGATTTATACTGGATACGGGTCGGCTCCACGATGGTGCTGTTGGCGTTCATGGCAACGAACACGAAGCTGCCGCCCTCGTCCTCTGCGGCCATTGCCGTGGTCGGCATGATGGCAGAAACCAGAAGCACCAGACTCAGAAGCAGAGCCATTACTCTTTTGTGCATTTTCCATCCTCCTTTAATTTCTCAGTACAGGCAGTTCCAGAGCCGGTACCGTATTCTCTCCCACGGTGTCCAGCTGCCCTTGCAGGCATCCAGTACACGCACGGCAAATGAGTCAACCTGCTTGCGCTGCTCCGGGGTTATATCCTGGGTGCTGAACAGCGCCTTTTGATTCAGTTCTGCGGCTTCTGCCGCACCCTCCGGGGGCCGGACCGTGCTGTGGCGCAGCAGGCAAACGGCATAGCCAAAGCGCATGGCAATGGCCTCCCGGTCGTCTGCGGCGTCGATAGCGGCCAGCTTCTTCCGAAACACCCTGCGGCGATGGAAAATACATCCGGCCAGCAGCAGGATCAGCAGCAGCGGAAGAAGCAGCAGGTAATGGGCATTCAGCGAGAAGGTAAAGCGGTCCTGCTTGTGCTCGCTGACCTCCTCCGGCTGCTCCACCTCTACAAATTGCTGGGTGTTGTTCTCGTAGGTGTTCTCGTCCGGGCTGTCGCCGCCCAGGGACAGCTCTTCATCGTCTATGTAGCCGGGAGTCACCTCGAACGGCACAAAGCCGACACCGCTGACATAGTATTCCGCCCAGGCGTGGGCGTTTTCCTCCGTCAGGGTAATGGTCTCACCGGCCTTGTAGCGGGCGGCATCCTCTGCCGAGAGGTAATACCCCTCCACATAGCGGGCCGGAACACCCATGTAGCGCAGCATCAGCACCGCTGCCGTGGCGTAATGGACGCTGTAACCGTGTCCGCTGCGTTCCAGCGTATATTGCAGGAAGTCACCGCCGCCATTCATGGTCCGGGCAGTCTCATCGTAGGTCATGGCTTCTCGTAGATAGTCAAAGATAATGGTGCGGATGTCGCCAATGGTCCGGGCCTGGGTGTCCAGCTTCAGCTGCCGCCGGAGGACGGCCCAGCTGTCCTGAGTCATTTGCAGGTCGATGGCCCGGAGATAGTCGGCGTATGCCTGCTCCTTGGATAGATAGGTCTCGATGTTCTCCCGGCCCTGGGCCGTGGAGAGGTTCCGCTGGATCTGATACCAGTCCGGCACGCTACCCTTCAGATAAGACAGGCTCTCTGCCGGGGGCAGGTCCGTGTCCCCGCTGCGGTCTGCCTCCAGCGTTTCGCTGCCGTAGACGGCATAGGGATAGTAGCCGTGGGCGGAACAGGCGGAGAGATTTTTGACGGTCATGGAGAGGGGCGTGGCCGTCTCCGTATAGCCATCGGCCAGTGCGATCTGGCTCTGACCGTAGAAATTCGCCTCATGGAGCCAATAGAAAAGATCCTCATATTGGGCTGTTTCTTCGGTGTCGGCTGCCTTCCAGCCGGTGCCGGTGTAGGTGTCGTAAATCTGCCCGCGCAGATACACCTTTTCCGGCTGCTCCATCGTGACTTCCAATGCCGGGGTATCGCTTTTATTCCAGGCGGGCAGGTTTTTAAGGTTTCCTTCCGGCATGGAATTGGTATCGCTGTCATAGCGCCGCTGGTGGAGCTGGGTCTGCATCGTCTCGACCATGTCTGTATTCAGCTTGTCTTGGCAGGACAGACCAATCAGCAGGCACAGGGCCGCACACAGGACCGGCAAGATCAGCTGCGCCGGAGCGCCTGCAAGGGCTTCTCCCGCTGTCGTGCGCTGCACCAGCAGCAGCACCGTGCCGATGATCAGCAGCCCACCGCCGATGCCTATGGGAAACAGGTCCAGCAGCAGGGCTGCATAGCAGGGCAGCAGAATCGGCAAGGCCAGCAGTAACCGTCCGCCCCATGCGCTGCGGCTGAGAAGCAGCGATAGCGCCAGCAGTAGAACCGTTACCGCCAGAGGCAGAAATTGGGCATCCGCTGCCGCAAGGTCCAGGTAGATCTTCCCGGTCTTTTTCGTCAGCAGGGTCAGGAAATCATTTGCCAGTGTTCCAAAACCGGGTAGGACAAACTTGTTCAGTGCCAAGCTCAGAAGAAGCAACACGCCGATGCCCGCTGGAACGAGCCAGTTCCCGATTTTGGTTTGGTATACTATCAGCAACGCCGCCTGCACCAGAATCGCAGCTGCTGTCATGGCCCACCATGGGTAGGGAACAGAGGGAAATGCAGCGGTTAAAAGCAAGCAGAAGCCCACCGTCAGAACGGCACAGACCACCCAAGCGCCCCAGGGAAAGTGCAGCTTTTTCTGTGCCGTTTCGGCGACAATCCACTGGAGTCCGTTTTCATTTTTTCGCATGATGGGTTAAACCTCCAGTCGCTGCATGGCCTCGGAATAATTCTGCGGGGCAAAGGTGGTCGCACCGGGATACTGCTGTTCGGTACAGAGGATGAAATGCACCCGTCCGTCCGTGAGCAGCTGTTCTTCCGGCGCTGTGCCGAAACAGAGAATTCGGCTGTAACCGTCAGTTTTGGGCAGGCGGCACTCAGCGCTGCCCCTGGTCTTTACCAGAGCCGGGATAGCCTGCAAAAGCTGGTTTTCCTCTGAAATGTCCTGGACCTGCAGATCGTCCCGGTCCGTCCAGCACAGGGTATAGGGTACACCGCTTTGCAGCAGTGCCATGCCTGCGGAGGACACGACCTCCGCCAGTGCGTCCATCTGCTCGGGGTTACCGCCGGGGCGCTTATCCCAGAATACCAAAAGGGAACGGCTCTCCGGCTGGCTGGCCTCTTTCAGAATCAGCTCATCTAACTTGGAGGACAGCTTCCAGTGAATTTGCCGGATGTCATCGCCGGGGCGATACTCCCGGAGCTGGTACACCTCGCTGCGGTCCTCACCCCGTCGATTGGAAGCGCCGTCGTCGGCATAGGCCGGTCGGGCGGTCATGTCCGCCTCCATTGGATACAGGTCCGGGAGGATGGTCAGACGGGCATCCGCTTTCACGAGGGCCTTCATGGGAAGCAGGCCCAGATAGTCCAGCAGGGTAAACCGGCTGATCTGCACATACACTCTGCCGCAGAAGCTGCTTTGCAGCAGGATGGTTTGGCTGCTTTCGCCCTTGGCTCCGATGCTGCCGGTCAGCGTCACTGTCTGATCTTCCTCAGTGAGATCATTGCGGATAGAGACCTGACAGCCATAGCGCATTACGGGCAGAAACGCTCCGTTGCGGATACGCACCCGACAGCTGACTGCCGTGCGTTTTGCCGCTGTGGCCGGGGTCAGAATGTCCGCCTGCAGGTGCCTGCGGACATGGAAATTGACCGCCCAGGAGGCCAGGGGCAGCAGGAGCAGCAAGCAGAGTCCGGCCAGCGCCCAGAAGGAGCCGCTTGTAAGAAGCAGCGCCGCCAACGCCAGCAGCAGGATCAGATAACACAGGGCGCTGCCTAAGATCGTTTTTCTCATTTGCTGGAAAATTCCCGGACATCCGGCTTCTGGACGGAGGTAAGTACATTTTGCAGGATCAGTGCCGCTGTATAGTCCTGGAGCCGCGCCTTGGAGTTGAGGATCAGACGGTGGACGCACACATCCGGGAACACGGCGCACACATCGTCAGGGATCACATAGTCCCGGCCCTCTAAGTAGGCGTTGGCCTTGGCCGCACGGGTCACAGCCAAAGCGCCACGGGGACTGACACCCAGGGTCACATAGGCGTTGGAGCGGGTCAGATCCACCAGCTCTGCAATATAGTCATAAATTCGGTCTGCCACATGGATATTGCTGACCTCTGCAATGAGCTTTTCCAGCTCGGCAGGGGAAGTCACTGTCTGGCAGGCAGAGAGCGGGTCCACATGATGGCGATCCTTCAGCAGTGCCGCCGTGCTGGCCCGATTGGGATAGCCCATGCTCAGTTGGAGCATGAAACGGTCCAGCTGGGATGCGGGCAGCATCTGCGTACCCGCAGAACCCACCGGGTTTTCCGTTGCCAGCACGATAAAGGGCTTCGGCAGGGGCCGGGTCACGCCGTCCACGGTGACCTGCAACTCCTCCATAGCCTCCAGCAGAGCGGATTGGGTCTTGCTGGAGGTACGGTTGATCTCGTCCGCCAGCAGCAGATTGGTCATAATGGCTCCGGACTGATATTTCAGCTTGCCGTCTGCCTTATCGAATACGGAAAACCCGATAATATCCGATGGCAGGGTGTCGGAGGTGAACTGGACACGCTTGGAGTCCAAACCTAGCGTTTTGGAAAATGCCTTGGCCAGCGTCGTCTTGCCTACGCCGGGGACATCCTCCAGCAGCACATGGCCCTGTGCCAGGATGGCCAGCAGCACCTTGCGGACGATGTCCTCCTTGCCCAAAACGACCTTGTTGACCTCTGCCTGAATTTGATCTGTCAGCTTGTTCATGCTTTTTTCCTCTTTCTGCCGATGATGTAGATCGCACCGGCGGCGATTACGACTACCGCACCGATCACGGCGCAGATGATGATTCCATTTGTGCCGAATGCCTCACGGGGCGCTTGAGTGCCGTCAAAATGCAGCACCCACGGCTGCCCGGACCGCACACGCTGCACAGCCACTAAGGCCAGGACGGATTGGGCCGTTGCCAGGCCGTCGCCGGCCCCCTCCAGCACATGGCGGTAGGTGCCGTCCGCTTCCCGGAACTGGGAAAGCTCCGTCAGCAGGGTGTGCTCGCCCTTGACAAAACGGCTATCCGTCTCCGGGTCAATGCCCAGCGCACACAGGGCCAGGATGACCTGGGCGGTGCTTTCCGCGTTCTCATCGCCGTAGGCGATATACCCGCAGGTGTCCGTCAGCTGGCCGGAAAGATAGGAAAGTGCTGCGTCGATCTCGGTCTCCATCTGGTCCCGATAGGGAGCTAGGGCCTGCACCGCCATAGCTGTGATGTCCACATCCGATTTTCCGGGGATCAGGCCGAAGCCGCCGTCCGGCTCCTGGGCAATGACGATGGCGTTCACCATGTCCTCTCTGGAATACCGGGCATCGTCCGGTACCACCGTATCCTTGGCATCCAGAGCCAGCAAGGCCCATATCCAGCCGTTCAGGCCCTGAGCGCCCGGATCACGGGCATAGTTGTAAATCCCTTCTGCGATCAGGTCAATGGCCGAGCCGTCGGGCTTTGTGCCAAAGTCGGTGGGGTCGCCGCCCAGGGCCAGCACCGTCAAAGCGATCCGGTGATATTCCGTGGCCTTGTTCCGGTCCAGATAGCCGTTCTTCGCATAGGCATCCACCACATAGGCTTTCAGCGCTGCCAGATAGTCGGCATAACACTCCTTTGCGCCGGACAGCGCCATAGCCATAGCCAGCCAGTCACAGACGGAATCGCCTGCGGGAAACAGCTCCCGATCCTTCAGCAAATCGCCCTTCTTGCCGCCCAGAGCGGATATTCCCTCCGCACTCTGGGCGATCTGTTTCTCCAAAGAGGGCTGCGCTTCCGCAAAGGCCACCGTTGGGAGCAGGAGCAGCACACAAAGCACCGCCGCTATGAGCCGTGTTCCTTTTTTCATGCTGCATCCTCCATCATTCGTTTCAACACCCTTCTGCAAGGGGAGATTTTACTGTTTCCATGTCCTGCCAGAGCGTTTCGCAGCCTCCGCCGCATCAACCGTGCCTGTCCGGAAGTCGGCTCCGTGGGTGTAGGGTCACTGGGGTCCGAGGGGCTTGGTTCGGTGGGGTCCGTAACGACCGGGTCGCTGGGTTCCGTAGGCGTCGGTTCCGTGGGGACCGGCTCCGTAGGATCAGGCTCTGTCGGCTCTGTTCCACTGCCGGTGGCCGGGAGAATATCGGTTTTCTCCTCATGGCACTTGGAGCAGCGATAGTGGATGTAACCATCCTCTGTTTCGGTGGGTTCCAAACGATCCGTCTCCACGAAGTCGTGGCCCAGCGCCTGATAGCCGCCGTTGATCCACAGACCGCAGTAGCTGCTCAGCGCTCCGTAGCCGCCCCCGGTGGAATCGTAGCCGCCGATGTCCTTGCCGTAGGCCAGAGTGAAGCGCACATAAATGGTAATGCCGTTGCGGACCTTATAGCCGCTCATGCCGGTACCCTCATACAAGGTGCCGTTGATGGAGTACATCCAGCCGGAGCCTTGGGTATAGTCAAATTCCCCGATGCTGTCCCGGTCGTAGTTGTCATTGGTGGTGATGCCGTCCCGCAGAATCAGCTCCCAAAGATGCTCCGGGACATTGGCCCGGTAAGCAATGTCGCCCCGGTTGATCCGGCGCAGGTAGAAATTCATGGTAGCAGACCCCTGATAATCCGGGTCATAGCCGTATTCCTGCAGGAAGCGCAGCAGCACGGATGCCGCCGTCTCGCCCTCCACGATGTCCAGCGTACCGGTATCCAGAATGCCCAGCCCGATGGTGGTCGCATCCAGCACCACATTTACCGAACCCGCCGGGTCGCCTTCGCTGATCTGGTGGTAGGTGACGGCATAGACCTTCATGGTGGAGTTTCCGTTGCCGTCCCAGGCCAGCACCCGGACGATATGCGTTTCCTCATCGCCGGATTGGGGGGCCTCGAAATACAGTTCATAGGTGGGCTGAGAATCGCCGTAGCTCTTTTCCACGACCTTCCCGTCCAGTGTGACTTGAATTTGATTGGAGTAGATCACACCGGCCCCCAACTCGGCGTTGGTGCGGGCAATCACCGCCAGGGGGAAGGTCTGAGAGGTCATGTCCAGACTGGCTCCGTCCAGATTGGTGACGATAGAGGGAGGATAGTCCCCCACCGTCGGGTGGGTATCGTCCGCAAGATTCGCGTAATAGCCCACCCGGTACTGAACAAGCCCCAGGAAGGTCTCTCCATCATAGAGGGACAGCACAAAGAGGTTATCTGCGTTGAAATCCAGCTGCGCCTCGTAGTTCTGGTTATCCTGGGAAGTCAGCAGCAATCCGTTTCCGGAATTGGTCTCATTTTTCAGCCGGACACGGATATGCAGGTCCCCTTTGCCTACGGGATAAGCCACAAAGGTCAGCTTCCCGTCTGGCAGCTCCGTCTTGGTAAGCTGCTGGGTTTTCAGGGTCGTATAAATGCGGGGCGTATCATCTTCCTCACCGCCGCTGCCGTGGTCGCCGCCGCTGCCGCCGTGGTCCCCGTCATCTCCTCCGGGTCCTCCGCCATGATCGCCGGAATCTTCGGAACCGCCTTGGTTGTCATCAGAATCGGAGCCACCCTGGTCCTTGCCGGGGTCCTCCACGGGCTGATCCGTGGGTCCTGTGGGGTCCTGTTTGTCTTCGCCCTGTGTTGGGCCCGTAGGAGGCTCGGTCTGGTCCGGCTTGTCCGGGTCCGTAGGCTGCTCCGCAGGGTCCTGGGTCGGGTCGGTATTCTTCGTGTCCTCGCTGGGCGCTGTGGGCTGAGTATCCTCTTTTCCGGAGTTCTGTCCGCCGGTACTGCCGGAGCCTTGCAGCAATTCTGCCTGAAGCTGCTCCGGCTGACCGCTGATGGGATTGTCCGGCCTTGTCCGCCCGGAGGCAATCAGGGAAGCACTGATCCCTGCAATCAGCACAATGACCAGCAAAATACTGACGGCGCTATATAGGCCGCTGTGTTTTTTCATACGGGTATCCCCCAAATACTTGTTTTGGATTCTTACCATCGTCTCCTATCACAGGGGACAATGGTAAAGCCCCAAAATACGGCGAATCGCCTCCCCTCCCAAAAGGGAGGGGAAGCTAAGGATCCGCCTTGTTTTACTTGGAATTTGCGATGACCGCAACGGCATCTGCGGAGTTGACGACCTTATCGCTGGTCACATCTGCACGCAGGAATTTCCGTACAGAGACTTTCTCAAAGTCGGTGTACTTGCCGCTGTAGATGTCATAAGTGAGTTGAGCATCGTTGATGTCCACCAGGTTCGTCTCGTTGACATCGTAGCTCTGGGTCACTTCCTCGGCAGTAGCACTGGCCTGCGTGATCTTGGCCGCAGCCGTAGCCTTGTCGAACGTCTCGCCCTTGTTCACGATCACCAGCCAGCTGTACACGTTTTCACCATAAGCGGTGGTCTTGTACATGACATCCTCGCCGTAGGCAAAAGCCTTGCCCTCTTCAGGAGTGCCGGTCACGGTCACCAGGAACACGGTCTTGTCATCCAGCTGCACGTACTCGGAGACGGCAACTTCCATCGTCAGAGTAGATTTCTTCTCGATGGTGATAACCAGATTGCCGCTGACATTGGAGATGGTGTAGGTGTTGTTCTCGCCCTCGGTGACAGTCACATCCTTGCCGCCCATAGTGGCAGTGATGGTGTACTCGAAGTTTGCCTTCTTGTCCACGGTAAAGGTGTAGTCAGTCTTTTCCTGAACGGTGCTCTCGCCTTTAGCATCGCCTGCGCCGGTGCCTTCAAAGGTGACAGTGAAGGTCGCCGGTAGCTTGACCTGCTTGTTGCTGCTAATGACGATGTCGCCGGTCACATCCGCGCCGGGGATGGTGTAGGTGGTGGTGCCGTCGTCATTCGCCTGGGCCGCAAAGCCGGTATATGCCTTGCCGCCGATGGTCACAGCCACATTGTAGACGTAGCCATCCACAGGGGTCAGCTTGAAGGTATAGCCTTTCGTGTAGGTAGCAGTCGTCTCACCGGTGGTATCGTCGCCCAGGGTGACCTTGAAGGTCTTGGGGGTCTTGGTGCTGGTGACAACAACGTTGCCGTTGACGTTGGGGACCGTGTAGGTGCCATCCTCGCCAATGGTGGGGGTGGCTTCCACGCCGCCGACGGTAACGGTCACGGTGTAGTCATAGTTGGGGTCCTTGGGAACGAAGGTCAGAGTACCATCTGCTTTGATCACGGAGCCTTCCGCATCGGTACGCTTAAAGTCATCCGACAGGTCCACGGTGTAACCGCTGACGGTGATGGTGGTCGTATCGTTCAGCACGATGGCATCCGGTGCATCGAACTCGATGGCGTTGGCATTGGTATCTACACACGCACTCATAACCTTGACCTCACCGGAGCCTTGGCCTACGGCGATAAAGCGCAGGGTCAGGGCCTGACCCAGCTCAGCGGCCTTGCCGTAGCGCTGTACACGAACGGTGCTGGACAGGGGATATACCCGGTAGCCTTCGGTATTGGTTTTCTCCATATCCAGCTTCAGGACAGTATTATCGTAGGAGAATTTCATATCGAAGGCGTTATAGGTGGTCTCTCCGGCCGTGTTGCCGATGGTCACAGGAATCTCCACAATCTGACCGGAGGCTACCGTCTTGTTTTCACCAAGGGAAACGGTGTAGCCCTTTGCTTCCGGGGTTTCAACAGGGATGGTCAGCTCGCCGCCAACTACTTTGTGGGCAACCTTGATGTTATTTGCCGGATCGTCCGGATTATATTTTAACAGGTTTTCAATCGTCAGCTTGAATGTGGCCGTAGAAGTGTTCGCTCCCTCTTTGGCCTTAAATGTGAATGTGTCCAGCTTTCCCGCAGACCAGGTCGTCGGTTTATTCGGCTTTGTGTTCAAATAAACCGCCCGAACCCAGCCTTTTTCATTCGCTACATTTTCATTTGTAGTATCATCAAAGGTATCCGGGACCTTTTTCACATATTCGTATGCGTCCTTATCGAAATCGATTTTAAAGCCTGCGCCATCAACGACTGTGTCCTTATCCAGGCTTAAAGTCAGTGTCACAGTCTCACCGGGGGCAACAGAGGTCTTATCTGCGCTCATAGTGATGGTCGGTTCGTCTGCTGCAAAGACGGCAGGTACCAGGCTCAGTACCATTGCCAATGTCAGCAGCACAGAAATCAGTTTTTTCATGTGGATTTGTTTCCTCCTTTATTCAGTTCGACTTTCCAGCCGGGAATTCCGTGATGTTGCCCAGATAATACTGGCAGATCATCAAAGCATCCGAAACATCGACCGTTCCATCGCCGTTCACATCGGCAGCTGCATTCTGCGTATCCGTCGGCGCTACATTGCCCAGATAGATCTGGCAGACCTGCAGTGCGTCCGAAACATCAATGGCTGCATCTCCGTTCACATCTCCATACGTCACATCCGGCTTCGTGTCTGCCTTTGCATACTCAAAGGTGAACAGGGCCACCGGTCGGAAATTGTTGGCACTGCTGGATTCCAGCGTGACCGCCATCGCTGTTCCGTCCGCATTGCGGATATAGCGGGTGACGGGGGTGGTGACGGTCTGGGTGCCGTCACTGTTGGCCTTGTAGCTGTTTTTCAAGGTAACGGAGCGGATGGTTGCCGAGGACACCACATCCACGGCAAGGTCCGTTTCATAGCCGTATGCAGTGGCATCTGCGTGGTAAATATCCACGCCCTCGTTGTAGGTAATGTCAACGGTCTCCGTTCCCTCCGGGACGATCACATGGTACTTGGGGATCTCTTCGTAGACATTTTTGAACTCCTCATTGTCCTCACTGCCCAGGGAGACGATGCCCTCGTAGGAGATGTTCTTCGCATCCAGCTTTTCTCCATTGACGGAGATGGACTGGAAGGGCCGCTCCAGTTCTGCGGTCTTGGACACATTCAGAAGAGCCGTAGCCGGTGCGATCTTGGCATAGTTCTTACCGCCGGAATCATCCGTGGCGATCTTTCGGTTGGGGTCCATACCCACAATGTAGTAGGTGCCTTCCTCCGTAGGAGCGGTGACTGTGAAGGTGGCCTTGCCGTCATCTGCTGCTTTGACCTGATCTCCGACCTGCTCCCATTTGGAGTTATAGATGAATACGTCCAGATTCGTGAAGTCGTAGAAGTCGCTGCCCTCAAAGGTCGTGCCGTAAGCTCTGGAGGTGACCGTCAATTCCGTACCGGGGCGGGCAGTGTACTCGTCCTTGTCGAAGCAGGTAAATGCGCCGCCGCTGGACCAGAAGCTCCAGTTGCTGTACATGGCCACATCCCAGGTATCTCCGTTGGACAGCAGGATGTAGTCCGAGGTGGAACCCCAGCCAGGACTCATGTAGGGATAGCAGTGATTCCTGTAATACATTAAATTCTCGTCATGGCCCCAAAAATTTGCCATGTAGAGGCTGGTGGGAGAGCCGGTAATCTTCAGCGCAGCCAGAGTGTCCGCCGTATAGGCAGGCTCCTCGTCCATGTAAAGAATATCGTCTCTGAGGATGAAGCCCTCCAGGTCGCTGCGGGTATATTTTCCTTTCCCGCATTCCTCTTCCGGCAGGCCGATGAAGTAGCGCTCCAGCAGGTAGAGGTACAGGTGCAGGCCGGTGGGCCGCTCCACGATGTTCTCATCCACATACTCGCCTTCACCGTTTGCCGTATGGAAGCGGTAGAACTCGGGCATGTCGTACCGGCTCAGGTCGAAGTAGGGGACCGTGATAGCCTTGTGGCAGAGAATCGTCCCATCCTTGCCCCTGATGGGTACGCCGTCGTTGGAGATGGTCACATACACCGTGACCTTATCCGCCGGAGTCTCATCGTAGTTGTACTGAGCGTCCAGACCGTGGGGGGCTTCCTTGACCGTAATGGTAAAGGTCACAGTGATGTCTTTACCGTCCGAGCAGGTCGCCTTGACCCTCGGCTCATAGGTGCCGGGGTCTTTTTCCGAAACAAACAAGCTGGTTCCGGAGATTTTTGTTTGGATGCCGAATTGCGCTGCATTGGTCAGCGTGTAGGTCAGCGAGTGGCCGTCCGTATCTTCAAAGACGTCCCCCAGCTTGATCTCCAGCAGGCTGCCGGCCACCACCTCACCGGTGGTGACGGCATCCGCCTTTACGCTCACGCAGGAATCCGCAGCCAGCGCCGGGATGATGCCCAGCGTGCCTGCCGACAGGAGCAGCGTCACTGCCAGCAGGATGGATAATATGCGTTTCTTCATTGCTTTTACCTCGTGATGTGTACTTACATCCAACGTGCATACAGCGTCATGCTGCTGCGTACAGGGTCTTTCAGCGTGTCCCAGGGCTTGGTCAGGGCAGCATCCGCATACCAGCCGCCGAACACGGCACCGGGCTTCGTGGGCGTCATGACTTCGCCAATCACGCTGCCACGCTTCACGGAAATGGCTTCCAGCTCCGTGCCGCCGCTGGTCTCAAAGCGGACCTTCTTCTTGCCCAGCAGGAGCAGCAGGATGAGCAGCAGGGCCAGCAGGCCCACGCCGCCGACGATCCACCAGATGGTCCCTCCGGCGGCACCCTCGGTCCAGTTGGCGTAGAGGGTCATGTTGCCCTTGACCACGTCCTTGTGGAAGTCCCACTTCTGGGTGCGGTCCAGATCGCTGTACCAGCCCTCCAGATGGTAGCCCTCCCGGATGGGGTCATCGGGCTTTTTCACCTTCTCGCCGTAGCGGACAATCTGGGAGGGGACCTCCGTGCCGCCGTTGCTCTCAAAGGTGACGGTGCAGTCCGTGGTGACGATGACGGACACGGAATTGTCCTGCACCGCATACCCGGCCATGCCGTCCTGGGTGGATACCAGCGTGTTGGTGGGGATCAGCTGCGATACGCCCGCCGTGCCGATGACCTTCATCTGGAAGCTGCCCACCAGCACCTCCGGCTCCCAAGGCTCGCCGCCCTGGAAGGACACGAAGTTCAGGTAGAACGCCCGCCCGCCGGTGCGGCGGCCCAGGTCGTTCCAGCGGACGCCGGATGCGGTCATGACGCTGCCCTCCACCAGCTGGAGGAAGGTATCGTCGTACTCGATCTCGGTCTGCATACCGTACATATCGGCGCTTTCGGCACTGTCGGTGCGTTTCAGGACCAGCGTCACAGTGATGACCTCACCGGTAGTGGCCTGGACCTCCGTCTGACCCTTTTCTGCGGTCAAAACAAAGTTGTAGCTGCGGCTCTGGTCTACCGTGCCGTCGGTCTCCGCCGCAAGGGCGGCGGAAGGCAGCAGGCACAGCAGCAGACACAGGGCTGCCAGCAGAGGTATGATGCGTTTTCTCATGGTGTTCTCCTTGTCCCTTCGGCCGGTTCAGCAGGCCGGTCATTTTCCCGGCCCAGCCGGTACGAGGTCCCGAAAAGGGGGAAAGCCTCCCCTCCCCATAGAAGGGGAGGCAGTGTTTGGATCAATAACCGAGCTTATCGGCCAGCTTCACCGCATCTGCGGAGTTCAGCTGGCGGTCCAGCGTCTGATCTGCCAGAAGGAATTTCTTCACGCTTACCTGTTCAAAGTTCTCGTACAGGCTGTTGTACATATCGTAGACCAGCTGCACGTCATTGATGTCCACCTGACCGCCCTTCGAGCCGTTGACATTGGGGTCTATGCCAAAGTAAACAAGAGAAATATTCTTATTCTGCTCCTGGGTGGATTCGACCAGCTTCAGATGCTTCAGGGCCTCTTCCTTGGTGAACTCCTCGCCCTTATCCACGATGACCAGCCAGCTGCTGGCACCCTTCGTCCCGTTGGGGGCCGTGTAATAAGAGGTGTCGTACATCAGGTTATCGTCATAGGTGTAGGCGATGTAGGTGGTGTTGGTGCTGCCGAGGTCCGTGTGGGACAGCTCGCCCCACACCGTCACCATGTACATGGTCTTGTTGTCCAGTTCCAGATACTTGACCACATCCACGGCGTCGGGGTCCAGCGCCTTAGCCATTTTATGGATCGTGATGTGCATATCCGCATTGGGCATATTCACGATGGTGTAGGTGCCGTCGCCGTTATCCTTCGGGGTGGGGCGGACGGTGTGGTTGCTGCTGTCCGTGTACCATACCACGAGCTCATAATCGTAGTACTGCTCATTTTTATCCAGCTTGAAGGTGTAGTTCTCTCCGGCGTAGAAGGTCAGGGCATTGTCGGCACTGAAAGCCTCGGAGCCGCTGCCGGCCACAATGATGTCCTTCTTGGCGGTGTTCTCCACCTTCTCCACGGTAACGGTGATCTCGCCGTTCTCGTCGCCCACCAGATAGTTACCCAGCAGCTTATAGGCATAGTCGCCGTTCTCCAGCCGCTCCACGTCGAACTTGTTGTCCGAAGGTGCAAACTTCACGGTGGTCTTGTAGCCGGTTCCGGGGAACTTCACGGTGAAACTGTAGTCGTTGGGGTACTGGACGGTAGCCGTGGTCGGCGTTACCAGCCCGGCATCCACACCGGAGCCGACAAATTTCAGGGTGTAGGTCCGGCCGACCTTGCTCACCATCGTCACCTGCACATTGTCCGTGACATTTTCGATGGTGTAGCTGCCGCCCTTCACGGTCACTTCCTGGGTCTGCCCGTTGGTGGTGATGCGCAGGGTGTACTCATAATTGGGATTCACAGCCTTGAAGGTGAAGTCTGCGCCGTCCTCCACCAGCGTGGAGCCGTCTGCCGCAGCGCTGACGAAGCCGTCCGGCAGGGACACGTTCCACAGCGCCTTCACGGTGGTGTCGGCGTCGGTGATGGTGGCAGCCGGGGCGTCAAAGTTGATGGAGTTGGCATCCAGGTCAAATTTGGCGGCGGTCAGCGTCACGGTGCTGGAGGTGGCCTTGTTGGCGGTGAATTCCAGAGCCAGAGCCTCGCCCAAAGCCACAGTGTTACCATAGCGGCGGACCCGAACGGTGCCGTTGTTGTCCTCCACCGTCAGGTTGGCGGCGGAGTCGGAGGTGGTGTTCAGGGTCAGGGCCGCCGGGTCATAGGTAAAGGTCATGTCGTAGGCGTTGAAGCCGGTGATGCCCTTCTCGGAGGAGGCGACGGTCACAGGGATACGCACCTTCTGGCCGCCAACGGCCTGCTGGTCGGCACCCATAGAAACAGCGTAGCCGGTAGCTGTGGGCTTAGCAGTTTCGCTCCCTTGAATGGACAAACTGTAATTGCTTTTCCATTCGACAATATTTTCATCCATATCGTCCCAAGCCATTCCATAAGTACGGCCGGTTGCAGTTTTGCCACCGGCATACTCGGAGACTTTTAAGGTAATTTTGGCAAAATCACCCTTCAAATTTCGGACGTAATTATCTGCAATAGTTTCATCGTAATCATCATTAAATTCTGCAAAACGGATTTCTCCGTCAGTGTTTGCTTTATCTACAGTCGTCAGGTTTGAAACGGATGTACCTAAAATTTCTATTTTCTCAACAGTAAGTAGTTCTTTATCAAAGTAAAAATGGCTTTCATACCCCATAGCGGCAGAAAAGTCAGAATCAACGGTCACAAGTGCGGTAATGGTATCGCCTGGATTGGGGGTGGTGTTATCAAAAAAAATGCTCATCCCTGCATCGTCCCCTGCCGCATAAACAGCCGGAACGGCAGAAATGAGCATCACGAAAGCCAGGACGCACGCAAGAATCTTTTTAACTTTCACGGTCATTCTCCAATTCCAGCCGCAGGGAGTCCGCTAAGGGGCTCCTTGCGGCTAATGATAGATTTTGAATTTGACACTACTTGTGGAATCAGGTTCTAATTCCGGTTTCGTGTGTCATTTCTGTCTTGTTGGTTTGTACGGCAAGAATTATCCCAAGGGATATTTGCTGGGATTAGTAACATAACGGCGGAGTGCGGACGTATCATTTCGGTCCAAGACACCATCCCCGTTAATATCTGCCTGTGCCCACTGCTCCGCAGTCAAGTCGTTTTGTTTTTTGCCAGCATCTTTCCACTCCGTGAGCAAAGCCAGGTCCTCTTCATCCACATATTCGAAGGGGTCTAGGGTCACATTGCCCTTGGTGGGAGTTTTCAGCCCAATCAACTTGGTCTGCCAGGCCAGAGCGGGGCTGTACCGGCTGGAACCGAAGGCTGCCTTGGTCAGACCCGTGTTCATGCTGGTCACGAAGTCTGCGGAAGCCATCGTATCCTTGCTCACAGCAGTGGCCGTCTGGGCAGTGCTCTTGGCGCTGCCGATGCCCTGGCTGCAAGTGAAGTCCAGATAGTACAGGTTGGACATCGCAGCGGAGGCGTTGTTGGTCATGCCGACCACGGCGCCCACATTGCTGCCGGTGCTCTTCACATAGGCCCGGTTGAAGCAGTTCTTCACGGAAGCAGACGCACCGGAGGCGTAGGCCACGATACCCGCCACATAGTTGCCGGCACCGGTGATGCTGCCGGTGTTGTAGCAAGCGGTGACGCCCTTGGTGGTCTGACCCACGATACCGCCCACATAGCCGTTACCGGTGATCTCGCCGCTGTTGTAGCAGCCGGTGATGGCGCCGGTAGCATAGCCGGTGATACCGCCCGCATACTGGTAGGCATGGATCGTGCCTTCGTTGCCGCAGTTGGTGGCGTTGGAATTCACCAGACGTCCTGCGACGCCGCCCACGCTGCCCCAGTTACCATTCACACGGGTAACGGTGATGTCCACATCGGAGACCACGCCGGAAATGTTGACGTAGTTGGCGTAGGCCACTACACCGCCGGAATAGGCGTTGGCAACACTGCCGGTGGAGGTCAGGAACATCTGGCCGTTCACCTTCAGGTTCTGAATGGTGATGTAGCTGCTGCTGGTACCGTTCACATAGCCGAACAGGCCCAGGTAGGGAGCCGAGGTGTTCGTGGCACTGTAATAGATGCCCAGGTTGTTCACGGTGTGGTTCTGGCCGTCGAAGCTGCCCTTGAACGCCTTTGCGGCAGCGGTGCCGCCGATGGGCGTCCAGTTGTAGTAGGCCAGGTCGATGTCCGCCGTCAGCACGCCCTTGATGGTATAGCTGCCGCCGTTGACCTGCGCTGCGAACCATGCCAGCTCTGCGCCGGTACCGATCTGGTACACACCGTTCGTCTGGCTGGGCTGCGTCTTGGTGGAACCGTCCCATGCGTTGGCGGAAGAAGCCGTCAGCGGAATGGTCTTGGTCAGCACGCCGCCGGACACCTTGGCCTGATCGGCACCGCCCAGCGTGAAGCTGTCATAGACGTAGTTCCGGCCGGGGCAGGACACCGTATAGGTGTACTTGCCGTAGCCAAGACCCTTGTACACGCCGTTGGTGGCTGTCTTTACATTGCCTGCGGCATCCGTCAGCGTCACGGTGTAGGTCTGGCCGGCGGGAACGTTGGTGACATCCAGCTTCACGTCGTATGTGACCTTCTCGTGGACCTTGACCTTCACATCCGGGAAGCGGTTCAAGCAGAAGCTCACCGTTACGGCATTGAAGTTCGTACCAACACCCGTATCGGTCATGTTGTACAGGGTGGCGAAGGGGTTGGCCGCCGAGTACATGGAACCGTAGGTGTAGCCGTTGGTGAAGCTGATGTCTGCCGTGCCGCCGGAGGGTACCGTCATATCCTCCGGGACGGTCAGGGTCATCGCCGCCTGATCCATCTGCTGATACTGGGCAACGGAGGTAGAAAACTCCTCATCGTCGCTGGTATAGTACAAGTAATAGACCGTCGGATTGAAGATGCCGGAATACTTGTAAATACCACGGTAGCTGCCTTCAAAGGAGAGCGTCACCTTATCGCCGGGCATGATGTCCTCACCGGGATTGGATGCGTTCTCGATGTTGGCAGTTACCTCCGCCACACGGGCCAGGCTGTAGGACGTGCCGCTGTCGTCGGTCATCTTGATGACGACCGTACCGCCAGCCAGCTTGGCACTCCGGAAAGCCAGCAAGCTTGCATGATAGCTGCTGTCGGAATCCGGCGTCAGGGTAGTCCAGCCGGAGAGCTTGCTCTCCATCGTGGTCTTGTTGGTGGTGACAACGGCGTACTGAACTGTCGTCGTACCCTTGCTCGTCACGGTGAAGTCCAGCGTGGGAGCGGTATCCGTGCTCAGATAGAACCAGTTGTCATAGTTATAATCCCAAGCCGCCGGACGGGAAGAAGTCAGGCCGTTGGAGTTATAAGAGATATTGGCCGTAGCCGTACCTTTTTCACTGTTACTCAGAACAAAAACACTGGTACGCTCCGGGTTGGTGGCCGGATAGAGGCCGCCGTGGGTGCCGTGCTCGTCAGAGGAGGTGTAGACATCCAGTGCCTCGTAGTTCACGGCAATGACCGCCGTGCCGTTGGGCGTGATGTCCACCCAGTTGCCCTCAGCGTTGCCGCCGAGCACATTGCCCTTGCTGTCCTTGACGGGCTGGATATCAGCCTTGCCGTCGATCACGCTGTAGTGGAACTCCGGCTCGATCATGATGTTCATGGCATCAGAGTCGATGATCTGCCACAGGCGGTAAGCACGGACAGTCTGCTTCTCGGTCGTATACTTATAGCCGCTGGGGGTCACATAAGCCTGGATCTCCGCCTCGTCACGGGTCTTGGTAATGCTGCCGAGGCCGTCGAAGCTGTGGGAATACTGATTCGTAGCATCCCCGCTCTCGAAGGTAAAGGTCTTTGCAAAGTCGGTAGAGCTGTTCTTCAGCCATCCGGCCTTCGTGACATAATTCGTTACATCCTTGCGATTGTCTTCCATGCGCCAGGTGTAGTTGGAATTATTCTTGCTGACCTTGTAGGTCAGCGTTCTGGTGCCGGTACCGGAACCGGTCGTGCTGCCCTCGCTGGGGGCGATTTCCTTCGTATTGAAGTTGTTATACTGGAAATACAGGTGGAAATCGGCGTAAGCAGGAACCGTTACGGTCAGCGTCACTGCCTGGGAGATCGCCATGCTCTTGGTGACGACGCTGTATCCGGCGGCAGTCGTATTGTTGATGGACTGCGTGAAAACGTAATCTTTGCTGGCGGGCTCCACATAGGAGTTCCAGAGTGCTGCGTTTCCAGCAGAGTACATCATGAAGGGATAATAGGTATAGCCATTGGAAACATAGGGCGTTCCGTGCTGTACCTCGCCGCCCATGATGGGCATGACTACACGGGCGGTATAGTCATCTGCGGTGAAATAAGTACCGTCGGTTTTCTTCGACGTCGTGTAGATGGAGTGCAGACGCAGGTAAATATCCGTACCGCCGCCAGCTCCGCCATCCACGTTTGCTTCGGTGGGCAGCGTCAGGCTGTGACCGCCGAGGTAAATGTCGTACTTGCCGCTTGCCGTGTTGTAGCCATAGGCACGGAAGGAATATCTGCCAGGAATCAGAGCGGCGTAGAAGTCTCTGTACGTGGTATCCTCTGTAACGGCTACTTCAGTCTCATTCAGTTCAGAGGTAAAGTCGCTGTTCCAGAACTTTACGGTTTCAAGTATTCCGGAATCATCCCGGTAAATTTTAGCGCCGGTGCTGTCGAAGCCGATGTAATCCGCACCGTTATCATCCAAGTCGACCGTTCTGTACAGCTTGATGATGGGGTTGTGCTTATTGGCGGTGGAATAGTTCATATCCCGCCCGACGTGGAAGGTGTAGTTCTGCTTTTCAGCATTGCTGACCTTCAATGTCAGCGTCCAGGTATCCGTGGAATCGCCGTAGGTGTTCTTTGCATGGAACTCATAGGTGTAAGTTCCGGCGGCATTCTCGGTAATCTGGATCATCGTGGCCCCAAACAGCGCCTTGGAGAAGTAATAGGGGCCGGACCGCTGGCTATCGACCGTTCTATAATAATAGTAGTCGGTGTAATCCAGGGAAGAACCGTCCGGGTTCTCGAAAATCTTGCCGGTCTGCAGGTCGGTCAGGTTGTAGGCATAGCCAACAGCTGCAGTGGCGCTTGCAGTGGCAGATACGCCATCCTTCAGCCTCGGAAGCATAGCAGCATCCGCCGCCGTCAAAGTGATGGTGTGGGTCGCCGTTCCGGTATTATCGGAAGCGGTCAGCACAACAGTGTAGGTCCCGGCTGCGGCAGGCGCATAGGTCAGAACAGATCCGGTCAGCGTCTGAGCCACATCATTGACGGTCGCCGTGTAGGTCAGCGTATCACCGTCAGCATCGGTAAATACATCTGCCAGATCCAGCGTCCACTCGGTACCGACTGCAACATTCGCAGTGGTAATGGCATTCGGCGCAACCATGGGAGCGGTGTTGCCTGCATAGCCAAAGGTGAGGAAGTGAACAGGAGCATAATTGTTGCTGCTGTCATACTCCGGAGCGAAAGCAGCACCGCTGCCGTCCGCATTCAGCACGAAGTTCTTCTGAACTGTGCCGTCCTCGCCCTCCATTGTGTAGCTCAGAGGAATCGTAACAGTGATCTCATCGTTGCTCTCGGTGTAGGCTACCTGCAAACCGCTGCCAGTCCATTGAGGAAGATCGGCATAATAGCCGGATACCTCACCGGTAGCAGAGTTGGTCTGCAAGGCAACACCCTTGTAGGTAGCTTTTACATAGGTCGTCCCCACAGGCACTGTGACGTGATAGTGGGATACGTCCTCGAAGGTGGCGTAACCTGTAAAGGTTACGGGATCCTGTGCGGTGATGGTCGCTGTTCCTGTGGTTTGATCATTCGCACCATAAGGAACAATGCTCATCAGACCAGAATCGCTCGATTCCGTTGCAAAGACCGCCGTCGGCAGCATGGACAAAGCCAATACGACCGCAAGCAGCATCGCAAGGAATTTCTTCGCTGTCTTTTGCATTTCCTTACTCCTTTTCTCAAATTTTTTATAATAAAGCCTTTGGGCATTATTACCGCAATGGAATACAGGCCTCCAATGTACATACACATCTATATTTAATGTAGGAGGCAATCAACGGTATATCTGGCAGATGGCATAGTGCCATCGGAGAAAGGAAACAGCAACGATTTGACCATCCACGATTTATTTATTGATGGGGTGGCCAAAGAGGTAGCGGGTAGGAGAGGAGGATTGTCCCTCTCCTACCCATATGGAAAGCTGGTGTATCAACACCGCTGGCTTGATAGAACATTGCACATTCTGTGCATTGGTATAATGACTGGTAAGCAGCATTTTTAATCGGAGACAGCGTAATCGGGAGAGCCTTTCTTTTGCGTTTGCGCCGCCTTTATGACATTGCGCTGGCGCTCCAACTCTTTTTTTGCACGTTCTGTCCGCTTAGCATCCCGCTCCGCTCGGTACAGTTCGATTTGGCGCTTCATCTCTCGCTGATACCGGCCATTAGCCCGGTTGTTTGGCTTCTTGTACACAGCATCCAGATGCGCCGCCTGTAAAGCGTTCGTCCAGCCGCCGAACCGTTCGGCAATATAATCTCCACCGACAATTTCACAGGGAGCTGGAGACTTTCCCCAATGTTCGGCGCAACGCCGCAGATAGCAGGCCAGTTCATTTAATGTCGATTCAGCATGGCGCACTGCGAACGCCTGGTCCTGCTCATCAAGGGCTTCTCGTGTCCGTTTTGCGATATGCTGCTTGTACCAATTCTGGCCGTCAAAGCGCTGAGCGCCTGCTACCTTACCCATACGGGCACACCTCCTCCAATGTTTTGTGATTGCGGTAAAAAAATACACTGATAAACCCGTATCGGGTCATCAGCGTACACTTCTGCCATATCAGCACCACGGAGAGAGCGCCCGCTGCCCGGAATCCTAAACTACACAATTCTACTGACTTGCGCCACGAGGGTTTTCCTCTGCGTCTATGATCTACCTTCTCACGATTTCTCGCAATGACGGGCTTTCGCCCCGGCGGTTTCCCGCCTCGATCATATCCTTGCGCTTACAGTGCCGACCGCATGGGGCATTGCACCCCTTTCCTTTTAGGCAATCACCTGACCGTTTCCGGCTCGGATGACCGCCGTGCAGCATCATCGGATTCGATTATTCTATTTTCCAGTATCAACTTGGTTATCAAGGGAATGCTATAATAGGTGCTTCGGAAACAGGTTTTCGTAAATTTATCCCATTTGCGATAGAGCCGCCAAAAGCTGTTGGTATTGGGGCGTTTCCGGAAAAACTGACGGAGACGGTGACGGCGTAACTTCTGTTGTCAGCGCCGGTGCAAGGAAGCAAATACTCTGGATCACCCGCATTTTGTGCTCCAAGGAAGAATGGACATAGACCTGCAGCGTGGTGCGGACATCCGCATGGCCCAGCATCTCGCTCAGGCTCTTGACATCTACCCCTCGCTCTACACAGCGGGAGGCATACGTGTGCCGCAGCACATGAAAATTTCGGTATGGGACACCTGCGGCTTTCAGCCAGGCCCGATATTGATACTGCATCGTCCGTGGCTCCATCGGCGCACTTTTCCCGGTCAGGAGATAGTTTTCTCCGTTAGGATGGGACTGGATGATCTTTTTTAAGAGGGCAGCCATGTCTCCCGGCAAGGGGATAGTACGCCGAGCGCTGTCACTTTTGGGTGGCAGCACCATCAAGCAAGTGCGTTCCCCGCTGCGGATACGCTGCACTGTTTTGCTGACATGGAGCACCCCATTTCGCAGGTCAATATCTTTATATTGTAAGGCGCACAGTTCCCCGAGACGCAAGCCGGTATTCAGCGTCAGCAAAATGCCGATACCGGCGGTCGTCGGCTTGTCCATGATTTTCTGCGCCAGCCGCTGGATCTCGTCCGGATAGAAGATGTCGATTTGCTTTCGGCGGTATGCTGGCAGCTCCACGGCCAGCCCCGGACTGGTGCAGTCCAGCTTTTTGGCGCTATATCTCAGGATGGACTTTACGAGCACACCCACATCTCTGGCACTTTTCCCGGAAAGACCGCCTTTTTGCAGGCGGAGAAGAAAATCAGAAATTTGATTCGCCGTCAGCTGGCAGACAAGCACCGCTCCCAAAGCGGGCAGGATATAGTGTTCCAAAATATAGGCATACCGGGCAAGCGTGGACTGCTTCAGCTTATCCTGCTTGTCCGCAAGAAACCGCTCCGCAGTCTGATCCAGCGTGAGTGAGGAAGTTTTCATCGGCAGCTCTTGAAGGGATTCCAGACGCTGCTGCCGTTTTGCACGACACTCCCGATAGCTGCTGGCATAAACATAGCCGTACTCGGCACGGCCGGAGGGCGAGTGGCCCCGGATATACCGTCCCTCCCAGCGTCCATCCTTGCGCTTGTAAATATTTTCTCCACGCCTTGGCATATTGATTTCCTCCTTGACGATGTTTTTGACGGCGAATTTTGCTCACATCTTTGATTTTGATCGATGCGTTCTCGTACAAATGCTCTTGAACCAGGTATAACTATGACATGTATTTGTAATTTGTATGAGATTTTCGCTAAATACCCCCTGTTGGGGCATTGACAACCGGTATAAAGGTCGATATAATGTAGATGGTTAAAGAGGATTTGCTTCGCAAATGGGATAAATTTGCGAAATTCACAAACGCTTTTCATCCTTGCGAGTTTATTACAAATTCATTATACTGTTTCGTGCGTTATCGTCAATTCGTTTGCAGTGCTGCTTTTATTAAAAATGGTGCCACCCGGAAGGGTGACACCATTTTCTTTTTTCACGGCTACGGGCGCAGAACACCGTAGCCCATGATTTCATACTGTCCCACAGGATAGCGGTTCACCCGGCAAAGGTTTCCGGAATTACCCTCGATGGTGTAGATGATTCCGTCCTCCACCTTCTGGACGATACCCACATGGTCCGCCTCCCCGTCTTGGGGGCCGGAGCCGCCCGTGTTGTCCCAATCGAAGAAGATGATCATTCCGGGGGCAGGCTCGTCGGAGCCGTCCATCCATTGCCCACGCTCCTGAAACCACTGCACGCCATTTCCGCAACCGGCAAATTTCGGGCAGACACCCGTGTCGATATAGCCGCACTGGTCGGCGCACCAGCTGACAAAGCAAGCACACCATTCCACACGGCTTCCGAAGCCATACCACGACCAGTACGGTTCGCCGCCTATATTTCCGACCTGCGATAGCGCCACCGTGACGATGGCATCGTCCCCAGTATAGATGCCATAGAGAACGGATGACCACAACTTACGGTTTTCTTCGGCAAGCAGTTCGGAAAGCTGCTGCCGCTGGTCGGTAGTGAAATTGAAATGGTCTGCCATTTCCTCTGCGGTCTTGTGACTGACTGTAATATAAAGGTAGGTGCGTGTGACTGTCGTGGTGGTTTCCACGATGTTCCCGTGGCCGTCGTCGGTTTCGGTGATGACTTCCTCGGTCTTGCTCTCCGTGTGGGAAGAGATTTCGTTCATCTGCCAGAAAATATCCTTGAGGATGGCTTTCTTGGCATCGTCCACCGTGGCGACCTCCTGCGGATCGTCGGGGGCGGTGGTGGTTTTCACGGCATACACCGCCAGCACCTCCGGCCAGACCGCACGGGAGCCGGACATTTCCAGTTCGTCATAGGTGCTGCCTGCCTTTGTGACGTCAATCTGTGACTGATAATCGGTGTTGATCTCCTGCACCACCTGCCGCATAGTCTGCCCCGTGCCGCTGTCCTCGCCGGAGAAGAAAATACCGAAGCAGGAACTGGCGATCAGCCCAACCACGCAGAGAACGAGGATAATTGCCACCGCTGCCCATCCGCCTGCTGCGATAGCGGCAATGACAGCCTTTGTCCCGGCGATAGCCGCTTTTGCGGCAGAGAGTGTCGCCCGGGCAGTGTTCCGAACCGTCTGGGCAGCGGCCCTTGCCGCAGCCTTGACCGTCTGAACCGCCTTTGGCGTCGTCTTTGCGGCAGCTTTGACCGTCTGCGCCGCTCCGGAACCGACAGGTGGCTTTACGACGATGCGGCCGGTCCGCTGTATGGGGCGAGCACCTGTCCGCACTGTTTTTGCGGGCTTGGGCGCATGGGGAGCCTGCACCGCTTTCTTCGGCTTGTTTTCCCTCAGTACGTCCCTGCATTTTTGCATTTGCGCCCTTGCCTTGTCCGCATTTCGCCGTGCATCAGAAAAACCACGGCGGCCCCGCTTCCGGAATTGGACGCCCAACTCGGAGCCTGTCCCTTGCGCCGTGCGCTCCAGCTGCTGAGCGCCGTACTCCTGCGAAGAAGTCTCCGCAGGAGTGGCGCTGCGCTCGGCAGCATCCTTTGTGCGGACGGCGGCAGACTTCAGGCGCTCGGCGGCGACCGCCGCACGGTCAATGGTCTTAACGGTTCCCTTGACGGCCCTCCTTGTTTTCAGGTCTGCCATTGTGCCCCCTTACCGAGCCGGTTCAGCGGGAACGGGGAAATCCTCCCCGTACTTTTGCTCCGCTTGCAGGTCCCGAAGCGCTTCTTTGACGGAGTGGCGGGAATCCGGCGTTTTCCGCTCGGCGGTCAGCCGGTCCACCAGCTGCGCTGTCCGGGCAGCCATACTTGAAAGACTGTTACGCATCCGCCCTAT
>UMHU01029905.1_pt1 | contig 35166 bp, 42 predicted proteins | sample 1965591 | NCBI WGS metagenome assembly UMHU01 (sample SAMEA4836101, study PRJEB28245) | human gut metagenome | biome: gut microbiome; material: fecal sample | place: Denmark | collected 2008
TGGATTACAATTACTATTGTTGTTTCAATCTTCATGACTCTACTCTTAGCATTTGGATTTAAAGAATATTATAAAAATAAACATATAGATGTTAATAATTATAATATAAAACAATAAGATTGATTCTACTAATCAATTAAGAATATTTCAAAAAGAAAATGTTGTATTTGTAGAAGAAGCTTTTAATAAAGAAAACTCTGAGGAAAGTATTGCAAATTCTTTAAAAGATATATTAATAGACGAAGAAAACGACTATTTATTCTTGGCATAAATAAAAAAATACGTCCCAATAATTAATATTGGACGTATTTTTTTAGCAAGATTTACTTATCTTATATCTTTTGTATATTTTTAGTATTAATTGCACAAGTAACAGTATTACCAACACCAATTACAGCTCTATCTCCATTTATTTCTATAACATTGTATATATCATAATATTTTGCAAAGCTTTTACCGTCATATTGTATAGCATTTACAACTTTTACTTTATCACCTTTTTTTATTATACTAGAAGAACTGGAATTATTAGTTATACAATTATCATTTACAAATCCTGTACTATTATTAATTAAATAAGGGTTATGTGTTCCAGGATAAATCTTTGTAATTTTTCCAGACTTAATTAATGGATTTAATGCAGTTGTACTTGTACTAGAAGAATATATCTTATTGTATGACACTGTATCTCCAACTTTATATTTTAACTTTGTTTCTTGGTTATTTTCTTCTACTTCTCCATCGCTAGTTTTGTTTATAATACTTTCATTATATAGATAATTCATGTCTACTCTGCCAGAAATTCCATCTACACTACCATCGCTTGAATATTGCCAGATGTCATACTTTCCTTCGTATTCACATTTTTTATAATATTGTGCTACCCAGATTGAAACATTTTTGTCGAATTTACTTGTATCAATATAGTTTTTAAACCAATCTAAATTAGCGTAAATGCCTGCCTTATAACCTTCTGCTTCTATTAATTTAGTAAATTCAATACATTGCTGTGTTAATGTTTCTTTTCCTTCAACTTTAATGCTTTTATCTTCCATATCAAGATAAATTGGCATTTGTAACACTCTATCTTCTAAATACTCTAAAACTTCTTTAATTTCTTTTTTTAAAGTTTCTACAGAATTACAATAGTTGTATATGTATATGCCTGTTGGAATGCCTAATTTCTGGCATTCTTTATAATTTCTTTCAAATTTTGAATCTATATAAAATTTTTCATCATCATAAATATTACCCAACTTTAAAATAACAAAGTTATTATCTTTTTTTACTTTGGTAAAATCTATTATTCCATTTGAACCTGATACATCTATTCCTTTTAACATATATTTTATTCCTCCTTTTTTATTAACTCTGATATCTTTCTTCCTGCTGACTTTACTACTTCATATTCTCCAATTGCAATTGCTAAAAGTAATACTATATTTACTATTCCTGTAACAACACCAGCGAAACTATAATCTGCCAAATAAACTATTCTTATTATTCCTACAATAATAGAAAATGCTAATGCTAACCATTTACTGTCTATAGTTTCTGGTAAAAATCTCTTAAATACTTGTGTAAGTAAAGTAATTATAGTAGAACACCCAACTACTGTTAAAAACATATCCATTGTAATAAATTCCATAATATACACCTCCTCCCTACTTCTTTGCTACCATTTTTTCTAAATTTTCTTCTATAAAAAACTTCAAACGTAGCATTTCTGTTCTTTCTTCATCTGAAAATGATTTTTTAAACCTTTGCGTATACTGAACTGCTAAGAAACCAATTGGTTCTCCCATTTTGTTGTTAATAACTATATCGTAAAAAGATTTTATTCCTTGGTCTTTTTTAAAAGTATATGTAGCAGGCATTTTGTCTTTAATTTCTTCTAAATCATAAATTTTTAATTCTTCCTTATCTAATAAAACTTTTGTAAAAATAGGAAGGCAACTTAAAGGTATAGACTGTAAATACATTTGACATGCTTTTATATTAGCTTTACATACTTCATAGCTGCAGCTTGTTTTTAATGCACTTCTGCCATTTGCATAATGTCCGACCGATTATGAAAATCGTATACTTGCACACGGTCAGCCCCAAGAACTTCTTTTACTCGTTCCATTTTATCAATAATTTCTAAGTCTATTGAACATTGCTTTTTTATTTTTTTAGGTAATGCTGTTTCTATTTCTTTTTTAGTTTTTTTAATTGCTACTATTAGACCACATAATGACATTACTATAGCTGTTAAACTTAATAAAAATGAGTTTATATTTTCCATCTTTAATTCCTTTCATTTTCAGGAGAAAGCATAAGCTTTCCCCTATTTACTTTTTGTTAACTTATTTTTATACTTTTGCATCATTTTTGATTTAGCATAGTCTTTACACTTGGATTTTAGCTTGTCCAAATATTCCTCACTATATATTCCTTGTTTCTTATATTTTTGATACTGTGAATAAGCTAATTTCTCATATTCTTTTTTCATTTCTTCTGTTAAAGACAAAGTATAACTATTCTTAGATAATATGTCTCTGCTAGGATAAAATTGCAAAGAATCTAAGTCACTAGTACGTGTTGTGAATATAGGGTCTTTTCCAAGTGCCTTTCTAGCAACATCTGTTTTCTGTTCTTGTAAAGGTTTTATTTTATCTGCTTTTTCTGTTCCAGACATTGTTAAATCTTTTTTGATAGCTTTTATTTGTTTATTTAATGCTGCCATATCCGAAGTAGCCTGTTTTAATGTCTCTAGCTGTTTGTTTTCTTCTGATGTAATAGTTCCACCATTTAGCTTTTTTGTTAATTCGTCTTTTAATGTATAAACTTCATCAATAGAAGCGGAATTTTCATTTACATTTACTACAAATCTTTTTCCAATAGCATTATCCTCTGCACCCATAGCAGGCTTTTCTACACTTAAACCTAGTTTTCCAGATATGTTGTCTATTATATTTGTTACTTGTGTTCCTAAACCTCCAAAATAGCCACTTATTAAGTTATCTATTTTAGCTGGAGAATAATTAAATATTTTACCTAAAAATATTGCTAGCTGAGATGTGTAATCGTAGTATTGCTGACTTTCTGGTAAATCTAAATCATAGCTTTTTACTATATCTGAATTGTAATAAAAGTCTTTATTGTAAGCATTCTCTATTATCGGAGCAATAGCATTAGGTACTAGTCCACCTATTTCATCGGCAGGTAAGTTGTCCATTAATGCTGTCTCTAACCACTTTCCAAGCATTTCTCCTTCTTTACCTTCTTCAATATGTCCTGTCGCTAAATCTAATACATACTCTTCTAAGCTAAGAATACTACGTAAAACTCCCTGTGGTTTTTTAATAGTTACAATTGTTCCACCAATATTTAGAACAAAATTATCATTTTTCTTACGTTGATTTAATTCTTCTATTTCTTTGTCGTCATATCCTATAGCTTTTATAAGCATTGCAAGTACAGATAGTAAAGCTATTCTAGTCATAGTTTTTTTAGTATTTTGCGTTACTTTTTCTGAAAATGTATAAACACTTCCTACTCTTGCTGCTGAGAATGGTATTAATTGATTTATTTCCCTCATTGCTGTACCAGTTCTTCCAAAGTCTTGTGTTGCATCTCTTGATTCTATAGCTGCTTTTGTTCTAGCATCTATTTCGCTACCACCTTTATTCTTGTACGCTTCATAATTTCTTTCAAATACTCTAAACCTAGTTGATTGTTCAGAAAGTTCTGGTATATAAGTCATAATATCAAGTAGTCTCTTTAGTGGTTTAAATGACTCTTTAATTCCTAACGTTTCACTATTTTTAGTTCCATAAATATCTTTCATAATTTCTTGTGATGATTTTCTATATTGTGAAAGACGTGTAGAGCTACTTGCACCACTTTGTTGATATATATTATATAAATATTCTATCTTTTTAGCATATTCAGGAGCATATTTATTTACGAAGTTTCTAACAGTTTTATTTTGAGCAGCTAGTATATCTAATATTCCTATTACGTTGTCTATAACTGGTATAAATCCAGCTTCTGAATATATAGCAGCTTGTACAGTATCTGCAATCATATTTGGAATTGCAAAGCCAATATTAGCCATAGTTGCACCATATCTTAATGGCATATTTAATTTGCCCATTAGCTTTAAAAACCAACTATTAGAATTTTTGTCTAAAGCCATAATTGAATTAAATATGTCCTGCTCTGTAAATTGCAAATAAACTCTGTTTCCATTTGTACCTATAAAGCTTGTAATTCGATTTTCCTGGTCTATTTTGTTGTTAGGTGCAAATATATCTATTGTTTTTTCTAAATCTATATTTTCTACATCTACGCCTTGTTTTTTTAGCTCGCTTTCCCAAGTTGATAGTGTTGCTGTTCCTACATGTTGTACTGGTGTAGGTATAACATCAAAGATAGCATTGTGCATACCTAGCTCTTCTCCTTGTTCATATAAAGCTCTTAAAACATTATTGTTTTCAACTTGTTGTATAATATTTGCAGAATTTACAACGATATTTTCTAAAACATCTTTAATATCAAGTTCCGAACCAGTTCTACCTTTTATTATTTCTGAAACTGCTCCTCTTCTTCCAACTTGGTTTTTACCTACAACCCTTTGAAATGGTACATAAAATGTATTACTTTCTTTAATTGTATCTGCATTTTCTTGTGTTATTAATCCATTATTAACTGCATACTGTAAAACTCCATTTAATGTATCATATACTATTTGTGCTGCTTCTTGTATTTGTATATCGTTTTCAAATTGTTTAACTACAGCTTTACTATCAAGAGTTCTAATTCCAGTTTTTAAAGATTTAGCTTTGTACTCTAAGTCTCTCTTTGCAACAAGATATGCCCTTAAATCATTAAATTTTTGTGGGTCATTATTTAATATTTCTCCTAATTTATTTAAGCCAGGCATTAATTTATCGCCATTTACATCTATATATCCATCTGAAATCATGGAAACAGCTTTATTGTTTACTCCAGAAGCTAGTCTAGTTAATATGTAAGCATTTCTACTTGGGTCAATTTCACTAGGTTTTTTGCCAGACATTTTTGCCCAATCATTTACTGTAGCTTTCAACAAATAATCTTTATCATATATTAATCTCATTGCATTTTTCTTAAACTTTTCAGGTGTCATTTGTTCTTTATCTGTTTGTTCTCCAATTGACATATTACTTAATATCCTATTTCTTGGATTTTGATGTATGTAATTATATAATTGGTTTTGAACTCTAGTTAAGAAGTCGTTAATAGATTTGTCTTGCTGTCTAACACTATCTATAAATGAAGAAGTTTTAGGATAAAGTTTTTCTGATAAAGATTGATTTATAATATAAACTCTAACTACCTCTGCCCAACCTTCTTCTAATTTAACTGTTTTTGTATCATTTTCGTAACCACCATGTCTTTCTACTGCTTTTAATAATTCATCTTGTAACATTTCTTTATTGATTGTCACTCTTTGTCCTAAATCTAAAGCATGTCCAACTTCATGAAGTATATTATCTATATCTTTAAGCTCTTTTACTCTTATAAAGTCATTTTTAGTTTTATAGATACCATATGCAGGCTCTCTGAAATGTCCTTTTAATAGTTTCTTTCCTAAATAATTTTCTATTGTTTTTCTAATGTCAGTTAATTTCGTTACAGGTATATTATTATCAAAAGCTCCCATAGATTCTACAAGTTCTATTTCTTGTTCTATTAGTCTTTCAGAACTTTGTGCATTTGTAGCTCCTTTACTATTATCTACAGACAATAAAGTTTTTAAGTAATTATTATCCTTAATGTTGTTTATAAAGTTCTTGTCATCTGAATGTGTTTTTTCATCATAAGGTGCATTTTCTCTACTATTTTCTGTAGATTTAGTTCTTTCAAAACGTATGTCTTGATTTGACGTAGGATTTGTATTAGTTACATTCTTTATTTGATTAGAATTAAAAGCCACATATTGGTTGCTATTTCTTCCAAAATATTCACTGTCATATCTAGTACCTTCTATAATTATTCCATCATAACCTTGGTCAATTAAATTTTGTTTATATTGTCTTACGACCTCATTATAGTTTTCAATATACATGCCAGTTCCGCCAATGTTTGCATCACTAGGTGTTTTACCAGCTACAGCATATATGTCATTTTTAAATTGTTCGTATGCGTCATTATATCTTTTGTTTTCGTATTCTTTTTCTAGGTTATATTGTTCTTTTAACAATTTTTGATATTCTTTGGATTGTATAACGAACTCATTTATTTTGCTATCTGGAACTCCATAGTTTCTTGCTATATCCTGTAATTCGCTCTCATCACTTGCCCATCTTACATCACTTGAATTAACTTCAACAGCAAAGTTGTTATTTTCAATTTCTCTTTGCTTTTGTTTATTTTCTCTTAGTCTATTATCTATTTGTTCTAATTCTGTACTGTTATCTATTGACTTATATATTTTAGGATTTTTAATATTCAAATATACTTCGTAAACATTTGAATTGTCATTTCCATACCAAGCACCTCTATTGAATTTGTCAGCACCTTCTCTAGTTTCAGTAAACCAGAAACCTATACTTGCATCTCCTGTACTCTTTCCTGCTCTGTTCTGGTCAAATATAGTAAATTGATTACTACTTCCGTGGTATAAAGTTAAAAGATTATCTTTTTCATCTCTAACTTTACTAGTCTTGAAATACTCTTGTTGCTGCTTAGTTAGAGTTCTACCTTGATTGTCATATTTGTTTGTAGTACTTATTTTTTCTGCTCTTACACTATTGTCTTTGACGTTTGTATTATTTTGTGCTATACTATTACTAGAAGCTAAGTTGCCTCTCGTCTTGGACGTTGAACTAGGAGTATTATTACTATTAGTTAAAGCAACAGCTTCTTTTTTATTATTAATAGCTTTTTTCCACATAGTTTTTACATATAAAGTAGTATCATTAGCAGTTGGAATAACTTCTACAACATAACTTACATTGTCAGAATATTTCTTTATATATCTTATTGTGTTTCCTTCTTTATTCTCTGTGCCTTTTACAATATTATCGTAATTGTTTAATATATCTGGTATTTTCTCTATATCCTTACTAGTAATAGCTATTTGCCCTCTTGCAGTTTCTATTTCTGGATTACCATGTTGTTTTATCATATGTCTGATATCATTATCTGCCAATAAGTGTGTTCTATTTGTAATGTCAATACCAAACAAAGACTTTACTTTTTTAACTACAGCATTAGATACATTACCCAAATAAGTATTTTTTCTTGAATTCCTACTTAAAATTGCATTTTGTATTCTATTATGTAGCTCTTTTTTTATTTTTTCTTGTTCTTCTTTTATTGCAATATTTCTTTTTGCTTTAGCACCTAAAGCTTCTGTACTTACTTTTTTTACTCTTAAATCCGAATTGCTAAAAATCTTTTGTTTTGTTATATTTTCGTCATTTTTACTCAATGTATTCTCTTGTATAATGTCATTTCCCTTAACAGAATATAATATTGAATCTGTTATCGTTAGTAATTTGTTTGTAGAATTATAAACATCATTATTAGTTGTTGCAATAAAAGCTCTTGTTGCTCCATTTTGTTTTGCAATATTTTTTATATATCCATCAATTTGACTCCTTTTCATACTAAAGAAGTTATTAGGAATATCCAATATTATTCTTGGAAATAACTTGTCATCAACCATTATTAAAGTAGAATAATTAGGATTATTCTTTACATCATGCATTAGCTTTGCAATATCTTGATTTGATTTTATTTTTATGTCAGACCAAGGGTTTGAACTCATCATCTTATCAATATCATCTTGCTTATAATTTTCTATAGTAATTTCATTTTTAGTAGTAAGTCTTGATAATTCCCCCTTTTCTCTTTCTATTACTGCATAAGTTCCCGAATTAACTATAATATGAGCTTTAAATCCTGGTATTCTATTTGAAAAGTTTTGTGTAGTCTTTATATCAATTTGAGAGGCTACAGCATTCCCAGAAGGGTGGTTATGTATCATATAATAACCGTCTGCATTTAATCTTTTCATTCTATCTTTAATATTATAAAATCCTTTAATTTTGTCATTATCCTTAAATATATTTGATTGTCCTGGTATTCTTGAGCTAACAGCTTCTTGTCCTATTATTGTATCTCCTTTAGTATATAGAATTCTAAATGTTTCATAATTAGGATTTCTAAAGATTTGAGCAATATCTGCAACTTCTTTTACATCACTTACTTTTCTTCCATTTAAGTCAACATAACCATTTTCATGAAAATCTCTGCTAAATTTTCTGTATAAAGTTTGTATTTTCTGAATAGAATTATTATTAACATTAGTTTTGACAGAATTGTTTTTCTGTGATATACTAGTGTTAATAGAAGTAGATTTGCCCTGAATTGGCATAGACTTTTTAGTCGTCGCTAATGGGGTATCTACTTTTATTTTTATTTCTTTTAAACGTTCTACTCTAAAATGTAGTCCATCATCTTGCGTTGCAACATCAAACTCAATAAGAAAAGGTCTATTATCTATCATTGCATGAGTTATAAAATAATTCCAACCTTTATATTTTGCACGAGATTTTTGTTCCGTAGATTCACTGACTTTAGTTCCGTTTAATATGATAGATGAAATGTTTGAAAATGTAGAAATATTTTCTTTTATGTATTTTTTTTGACTTTTATTACTAAAAGCTTTGTGTATATTTTCTTTTATATCGTCCGAAGTTACTTTTATTTTTAAATTTAATTCAGCATTATTAAATTTTTTGGTTTTATTGTTATTGTTAAATACTTTTTTGGCAATTTTAATAGCTTCTGATTGTTTTAAATCCTTTATTTTTATATTCTTTACATCTTCAACGATTTCTATGTTTACTTTTGGGTTAAAGTTACTAATAGCTTTTTCTTCTTCATTTTTAATTAATTCTTTATAATCTGAATAATTAGAAGATTGATTTTTTATATTTGACTCTCTCTTAATTTTTTCTCCAAATACTCTAGCATCTTCGTCATCTATCACACCATAATTGCTATCTTTTTGTGTTTCTTTATATAAACCTAAACTCTTTTTAGTATTTACATAGTTTTCACTTGGTAGCACATCTTGTCCATATATATTTCTGTATCCATCTGTTAATGCAGAGTCTATGTATGTAACTATTTCTCTTGACAATGGTGTAGTTATATTACCATTTGAAATTTCTTCTAATGATTGAGATATTTGATTCCATGAAGCTCCAGTATTATCTTTAATTGCTGCTAATTCTTTTGTCGTACTTCTCTTCTGTCCTGTCCAAGTATCTCCAGTTTTGTATCTTTGACCTGGTGTAGAATTAGATAAATCATCTAAAAAGTTAGTAGCCATAGTTTGAACATTTTGTTTTAACTCAGAATTGCTTTCAATTATATCTGGAGTTATAGACATATCCGTCTGAGAAACGTCAGAATTAGTTTTAACGGCATTATCATTTTGAGATGACATATTTTGCGTTTCATTACTTTGAACGTCTGTATTATTATTCTGGAAAGTTTGAGCAGTATTTCTTCTTTGTACAATATCATTTTGTATTGTATAGGCAGTATTTAATAATACATCTCTTACAGAATAATCTGACATAGCGACTTTTTTATTAATAGCAGTGATGTCTCTTTCTTTTAAGTTAATCATTTTACTATTAAAACCTGCTTCTGCAGCTAGCATAGAGTTGTATGGTGTAGTATCTAATCTTAAACCTGTTTCAGTATCTATTACTGTATATATATCATTGCCAGTTTTTACTATAGCAGGTTGTACATTAACCTTTTTGTTCGGATTGTTTATAGATTTTCCTCTAGTTTCTTCCACATTTGCTATAGTTCCATCTGGATTAAATGTTGAAACATAAAGCTTTTGTGGAATATCTTCATTTTGATACATCTGTTCTATTTGCTCATTTAAAGATTCGTCTACTACAGCTTTAGTAACAAGTTGTTTCTCTTCTTGTGTCAATTTTCTGCCTAATTGTTCTTCTGCCGACTTAGTAGCAGAGTTTGAGTCAACTATCATTGCTGTGCTACCTGTCAATGCAGTACTTAAAAATGCAAGTAGCATTTGCTCTCCTACATCTGCCCAGTTCCATTCGTAACTAAAATCTGCATTTCCTAAATTGTCAATAATGGCATTGTCTGCAAAAAAGTTTCCTGCATAAGACAAAAATTCTTCTATAGCTTCTCCAGATGCGTGAAAACCTAAATTAGTTAACATCTTTGCGGCTTTCGATGTAAATTTCGAAGCAATCTTTTTACCTAATTCGTCTGTTAACTCATTTCCACCAACACCAAAGAAACCAAATATACCTTCTGTAACTCCTTCTGTTAGTCCACTAGTAAAACCTTTTGTCCATCTTTCAACTTCTGATACATTTGGTTTGCTATTAGCTTCTTGCAATCCACCTGCCATACCTCCTGCAATTGCTAATGTTGGTAAATTTAAAGTCTTTCCACCAAGTCTCAAACCTATATTACCACCACTTAAATTAGCACCTAGTTTAGAACTTCCTATTGTTTTAGTTCCAGTTTTAGCAGATAAGCTACCTCCTATTCCAGACAAGCCTAATGTATAACCAATTAATTCTATTACTTGGTCTGTATTAGTTCCAAGAACAGAAGAGTTTTCGTATCCTTGCTCTTCTCCTGTCTCATTAATAAATTGATTTAGTCCACTAGCGTAATTTTCAACAATATTCTTATCTTTATCATAAGTTATTCCCGCTGGATTAATTATTTTTTCTGGAGTACCGTTTACTAAGTTGTATAATATACCTACAGTACTGGCATTTGCCACTTCACTAGTAACATTTTGCGTAATATTTTTATCTGCGAAGTTTCTTGTTTTCTTTGCAGCATCTTTAAACCCTAAAATATTTTGCACAGTAGCTACTACGTTTGTACCAATATCCAAAACATTTTCTATAGGAGATAAAATACCAGTTGCTAAATCTTGTACTATATCTGTTCCCGTACCTAAAATAGTTTTAGATATATCTCCAAATTGGTAACCATCTTCAAGTTCATTTGCTTGAAACCAGTTCTTTTTTTCTTTCTGGTTATTTATAATACTAATTTCTGTTTTTTTAGAATTAGGAGCTTGTACATTAGATGCTTCTTTTACTTTATTCTGTAATTCTTTTTGTTGTTCAGGTGTTAATTTATTTACATTAACTTCATTTTTGTTTTCTATAGGTTTGTTAGATATTCCTGTTTCTTGAATAGGAGTTGTTTTTTCGCTATCGTCAGAATTAACATTTTTATCAATTAAGTCCATAAAAAATTTACCATTTTCTTCTGACTTTGCTAATTCTTCTTGAGAAACAGTTCTTATTGTATTATTCTTTCTAGGATTTATATTATTTGAAATTTCTCTTGCTCTATTAAATCTATTAATATATTCTTGATTAGTATACATATTGGAATTATTAACTGCATTTTTTCTAGCATTAATAGAATTAGATATTTGTCTTGCACGTTCTAAACGTTTTTTTCTTTCTTCTTCATCTATAATCAACTATATTGCACCTCCTTGTTATAAACTGTCAAGATATTCTTTTCTTGCTGCCCATAATCTATCTTCATCTGTTGGCTCACTTAAACCATACATTGCTAGTAAATAAGCATAGTCATTATCATTAAGACGACCAGCTGCGTATTCGTTTGTTACATAATCCCAAACTTCTGGCTTTTGTGAATTGTCTATTGTATATTTCTTTGAAAAATCGTCATATTTTGAATATCTATTATTTATAATGTCTTTATATGTACTTAAATTAGATTTACTAGAGCTAGAGCTTGACCCATATTTTGACTGCATTTGATATTCATAGTTCATCATTTCTTTATCATATTTATTTTTTAAGTTATATTCATAATCTGCCATTTCTTTGTCTAATTCATTTCTTAATTGATATAAAGCTTTATCATTTTCATATTGTAATTCTAATTGTTCTCGCATTTTCTTAAGCTCAAATTCTTGTTGTTCTTTAGCAAGTCTTGCTTCTCCAGACAATGTTCCAACTGGCACACCTAAAATTTTAGCAGCTTCGTTATCTACATAACCTAACTCATCTACTCTTTTCCAAGCATTTTCAAGTTCGTTTTGTTTCTTTTGATACTCAAACTTTTTATTCTCGAATTCTCTATCTTTAGCGTCTTTCCACTGTTCAAATTGTTGAGAGTCATAATTCATTACTAGTTGTGCGGTATCTGCTAAATTTCCTAAATATTCAATCCAACGGTCATGTGCTTTTTCTTCATATTGAGGGATTAATTCAGATACAATTCTTGCTACTCTTTCATTTGTTGAGGTAGAATTTAGAACGCCTGAACCTGCCAAACTCTGTAATGTACTATTTGCAGCATATTCTGTAGCAAGCTTTAATGCTTCATCTTGGTTGGGGTCATATTGAAAACCTTTATTTGTTTGTGATAGCATTTCACTAATTAAGCTGTTAATGGTATCTGAATATGCACTTTGATATTGCCCCTCTACAGAGTTTATATTTGAAATTGTAGGAGTAACAATTGTACTTCCAACACTAGTTTTCTTTATCCCACTTGCTCCTATCCCAGTATTGGGATTTTGAGATGTTTGTTTGTTATTTCCAAACTTATTTGTATAGCTATTATATATTTGGTTAAAATCTATTACATTTGTGTTAGTATTTTGCGGATTATATGCTTGTGGTCTAGGTGCTGTACTTGCTTGCTGTTGTAATCCATTTATACCATTATTAACCCCAGTCATAACTTGATTTGCAGATTGAGCAAATTGATTATTATTAGGTTGTGCTATTTCAGGTTGCAATTGTATTGGAATTGTTATTGGAGTTATTGGATTACTAGTTTGCTGTGCTTGTGGTATATCATTATTTTGCTGTACAGGAGATGTATTAGTATTATTAACATTATTTATGTTTTGCTGTGGATTACTTGTTGCCTGCATAACTCTATTTGTTTGTAAAAACGTATTTGGCATATTTGTGCTCCTTTCACTTGTTATATATTCCATTTAATTTTTCTTTCCAATTATTAATTGTAGAATCTGCATTGTTACTTAAATCAAATGTATTTACTCCTACAGCATTATTTAAAATGCTTTTCCAATGTGATAATGTAGATTCTACAGTAGGATATAATTGGTAACTTCCTTTGTTGACTACATTTAGTTGCCTTGCCCATTCTTTTAATGTATCTGAATTTGTAGAATATCTTCTAAAATACATTATCTTAAATGTGTCCTATCTATTCTTTCCATTGCATACAAAGTAAAATCTCCCTTTCCTGAAATTTCAAAAGTATAACTATTTACATTTTGCATGTCATTTGGAATAAGAACACACTCTGTTTTATTTTTACCTGGGCTTAAGGCTTTTTTCTTTTCATAAGTTTTATTGCTATCTGTAATTACTTTTATATTAACTTCTGCATTTTCTGCCAAATCATAATTAAACCACAATGCAGATAAAGACTTTTTCTTACTTAATACACCATTTTTAAATTCTTTTGTTTTCATATAAAATGGTATAAGTTCTTGGTATGTAACATTGTTACCATCTACAAACTCATTTGCTCCATATGTTCTTGTGTATACATTTGCTTCTCTTTTTCCTCCTGTAAGTTCATAAATAGTTCCATTTGCTGTTAAAGCATAGATTGGATTAGGAGTTTGACTAAAGTTTAAATCGTTATAACTATCACATATTGTTGTGTAATATAATTCATCCTCATTATTAATTGGTTGTAACTCTTTAGTCCATTTTCTTAATCTTTGGTCAAATATTAAAAAGAATTTATAATCTGGAAACCAAAAATATACTTTATTTTCACTTGCAGCTACGCTTATGTTTTTAGCTTCATTTATTGTAATTCCATAAATATACTGTTTTATTCCTCCTGTCACGCTATTATTACCAGTTGGTTCTTCTATCTGTCTTATTGAACTTCCGTCATATTCATAAATAGAGCGTCCAAATAACCAATAAAGCATTGAATTATGTACTTTACATGTACATTGGTCATAGCAACCAATATTGTTGTCTAATGACACACAAGTATATGAATCTGCTTGTCCCGCCATTACGTTTGAGCCATAATACAAATGCATATTCTCTTGTGAAAATACAATTAATTTATCGTCAAAAGAAACTAATCCTGTTATTTGATTACAGTTAGGTACTCTATCTTCTCTACTGTTTTCTGTACTAGTCCAGTCCATAGGATTTTGTAACGCACTGAAGTACAACATATTTCCTTTGCTAGCCATCATTCTATTTTTGTGATAGCACATATGTTCAAAGACAATATCTTTTTTATCATTATCTTTTGGAAGTGGTACTATTTCAGGAGTGTTAAGTGAAGATAATGGCAATTTGTGTCTTGTTGGTGTTACACCATCTCCATATAAAATCATATATTCATTGTTACCATCTGCATAATAAACATGATTAAATTTATTCCCTACAATGTTATTTGCTATTACTGTACCTTGCATATCTTTTAATTGTGTTCCCTGTATATAAAACAAATATTTTATTCCTGCAACTCCAAAATATTTAATATCTGCACCTTTTAATCCTGGGTTTTTTACCATTGTTCTTCCTATACTAGTTCTTATTGCGGGATAATTATCTAAACACATATTATGCATATCTTGGCACTCATCGTCTTGTATTGCCTGTGGAGGATAAATATTACTTATACCACCAGATAAATAGTTAATTTGATTACTACTCTTTACTTGCACATTTTGTAAATATGGATTAGTTTGCAATATTATCTCCTCCTTTTAAATTTGTATAATCTATTTATAATTGGATAACCTGGTTGCTGTTCATATTTATTTTCATTAGCTTTTTGTACTAAATTGTTATATAAAAGTATATATTCATTTGCTAGTTCTACATCTGGATTGTGTCCTGACATTGCTATAATAGACATGATGTTATATTTAACTAAATCTATATAATTGTCGTCTAATTCTATGTAATTATCTAAAGAAGTAACCATCTTGGGCTTTTTTCTGTAATAAATGTCTACTTTTCTAACGCCTTGTGGCACAGGATATATACCTATTAAGCCTTCTCTTCCGTCATAATATCCAGGCTCACTCATTTTTTGATTAGGCATATATGGTCTTAGCTTACTAAATCCACCCCACTCATACTTATTATTTTGGTCTTTTTCATTATTTGAGATAGTTACCCCTGTAATCATTTCTATTTGGCAATCTTCTGGAAGTGAATATAACTCTTGATTAGCACTTGTAGTAAATGTATAAAACTCTTGTATTGCTAAGTCTTTATATATTTTTTTCATTGTTTCATTTATCCATAAGAATAAACTTTCTTCGCTGTATTCATGTGGTAATCTTACTTTAATATCATCTAATACTTGTCTTACTGTAGTTTTACTTATTGTAGCCATATTACACCTCCTATTTAGCTCTTATAATATATTTGGTATTTTCTTGCCCTGTACTTAAATTAGGTATATTAAAAGTTTCAGGCAAGTTAGTATCTTCATTTACAACAATATTATTTAGTTTAGAATATAAAGCAATGTAATCTATAGTATTAACAGCTTGTCCATTGCACTCTAAATAATTTGAAGGAACGTTACCTTTACCTGCATAAATTACAACTCCTGCAATAGGCATTAAAGCAGGTGTTGTAGCTTGTGATTCACTCCATAATTCTGGAAACTGTCTTATTTCTATTCCTTCTATTTTGGAGTTTACATTATTTCCAACAAATATTACTTCATTTGCTCTAAACAATGTATTTGAATAGTAATATTCTCCTTTTGGTACAAATATATATTTTGCACCTATTTCTATTGCATCATATATAGCTTGTTGTATATTTAATCTATTGTCTGTCGTTCCATCTCCAACAACTCCATAGTTTTGAAGTGGTACTATTCCAAATGTATAAAAGAACATATCTTGTAATTCTTTCATTTTTACTAAATTTCTTATATCACTCATTATTGCACCTCCTGTACATTTAATGTTCCTGTTTCTACTACTCCCATATTTCCAACAAACGTTTTGCCAGATTTAACATCTGTAGCCAAAGCACTTAATCTTCCTGCACTCGAAAAATCTTTATAGTACATGTCTCCATTATATTTTAAGCCAATTAATTTTTGCCTATCAAAGGAAACCCCTATCATTGAATATGTATATACAAAAGGTGTAGGTTCAACTCCATTTCCAGTTCTTCCAGATACGAAAAATACGCCTTTAAGACCTGGTATAGTTTTTAAGTCTGGAGTATATGTTATTGAAATATCTTGTTCATATAATTTTGTGACTACTTCTGCTCCTTCATAGTTAAGTTGATAGCAAAAAACTTTGTAATAATATTTAGAATTTTTATACTCATAGTGTGAAGTAAATAAATATTTGCCAGTCAAACTAAAAATATTTCGTTTGTCTCCATATATTGTACCCATTGCTATATATTCTTCTGAATTACTTGCTTGCCAAATTGTATCTCCAACTTCTACTTTTCCATTAATATAATCAACTACAAGTTTTTCTATTAGATTTGAGCTAACGGCATATAGAGCATTTGGTGTTATTAAAGTTGAGTCATATACGTTAACTCCTGATGGCAGTTTAACTTCCGATATTTTTGTAAAGTTTTCTGAATATATAGCAAAAAAACCATAGATTGAATTGTAGTTTTCATATTTTTTTAAATAAACAATTCTATCATTGTTTAAGAAAGTCACATTTGCAGCACCTTGTATGTTATCTAACTCTCTGACATATCCGTATCCTTCATTTTTATTTGTATCTTGAATATAATATGAAAAATCGAATATTTTCGTTATACAATTTGTACCATTGTTTGCCTTTTGATATGTTACAGCAAGTTTATTTGAATATGGGCTCCAAGTTATTTTTGGACTGACAGCTGAATAATTTATAACCTCAGATATAATTAGCCATCTTTTATACATAGTTTCTTGTGATGTACTTCCTTCTACCCCTGCTTCGTAAGTTTCATTTGCAAGAATCTTTACAGAAGAACCACTGTTTAAAGATGTAGTTAAAGTAAATACATATACTCTTACAGCTCCATTTGGGTTATTTGCTTCTTTTTGGCTCATAAGTATTGCTAATTTACATTCATATCCACTATAATTTTCGTCAGAATTCATTCTTGAACATGAAATTTCTAGTACGTTATAATTATTTATAATGTCCTCAGGTATTCCCAAATCAATTAATTTGAAATCTGGTGTTTTTACTTCTCCATATTGATTTTCTACTTTTCCAAAAGTTCCATCACTGCTCATTCTGTAATATGTTTCTAGCGTTTGAGTGTTTTTATTATAAATAACCATAACATTTCCATCTCCAGTTACAGTTACCCAGTTATAATCAATTTTACTATTCTTTACGCCTGCGTAAACCTGAGGTCTATCCTCCGATTCTTCATAAACAAGTTCAGCATTTCCAGTCATAGGATAAGGGTTATCTGGATTAAATTGGTTACCACTATTGCCACTATAAACAAAAGTTCCATATACTTTTTTACCATTAACATATGCAGTTTTTCCTCTTAATATATCGCCTGCTGTAGCTGTAGCATCTGATGTATCTAATCCTGTCTGTATTTTTCTTACATTGTTTGCCATAGTAGAAAAGCTATCATTAGCAGAGGTTTTAATTCCTTTGTCAGTAATAGCCCCTGCTATTAAGCCTTTTCCACTACTGACAGATTGAAAAAGTTTATCTATATTTGAATTTATGCCATTTATACTTTTATTAATATTTGTTACACTATTATTCAAACTTGTATTTAAGTTAGACACATTTTTATTTGTGCTTTTTATTGCATTTTCTAACTCTGTAAAATTAGCATTTGAATCTGATACAACCTGTTTTATCTTTGAATCTGTATATGCTTTTTGGTCTGTTGCTACTTTATTAATTTTTGCTGTTAAATTTTGATTTAATGTTTTTAAGTCTGAAATTTTAGCAAATTGTGAAAAATCTTGACTTTTTATTGCAGAATCTGCATATCTTTTTGCTTGTTCTAATATTGAAGTATCTTGTGTATCTATATATTTTCTTAATGCTAATTCTGCTCTTTCGTGATATTGCTTAACCCATAATTTTGTTGCATATTCTTCTGCTGCAATTCCTCCTAAATGGTTAGAATCATTTGATAAATTTGAATCTGGTCTTCCACCACTTTGAGCTGTATATTTGCTTATTTCTTCAAAAGAATTTGACATATTAATCTCCTTTCGTAAAATCTAAAAAAATAAAGGGAAACAAGAACTGCTTCCCTTTTAGTTATGCTCCTACAACAACGTTTTCTACGTTACTTGATTTTACAACTCTATTTAGAGCATCAACTTCAACAACAACAATTTTGTTTCCAGAAGCACAAGCTATATCTGTATTTAATAGTAATGCTGTATAATCACTTGCTGAATCTCCATAGCTTGGTTTATTTACAGAAGCTCCAACTTTATATTTTAAAGTTCCACCACTATTTCCAGTAACATTTGTTACTTTAGTATGAGTAGTATCTGCTCCTGCAGCTAGTGTTACATCTAAACTACCTAAAGCAGTTGTTGATGTACCAGTAGAACCAACTAATCCTCTCCAATCACAGTATCCTACATCATAACGTGTATAACCATACATGTTGTAGTCCATTTGGTCAAAGATTTTCTCTGAACCAAAGATAGGTGCTTCTCTTCTTAGGAATAGCAAGTTTTCAAATAATGGGTCTTGAATGAACCAAGGTTTTGTAAGTCCTGTTGGGTCGCTTAAGTAATCCCATACTACGATTTCTAAGTTTGGTACAGTATTTACATCATTAAAGTTTGTTCCACTTTGTAAAATAGAATTTACTATTGCTTTTGCAACAAACTCTAATTCTGGACATACTACTAACCTTTTAGCAGAAGCAACAATTGGTAATCCTGCTTCGTCTTTTTGTAGTCTCATTAATGTCATAGCTTCTTTTAAAGATTGGTCGCTTAATTCTGCTTGAATTAAGTTAGAAACTACTCCTGTAGCATTTATCAATGGGTGGTTTGCAGAGAATAAAGATACTCCATCATAACCTACATTAGTAAATCCATTTTTGATTACATTAGATGTATGTGTTTCCTCAGTTCCTCTTAAACCTCTTCCTAAAGCTTTAGCAGAACCACCTTTTCCTATACCTTCCATAACATTGTAAAGGTCATCTTGTACTAATTCCCATGTAAGTTGATAAGCTTTATCGTATCTTTTTGCTTCAAATAAAGCTGTCTCTCCTTCGTCGAATTTGTCATGATTGAACTTTTGACCTTCTGTGTTTTCTTGCCATAAACCAAAAGCTCCTAAGTGTGGATAGCTTTGTTGTTTAGCTCTCATTTTATCTGTTTTAAATATCTTTTTGTAAGTTGCTGGTACTTCGTTGTAAGAATCAAAGAATATTTTTTTATGTATTGGTGTTAATAAGCTAGCAAAATTCTCTCTTGTTAGCATTTGTGCTGTTGTTGGCATATTAGCCACCTCCTATATTTATTTTTTAGGTAAATATAGGAATGAAAACTTATTTTACTTTTCTCTTATTGTATTCGTCATAATCATTAATCGAATTAGAGTTTTTAGCTGCTAAATAATCTTTAATATCAATTCCTGCCATTTGTGCTGCAGCTATTTCTAATGCTGTTGCTTTTGGTGTACTGTCAGTATTTTTTACTGCATTACCTCCATTTGAATTAATATTTTGTAGAATTTCTTTTCTAGTTTGATTATTTTGTAGCTTTGCCTCTACTTTCTTTTCTATCTCCCTATTAGTATTTTGAACCCTATTGTGATTTACTGCATAATAAGCTTGTTCTACGCTTAAGCCTTTGTCGACTAAAGGTCTTATTTCGTCCTCATGCTCTAATATGTCAGAAAATTCACTATCTTTAGACTTCTCTGATAGTTCTAGCTTAAACTTCATATCTGCAAGTTCTTTTTTTAATTGCTCTGAACCTTTGTCCTTTTTATTTATTGCTGCACTTATTGACTTTGCAATTTCAGGGTCTACGCCACCTTCTATCAATTCGTCTACTGTATTCTTTTCTGGTGCTGTGTTAGTTTTTTGAGTTAATTGAGCTAATTGTTCTTTAAGTTCTCTATTTTCTTTTTCAGCAGCTTTTCTCAATTTTCTCTCATAGTTTACGCCTTTTTGAAGATTAACTTTTTTGTCATCTTCTGGCTCTTGTGGATTTTGATTATCTTCTGGTTGATTATCTTGGATTGTATCATCTACTACATCATTATTTGCAGTATCGTTATCTCCAGTATCAACTGTTGGTAATGCAATTCCATCTTCTGTGTTTACAGGTATTGTACCTAAATCAATTCCGTCTAATTCCATGTTAGCTCCTTTCCATTTTTTAGCCAGTGTTATGTCACTCTAGTGATTTTTAGCCAGGTTTTCTCCTCTAATTTATTTAAAATAAAATATTAATATCAATTTAATGTACTTTCATGTGATTTGTTAGCCCAGATTTGTTTTTAAATATCCTTTTACATACTGGACATATAAATTCATTACTTATCGTCTCAGACTCCTCAGAATTTATTCTAGGCTCTTCTGTGACTTCTTTTGTAGATGTATTTGTACTATTATCTATTTTTGATAATTCTTTTTGCATTATTCCTTTAATAACATAAGTTTGACCTTGTTGCTTTAAAAGTAATAAGGTTTCTCTATTGCAACATGGACAGTTTGTTTTGCTTAAATGTTTTACTGCTCCACCATATAAAGTTTCGCCAACTCTTTGTAGTTTTGTTATATCATTTATTTTAAATTCATAACCACATTTGCAAACTTGTCCATTTTCTAATTCATATCCGTGATAATTCATCTTGATACTCCTTTCTGAAACGGGTCATTTTCGACCCCTTTTTAAATCTCTCTTAAATAACTAGTCTGTACATTACCATTTGCATTTAATCCTTCAACTCCTGCATTCATACTTTGTTGTAATGCTTGCTCTTGTTGTGTCTTTTCAATTGTTTCTTGGTCATATATTCCAATCTGCTGTTGTTCTTGTATAGTTTTTGGTATTTCTGGAATATTTAATCCCACTTGTTTTACTAACCAATTTCTATACTCTGGAGTTGTTATAGCCTTATCTACATATGATTGTCTTACTATACTATATCTGTATGCTCTATTGTTTGGTAATCCTGCACCAACTGATACACTTAAATCAAACATAACTTGTCTTGTTTCATTATATACTTGCATATATTCGTAATCTTCTGGTTTAGCATCTTTATGTGCTTCTTTATATGCATTTCTGTATTCAGTATCCGCTTCTGTAAGAATAGGAATTCTATTAAGTCCATCTGGATTAAATGATGTGAACTTATCTTTTCCATCTTCTCCAACAATTCTAAATATCATTGTTGTATTCCAGTTAAGCAGTGCTAACTCTATTGCATATTCAAATACTTCGGATAATGTCTCTTGTAATAAACCTTTTTTGTGTTCTATCATACTATTGCCTGAATTTTGCAATGCTAAGCTCTCTGTAGCTGTTCCAACTCCTGTTTGTTGTTTACCAATCATTTGGTCACTAAATCTTGTTACAATTGTTTTATCATTGTTTATTGTATCTGCTCTTTTTTCTATTAAATATTGTGGTATGTTAGGTGGCTGTAACCACTTCATACCATTTATGTTATTTGCTACTATTGTTTGTCCTGGTGTATTTGTTACTTTTTCTGCATCTATACCAGAACTTGTTTCAATTATTGGTATTGGGTTACCAGTTAGTCTTGCATTTCTTAATATACTGTCGTCAAGTTCGTCTATCTGGTCTGATATAGGAAGTACTAATTCTGCACTTGCTTTTGCCCATACCGTATTTTCTCTATACATATCTGGAGTTAGAAAATATGGATATTTACTATTTGGAAATAGTTCCAACTCTTCTGCTTTTAATTCGCTAGCTTCTTTAGTCTTTCCTTGTTCTAATAGTTTAGTTTGCTTTTCTATTAGTTCGTTTTCTCTTTTTTCAGATACTTTCTTTAATTCTTTTTTAGTATCTTTTAGAATAACTCCATCTGCTGACATTTCTACTAGTCTTAATTTAATTTTTCCATTTTCTTTATATCTAGTCCATACGAGTAAATGTACGTATTGTTCTTCTTCGCTATTTTGAATTAAATTTTCAATTGGGTCATAGTTCGCTATTATACAATCTGCAATGTCATCTCCATATTCCATCTTTGCACTATAAATTGACTTTGCTTTTGCTTCTATTATGTATTGAGCTTCTTGTATGTCGTACACATCTGTTATTGCTGGGTCTATGAATAATTTAGATGGGTGTATTGGTTCAATTATTGGAAGTCCTTTTCCTTCTAGTTTGTCAAAATTCCATAAAACTCTAAATATACCAGTTCCAGTCATTTCTCTACGTCTTTCGTGTACTTCTATCTTACGATACATCTTATTCTTATCTTTTATAAAGTCTGCAATAGTTCTTACTTGGTCACAAAATGGTTTGTCGCCTGGTTCTCTTGGGTCTACTTGTATTGCTAGTGTTTGGTCACACAGCAATGCTGTTTTTCCTTCTACATTTGCATTTGTAATGTTTGTGTTTGGTGCTGGGTCATCTTCGTCGCTGTAATCGAAATCGCCTTCCCAATATTTAGCGATGTCGTCCCACTTTTTCATTAAACCAAGTCTTTGCTTATCTTCATAAGCTCTTCTATACCACATGATAAATTGTTCCGCTTCTTCAATCTCTTTTTCAGACATTAATGCTGCTCTTTTAGCTCTCTTTTGCTTTACAATCTCGTCATATTCGTTTGCTTGCTCTATTCTATCTTCCATACACTACTCCTCTTTTTTGTTAGTTTGTAATGGTATTCCACCTTTTTGTTTCACTGGTTCATATAATCCATCTTTATTCTTATATTTGTCATAAGCTCGTCCATTTAAAACGTTACTAAAATCTGTCGGTGCAATTCTTGCTCTTATTCTTGATTTACTTTCTTTATTATTGTATTCTGCATTTTCCGTATTTCTTTGACTTATTTGTTTAAGTACTTCTTGTAACGTGTTATTAAGCAAAAATATTGCTGCCATGTTTAAAGTAAATAAAAGAATTAATGTTATTATAGTTAGTATTAGTTCCATCATCTTCTCCTCCTCGATATTGGTCTATTTACATTTACTTTGATTGGTGTATTTATATCCTTATATCCTAAGTCCTCTAATTCAGTTATAGTATAATTTCCTTTAGGTAAAATTATTTTTTTAGACATAGGACTTTGCCACATTGTACAGAAATATCTTATTGCATCTGGCATGTGTGTTAATTCGTGTGGTTCTACTGCTACGTCGTTTGGATTTTTCTCATCATGTTGTACTGCAGGTAATGTTCTTATTAGGTTTCTACAATTACTAAATATCTTTAGCTTAGAAGTTGGTATTCCTTGTTCATCATTAAATACTCTTAACCACTCATGTACTGCAAGCCAACCTGTTATTCTATTATTATCTGCTTTAGTTAAATATTGACCATTTTGTGCAAATATATCTGCTGTACTCTTTCCTGTATCTTTATTTCTGTTCCACAAGTCTGGTGGAGCATAATCTGTTGTTATCTTCTCATCTGTCATAGCATTTATTTTCTCTGCTGCTGCAGATACAATTAAGTTTGGTTCGTAGAATTCTTTATAAGCATAAGCATTTAAGTGGTAGTCCATTGCTATCCATACAGTTGCACACATATCTAATCCATAGTCTCTAGTTCTAAATATCCTCCAATCTTTTGGTATTACAAACGGTTTACACACATGTACATCACGTCTAAATTCACTAAAGAATTGACCATCAAATATATCCCAGTCTCCATATAAAAGTGCTTTTCTTTCTTTTTCTGGTAACAATTCAAGTCTGTTAATATAATCTGGGTCGCTATCCATCATGAATATATTGTCTTGTACTAAAGAAGGAATAAATACAACAGTACTTTTCTTGTTATTTTCTAATGTAATTTCGTGTATTTTGTTTGGCTCTCCTGAATTGATAAATCTTTCTTTTACCCATTCATGTCCTACTCCTCCTGGGTTAGTAGAACTCTTTATTCTTTTTGGATATGGATTAGCACCACGACATCTTGAAATCATATATGTATACATAAATTCAGTAAAATGTGTTAATTCATCAAATCGAATTACATCATATTCTGCTGATTGATATTGATAAACATCTTTTTCTGTTGCTATGTATGAAAAATCTATTATACTTCCATTTCTAAATGTCCATGTATGTTTTGAGCTATTATATGTTGCTACGTCTCTTGGATAAAATTCTAAGCTAGTTCTTATTATTGATTTTTCTAATTCTGGAAATGTTGTACGGAATATTATTTGTTTTGACTTAGGGTAAGTTAATGCATATAGCAATCCATCTACTAGTTGTCCATAACTTTTGCCGTCCGACCTGCTGCACCTTAGCCGTCCAAACAGAGTTTCAAAAGCTTCTGAATTAATAAACTGTTCTTGCTTTTCTGTAATATCTATATCCATTTGGTAGCACCACCTCCATTAAACATATTGCATTATATATCCATGAACAGTATTTCTTTTGCCTTTTAATACATCACATATATGTCTGTCGTTAAAATATCTCTCAGCTTCTGAAATACTGTTAAAATATATTACTTCTCCTGTGCTTTTATTTACTGCTTTACATTTTATTTTTCTACTTTCATTTGTTTTTTGTGATGCTTTAAAAACGTTTTGCCACAACCCTTTATCTATAGCATGATGAGCGTTTTCATAATTTGTACACCATTCTAAATTTTCTACACTATTATCATTTTTATTACCATTAATATGATTTACCTGAGGTTTATTTTCTGGGTTTGGAATAAACGCCTTTGCTACCAATCTATGAACAAAAAAATGTTTTCTTCCATATATAGTTGTGACTTCTAAACGATGATAACCTTTTTTTATTTGATGTTTAAGAGTTTTATTAGTTTTAATATTAATTACGTCTCCAAAGTTGCTTATTAAATAATTAGGCATGTAATTTATTTTTTTCCATATTTTATTTTTAATCATCACTTTTTCCTTTTATTAACTCCTCTTTCCATAATTATATTATGTTAATTAAGTGGGTATTTCTCCCGTGGATAATTGACATTTTATCGCCTGTAAGTATTGATATTACTGTTCTTAACATAATATATTTCAGTTTTTCTTTTTTACGTTGATATTTACCTCAAAAGGCTTGTCCTGAGTGAGATTTACGTTTTCTTTAAACATTCCAAGATGTTTTCCTAGTAGTTCTAATGCTTTTGTCTTATCGTTAGTTTTGCTTAATATTATTTTCATTGCTCCAGCTTTTTGTAGTATCTTTACTCCAGAAATTGCTTTTGCTGTATCGTCGTCTAATTCAGTAACTTTTTTCAATGTACCATCTTCGTTATAAATGTCTTTTATATTGAAAAGTGCTATCTTGGCTAATTCTTGTATTATTGTATCTTGTGTTATTTTGTTTCTTTCTTGCATTTCTTGTTGTTTTTCTGCTATGTATTCTTGCACCTTAGTATTTCTTAGTAGCTTACTACCATTAACATTTGCCGTTTCATCTTTTCTACAGCTCTTGTAAGCTGCTTTATAAGCTCTAGTTGCATTAAAATCTATTAAGTATTCATCACAAAATCTTTTCTGTGAATTAGTCATTTATAAGCTCCTTTTCTATTTCTTTTATGTATTGTTCTACTACTTTATTTATAAAATCATTGCTACTTGCTACTATGTCACATACTATCTCTTCTGTTATTTCTATTACGTTGTATAATCCGTAGCTATAAATGTAGCAATGCGTTAGTTCATGTTTTAATGTTCTTATTTTTTGAGAAACACACATGTCTTTATTTATATAAATAATATGTGTTGGATATTTAGTTACTCCGAAGGTAAAATATACTTTTCCTTCGTTTTCTTCTTTATACATTTCGTCTAGCTTTTCTTTCTCTAGCTCTTCTATTGTCCATTCTGTATTATTTACTATAAATTTCATAATTTACTCCTCAATATCTATGGCTCTATTTTCAAACTTTTTATATGCATCGAAGTATATTTTCTTCTTGTCTCCGTCCATAGTACACTCATAATACATTCCATCTTTTAAGTCAGTACTTAATAATGCTTTACTATTTTGTAATGTCTTGCAACTCCATACTACATATACATTAAAGTTTGGTATTTCGTCTGTTTTATCTAAATGCTCTATAGCATATTCTTTTACTAAATCTTTGCATTTATCTAAAAATTTTTCATTAGTCATTATTCTACAATCCTCCAATCTTCTGCTAACATATCTGCTTGACTTGCAAGCCAACCTAGTTGTACTCCTGATGTTCCTACAAAAGCAATAGCTTTGTTTCCTATCGCATCATGTTCTGCATTTATTGTTTCATTCTTTGTATTTACATAGCTTATACTAGTTGCAAGTTCTATATATTGTTTTTTTCCGTTCCAACCTTCTCTTTGTACTCTTTTTCCTTGTTTTAATAGTTTAATTGCTTCTCCAAAATCCATATTCTTATATCTCCTTTATAAATTTTCCATAATCTACTGCTACTTGGTGTTCTATTCTGCAACCTCTTGCATTCTCCCACCCTGACATAAATATTACAGCATCTACTTTTCCTATTACTTCTATTGATTTTGCTAAATAATAAATACTTTCGTCACAATCTTTTGGTGCTTCTTCTGTAAATATTGTATCTAATACATAATATCCTTGTTTTTGTAATTCATCTACTAATTGTTGTCTCTCCCTTCTTATACGTTCTAAACTTTTATTTTTCATTGGTTGACTTATCATTATTCTCATAGTATTTTTCTCCTCTCTATTTTTTATATAAACATTATGTAAGATATAATTTATTCTATCCTACATATTATTTATAGTGATTTTTGCTAGTAGGTAGGATACACGCCCCCTTGCTAGCCAGGTTTACTCTTGTTTGACTTTTAGTGTGGATAAGGATTTGCACCTTATATGAATAACTTTTGAGCTTTACTTAAACTTATCTACTGGGATATCTCCGCCACTACTTCATAATCTATTTAAGGTCAATTATGTTCGTGCGTTATTCTGCACCTGCACAGTGTCTACTATTACCATTCAGCGACGTTGGTGCTAATCGCCGTTTAGTTTTACCATATCACGCACTAAACGTAATATGTCTATTCCACCACTACACTAATGATAGCTACAAAAATAAAATGAAACCATGAAAGCCCTCTCTATCTTTCAGTTATGGGGCTTGGTTGCGATGGTTAGAATTGAACTAACTTACTCTAGTTTATGAGACTAGCGAGATACCGTTTCTCTACAATCGCAATATATAGACTTAACTAGCATTGTCTATGATAAATTTTATTTAAAAGGAAATTTATTTATAAAATATTAGAAAAACATCATTTTTCTTAGTTTATACGAGCGAAAGAAGGATTATATTAATTAGCTAGTATCGTTAATATTTTATTTAAAGAGTAGTAGGTACTACTACTCTTACACCACCGTAACCTTGGGATTTTGACTTTTCCAGTCTGGTCACGAATACTTGGGGTTATTTCTTCTTTTCAGGAGAAAAAATGATAAATTACTAAGACAGTATGTAAGTTTTCATTACCTACATTACTACCATATTAATTGTATCAAAAAAAAAGGGCTATTTTTCCCTATTTTTTCTGCCCTTTTTAAATTATTCCAAATTCTTGTGCTAAATAATATATAGATTTATTGTATATATTGTAGTAAGTATTCTTATTAATGTGTTTCATCTGTTCACAATATGTAAAATCGCAGTTTTCTTTAAATATTAGCTCAAATACTTCTTTTTCAAAACTATTTAGTTTGTTTATTACATTTTCTACATAGTTAATTCTTTCTTGACAATATAGTAATGTTCTTGTACTGCAACTGGATTGTTTTATTAATCTATCTAGTTTGCTTTTATTAGTCCAATATTGTCTTAGTTCTCTTTCCATTTGTTTTTTTATTTCTTTTGAAACTTTTTGCATTCTTTTCTTCTCCTTTTGCGAAAAAAAATAAACTTAAGAGTCCGCCTTTTTCTGTTAATATAGCATTGTTCTCTTTACTGAAATAGTCCTCTGTTGACATGTCTTTTCTATATATACTCCATTTTGATATATTCCCTTGATTATTTAATTCTCTGCAAATGTGAAAATTATCTCGATTAACTGGTTTTGTAATATTGTGAAATAATTCATATGGTATTGCACCAGTTCTTCTATATGTTTCTATTCCTTCTTCAAAATCTAATCTTTTTTCTATTTCTTGCATTATGTACTCTTCAATAATATTCACTATAGCTAATAGATGTACAAAAAGTATAAGAAATATATCATATGGACTTGGTATTAATGTAAGAATAAGTATAGTTATTGTTGCTATAACTATATAAATTCCTAAAAACATATTTTTTAATGTTTGTATGATATGATATCTGTTTTTAGATAAAAGAAAATCTAGTTCCATATTATTGCTCCTTCCATTTTATTTTATTTTCACTATTTACTATCTCTGTGAAAGTTATTCCATACTCTTTTAATTCATTTACACAGTCATCTATACTTAAATAGCCTTCTTTGAAACAGTCTATATTGTTCCATATTCTTGACATAACTTCGGTTAATCTTTTCTTTCCAAATCCACATACATAATGTAAAGTATATGCCACTGTAATACCATATAAGTCTAAATAATCATTTATCAATTGTTTCGATTTTTGTTCACTTTCTATTATTATCCCATTGTGTACATCATCTATCCATTTCATTAACTGTTTTTCATCTTTTTGTATGAGTATTTTACTTAGTTGTTTTCTTTGTCTATGTGTTAATTCCATCTTTATTCCCCATTTCTGATATTAAATAATCATATAATTTTTCTGGTGTAGTTAAATCTATATATTTTCCTATTCTATCATCGAATATATCGTTAATGCCTATGCTTCCTCCATAGTCTTGTTCATATATCCACCAACTTATTACTTCTCCTTTGTCATTAAACATATTTTCTAACAACTTCACTACTACTGTTTCATGTCCTATACATATACTACCTGCATTCATAAAATCCATTTCTCTATTTTCTATATTGTCTCTAAATAGGTCTTGTATTTTGTTCTGTAAGTCATTATAGTTTCTTAGTCTGTTAATTATATCTACAAATTCTTGTTTAGTTATCATAATTTCAAATCCCTTCATCATTAAATATTTCTTTTCTTACATTTGTTATTTTAAAATTTTTTTCTGGTATTTTGCTAAATACTTCTAAATTGTAAATGTTATGTTCATAGTTGTAGCAAGAATACTCTCTGCAAATTAAAGGTCTATTTTTGTATATATCACACTCATTTTTGTAATTTAGAAAAGGACAAATATTATACCAATCTTTATTTAGTAAATGTTTATTTTCTTTTATTGCTAATTTTTTCATAGTCTTTATTTCTTCTTTTTGAAGCGGTAAATAGTTAGAACAGCATTTCCCACATTTAGAACATTCAAACTTCATTTTTTACTCCTTTTTTAATTGATTATATATTTCTTTTCTTAATTCTTTCATTTTTTCCACATCTTCAAGTTCGTGACCTTTTCTTATACCTATTAAAACACTAGGTGGTGTTGGTATTTCTTGATTAATAGGTTTCCATATATGTAAGCAATAGTCGTGATTATTTACATATTCTTCTTTCTTAGGGTGTAATTGCATACAAACTTCGTCATCATTCCAAAAAACATCTTTCATATAGCACATTTCTTCCCAAGTTGGGCATCTAGATAGAGTAGATACACTTAGATGTTCAAAACTACAACCTGTGCTAAATATAAAAAATAATTCATTCTCAAACTTTGGTTTTCCATTTTTGTAACTAACTTTTGTATATATTATCCCTGCAAATCCATCTTCTCCTTCTGCTATGATTTTAAGTCCAGATGTGTTTTTAATATCTTTTATATTTTTCATTTTATCAATCCTCTCCAGTAACTAATCGTTTCTTTCCTCTTAACATGAAATTATTGTGCAGCAATTTAATCTTTTAGCAAATTCTTGCTTTGTAAACTTCATGTTTTCGTTAAAGTTTTTTATGTTTCTAAATCCATCTTCGTCTAGTATTTTTATATGTTCTTTTTCTCTTAATTCTTTGCACCATTCTTTGTATGTCTTTATAATTATTGTATCTTTTTGTATTTTGTGTTTTGATAATCTATCATTTTCTTTAACTAAATTTATTATTTGTTGTAATGGTATGTTTGCTATCTCTCTATGTATTCTTTCTGCCTTATATTTTATTTTCAAGTCTTTTACTATCTGGTAAGCTTTTTCTTTTTCTACTTTTACAACTTTAAATCTATATTTTCTTGCATCATTTCCAATAAATTTAAACAATAAGGTATTTGCACCTTTTTCTGTTGTTTCACATATTCTAGGAAATTGATATTCTTTCTTTAAATTGTTATAAACCATATATCTATATTCTTTATTCATTTTATCATTTATCATTGTAACCCCTTCTTTTATATACTTCTTACTTCTATTTCGAATGCGTCTGTTTCAAAGTCGTATCTTATATTTAATAATCTTATTTTCATAGTTTATTCCTCCTCAAAGTAATCTAATATTGCATTTGCTAATTCTTTTGCTTTATCTTCTTGTATTACTATTTGCAATCCATTAAATGTTATTATTACTTCTTCATCATTAAAATTAAATACCATTGTTATTCTCCTTTCTCATAAGCCTTTTTCCCTTGTTTATATATTTCTTCTGCCCTTTTAAAATCTATCATTGTTAAAACTTCACACATTGTTTCATATGCCATTTTATTAATCTCTTTTCCATTTTTACCTAGTTTTATTCCCTCTGGCATTACTTTTGAGTTTCTTATAATCATAAATAATGCTATTTTATATTTGTGTTTCATTTCATTTAGTTTAAGAATAATCTCATTACTATCTTTTGAAATATCTTGAATTTCTTTGAACTTTTGTCTTAATTCTTCCTTGCTCATTTCTTCAATTTGTTTATCTGTATATACTTTTAATTTTTCAATATCACTCATTTTTATTTTTTCTCACTTTCTTAAAATAGTTCTATTTTTATCATATTTCCTCTAATAATTCTGGATTATCATGTATATTTCCTATTACTTCAATAGTATCTAGATTTATACTATATAATAAATATGCTTCGTCTTTTGTTGTTCTTTCGTTTTCAAAAATTTCTACATAAAAAGCTCCTTCTTTAAAAACTACTTTACCTTTTGCCACAAAAGTATCAAAGTTTCCAACAAACATATCATAAGAAAATTCAATTATATCTCCTTCGTATATTTCTTTTCCGTTTTTATCTTTTAGTCCTGTATATTGCATAACTTCTACGCTATCTGTTACATCGTTATACTCAAAATCTTCATAGTCGTCATAATTGCTATCTTTTTTTAATACTTGGTCTAGTCTAAATACAAAAGGCGGTTTATATTCATAATCTTCATCATTAAAGTATGTCATTTTTTCATATTCTTTATCCCAAACTCTAAATTTTATATCTCTCATCTTTCTTCCTCTACTTTCCTAAAATTGTTCTATTGTTCTATTTTTATACTTTTTTTAATAAACTTGTACTATTTTTTATATTAAGTTTGTTATTTTTGCTCTATTTTATAGCAATTTGCATTATACTGTTCATGTGTTAATATTGATTTTATATATATCTTTGTAATATCAAATCCCTCAACACCTAAATATTCTTTATTACTTCTAGCATCTCTATAGCTCTTTACTCTACCAATTTTTAATTTACTTAAAGAATTAACTTGATATTCTACTATATCTCCTACTTCTATTAAGTCTATTATGTTTTCTGAAAAGTTTTCTACTGCAGCACTATCACACCAATTTTCATCATATGCTCCAAAATAAATAGCTTTTTTATTTACTTGATTTTCTCTTATTCCAAGTACTTTTACAATTTCTCCTGTATTTAATCTTGCATAATCATCTTTTTTTATATTGTTCTGAACATGTAGAGCATAACCAACGTTGCTATTATTTCTTTTTAAATACTCTTTTCTACTTATACATCTATCTTTTATTTCTTCCACTGCTATTTCTCCTTAATTTTTTGATATGCTTCTCTTAAATCTACTTGTCCTATAAAATCACAGTCTTCTTTTGTTGCTGTATATTCTGCATATATTGCACATTTATCTTTAAAATATAATCCAGTTCCAAATGGTATTAATACATAACCAATATCATCTTCATTGTCTAAAGCAAATCTAATTATTACATCTTGTTCCATATCATATTTTTGCAAATGTTCTATTAACTCTTTAACTTTCATCTTCTATACTCCTTTTCTGCTTTACTTTTAAAATATTGTTTTGTACAATTAAGTATTTTCTCGTGTGTACAATCTTCTTTAATATCTGTTTCACAATCACATTTTATTGCACATACTGTATCGTCTACTATTGCACTACTTACTATATGTTCTGTCATTAAATCTATTATCTTATCTTTCTTTTTATTTTCTTCTTGCTGTTCTTGTAGCATAGATAATACTGTTTGTCCTTCTTTTGCTGTAAAAGCTCCATATTTTGTATTGGCAAATTCATTTAAGCTCTTTATCGCTTCTCTTTGTTCTTTTGTCATTGATTGTTCTCCCTTATTCTACTTTGTATAATCTACTTTCTTTTAATTCCCACTCATATTCTGTAAAGTCATCATTGCTTGTTCTTATTCTATAAAGTAAATCTATCTCTGTTATTCTGCGATATTCTCCTTCTCCATCTTTCCAATAATAATCTTTAATTTCTTTTTGTTCTAAAATACATTGTATAATTTCTTCTAACATTTCTTTTAAAGTTATATGCCTCATTCTCCCAACCTCCTTCCACACATTGGGCAGTAGTTTATGTCTATTACTTCCTTTTTATAAGAATTAGTATCAACACTTAAATAATAAAAATTTTCATCACATACATTTCTTACTATCTTTATTGTTACTCTTTGATTTTTTCTTATATTTCTTTTTGCTTCATTTTCAATATCATCTATCTCACAATACTTACACATTTTTATTTTCTCCTTCTAAAAGTTCTTGTAAAACGTTTATTACTATTTTATCTACTATTATCCAGTTTGGATGTCCAACGTCTTCTTCCATTTTTCTGTTATACTTTTCTATCTTATCTTTTACTTTTTGTTTTGGTATGTAATTGTCGTCTACATAATCTAAATCTAGCTGTTTATTAGCTTTCTCTAGTTTTTCTTCTAACTCTTGTATTCTCTTGTCTTTTTGCTCTAACTCTGTTAATAAGCAATCTACAAATTCAAAGAAAAAGTCTTTATTTATACTTTCTACTATAAATTCTTGCTCTTTTGTCTGTTTATATGCTTCTATAAAATTATTTAATCTTTTCTCATTTTCAAAATTTGTGTTACTTATTTTATTATTCATATCCATCTTATAACGGTCTCTCCTTTCCAATTTTTTTGCCATATAAACCAACAATAACAAATAGCCGTTGCATTATATTTTTCAAATTCTCCATTCATTGCACATAACTGTCTTTTAGAATTTACATATATGTATTTAGGTGGATATTTTTTAAACATTTCTTTTCTAGCTTGTCCCTCTAAAAATTGTATTTTTAAAAATAATATTAAATAATAGTTATCTTTTAATAAACTCATTGACTTTTCTACAAATTTTTCTGCATATTTGAATGGTGGGTTAGTCAATATATCTCCTTCAAAACTTGTATCTTGTTTTAAAAAATCAACATTACCTATTCCATATCCTCTGTCAACAATATCTGTACTATGCACATTATATCCTTTTTCTTCTAATACTTTGCTTAAATGTCCTTTTCCACATGCACATTCCCATATATTTTTATGTAAATAAATTTTATCTTCATCTAATTTTTCTAAAAATATTTCTAATGATTTTGGGTCTGTAGCATAGAAATCGTTTTGTTCCCTTTCTTTGTTACTGTGATTGCTTGCCCCTAATTGTATAAATGTACTTTTTTTTATTTCCTGTCCAATCTAAGCCCATATTATCTATTTTCCTCCTTTACTAGCTCGTAATCTAAATCATTTCCTGGTACTTTAGTACAGTAGTTATCATAATATTTTTCGGGTAATGTAGCTTTTGTTATGCCCAATATTTGATAACCTTTCCATACAATCATGCCTGCAGGTAAGTCACTAATCTTTATCATTTTTTTTGCCCCTTTCATTAAATTGGTTTGAAATTTGAAGATTATTGGCTCAATAAAACTTTGTGCTTCCCAAGTAGTGACTTTGTTACCTTTCTTTTTCTCTATTCTCACATACTCTTTAACTATTTGTTTTACTGTAAAGCCCTTCTTCCATAACTCTATAATCTCTGTACTAGACATTACATTCCTCCCATTTTAAGTCTTTCTGTTTTTCTAGTATTGTGTATTGTTTCCATATATCTTTTGAGAATTTAATTAACCTAAAATTTTCTTTACTGTATGTTTTAGTGCTATATTCTGTTCTTTTTATAGTATTTTCATTCATAAGTGCTATAACTAAGTCTCTAGCTAAATTTCCAGTTGCCTTGCATTGTTTCTTATATATTCCATAACCTTGTTTTAGATTGTCTCTACCTGTTTCAAATACAGCACATATATCAAAACTTACAATTCCAGATAAAAAATGAATTGCTTGTTTAATATCAATTTCGCTTTCATCGAAAAAACAAAATCCAATACTATCTGACTTAAAGCCCATTTCTCTGTGATTGTTGTTATTTATTAATACCTTTCCTGTCTTGTACATTTCAAATTCACTATTACTCATAAATCTAAACACTCTCATATATTATTTTCTCCTTTTTCTGCTCCCATTCTAACTGCTTGTTGTATATCCGCTTTAGTTAATACGCCTTTTAAAATTAATTGCTCAGTCATACTCGCTATACCTACAAGTAATTCTATTTTGTCTGTAAATATATATCTTTGTATAGAATTTGGCTCGCCCTTCTTCTTAGT
>UMHU01001398.1_pt1 | contig 34273 bp, 20 predicted proteins | sample 1965591 | NCBI WGS metagenome assembly UMHU01 (sample SAMEA4836101, study PRJEB28245) | human gut metagenome | biome: gut microbiome; material: fecal sample | place: Denmark | collected 2008
AACACACTACTCACTATCCACCAACATCCCTAGTCGTACTTCCTTGATGGCTTCCTTACCCTTCGACATACCGATGATAGCCGAAGCAAAATCCGTAGCCGCAGCAGGACCCTTTCCCGTTACAATATTCCGGTCTATTTCAACCATACGTCCACTCACCACTGCACCGTGTAACATACCCTCGAAACCCGGATAACATGTTGCCGCGCGATTTTCGAGCATGCCATTGACCCCAAGAACAAAAGGAGCAGCACAAATAGCTGCCAACGGTTTCTCGGCTGCTGCATGGACTTTCAGAGCATCGACCAGACGAGCACAACCACCCAGATTCTTAGAACCCGGCATTCCTCCCGGTAATATGAGCCATTCTGCCGTACCGAAATCGACTTCTTTCAGAAACATATCGGCCGATACAGAAATACCGTGAGCACCGGAAACGATCTTTTCGTCGGTTATGGATACGGTACGTATTTCCATGCCTGCGCGGCGCATCATGTCTACTACGGTCAGAGCTTCGATCTCTTCAAAACCTTCGGCTAAAAACAAATAAGAGATTTCCATAGTTATATTATTTTAGATTTTTGTGATTTACACAAAAATAGAAATTTTACATCAATATCCTACATAAAAAAAGATATTGTTTCCCAAAAGAGCTTCCGATCGGATTTTTATTGCTTTCGTCGGAAAATAAAAACCACAAGAGAATGAGGTTCGCATAAAATCATTATCTTTGTCAATATACATGATATAAATGTGATCCTGTAAGTATGAATAGTTTTGGAAATATATTTCGTTTGACAACTTTCGGCGAGTCTCACGGCTTGGGTGTCGGCGGGGTTATCGACGGTATGCCAGCCGGAGTCGAGGTAGATACAGAATTTATACAACATGAGCTCGACCGTCGTCGTCCCGGACAATCGTCCATTGTAACGGCACGGAAAGAGAGCGATAAAGTGGAGATACTTTCCGGCGTTTTCGAAGGTCGATCTACGGGAACACCCATAGGATTTGTCGTTTACAATCAAGACCAACACTCGAACGATTATGATAATTTGCGGGATTGCTATCGTCCTTCCCATGCCGATTATACCTATGCGATGAAATACGGTGTGCGCGACCATCGTGGGGGAGGACGCTCTTCGGCTCGGGAAACGATATCCCGTTGTGTCGCAGGTGCGTTGGCCAAGAGGGCATTGGCCGGTTTGGGAATCAGAGTGCGTGCCTATACCTCTCAGGTTGGCCCTATTGCTCTGTCTGGGAACTATACCGATTATAATCTCGACTGTATCGAAGAAAATATCGTCCGTTGTCCCGATGCGAAAACCGCCCGACGTATGATAGAACTTATATCGGAAGTAAAGGCCGAAGGCGATACTGTCGGTGGGGTCATCACCGGTGTTGTTCAGGGTGTACCCGTAGGATTGGGCGAACCTGTATTCAATAAACTGCACGCCGATTTGGGTGCCGCGATGTTGGGGATCAATGCCGTGAAAGGTTTTGAATACGGTATGGGGTTCGGCGGAGTACAATATCGTGGTTCTCAGATGAACGATACGTTTGTCGTGCAGGACAGCCGTGTCATGACCGAAACCAATCATTCGGGTGGCATACAAGGAGGTATTTCCAATGGCGGGGATATTTATTTCAGGGTTGCATTCAAGCCGGTGGCAACTCTTTTGCGTGATATTGCTACCATCGACAAAGCCGGAAATCCGGTTATTGTTAAGGCGCGCGGTCGTCATGACCCGTGCGTTTTACCCCGAGCAGTACCCGTCGTCGAGGCTATGGCTGCTATGGTTGTGCTCGACCATTATCTGATGAACAAGACAAAACATCTTTAAAAAATATATGAATATGGATATAAAGTCGTATATCGAGGCGAATAAGGCCCGATTCAGAGAGGAGCTTTTTTCGCTGATCCGCATTCCATCTATCAGTTCCGACTCTTCCCGAAAAGCCGATATGGAGGCTTGTGCCGCCCGTTGGCGGGAACTGCTTTTGGCAGCCGGAGTCGATCATGCCGAAGTCATGCCTACCTCTGCATCTCCGGTGGTGTTTGCCGAGAAAATTTTGGATGCGGCATGGCCTACGGTACTTGTTTACGGGCATTATGATGTGATGCCCGTAGAGCCTCTCGAATTATGGAATACAGAGCCTTTCGAGCCGGTCATCAAAGACGGAATCCTTTATGCCCGGGGAGCTGATGACGATAAAGGCCAGTCGTTTTTACAGCTCAAAGCTTTTGAATATGCCTTGAAAGAGGGAATATTGCGTTGCAATGTGAAGTTCATCATCGAAGGTGGAGAAGAAATAGGTTCGCCCGGAGTCGAAGAATTTTGCCATGCGCATACCGATATGTTGAAAGCCGACATCATCTTGGTGTCCGATACCAGTATGGTAGGAGCCGACATACCTTCTATTACGACGGGTTTACGCGGTTTGGCATATTGGCAGGTCGAGGTAACCGGACCCAATCACGATTTGCATTCGGGTATTTTCGGCGGAGCGGTAGCCAATCCCATCAATGTCCTTTGTCAGATGATTGCCGCCCTTACCGATGCCGATGGTCGTGTTACACTGCCCGGTTTTTATGATGATGTCGAGGAAGTTTCCCGGGAAGAACGCGATATGTTGGCAGCTGTTCCTTACGATGAAGACAAATATAAATCTAATGTAGGTGTGAAAACGCTTTTCGGCGAGAAAGGTTATACGACACTCGAACGTACGGCCATACGTCCCACTTTCGATGTCTGCGGCATTTGGGGTGGTTATACAGGAGAAGGAGCCAAGACGGTACTGCCGTCGAAAGCCTACGCCAAATTGTCGAGCCGGCTTGTTCCGCATCAGAATCATCATAAAATAGAACAATTGATGATCGACCATTTCAGACGGGTCGTTCCTGATACGGTACAAGTGAAAATAGAGGCGATACATGGTGGCGAGAGCTATGTGTGTCCGATAGATATTCCGGCGTATAAGGCGGCCGAGAAGGGCTATGAAGAGGCTTTCGGAAAACGTCCGTTGGCTGTACGTCGCGGAGGTAGCATTCCTATCATCGCCGTTTTCGAACAGGTGTTGGGCATAAAGTCCATACTTATGGGCTTCGGTCTCGAAAGCGATGCAACCCATTCTCCCAACGAAAATATCCCTGTCGATATTTTGCAAAAAGGGATTATTGCCGTTGTCGGATTTTATAAAAATTTCGGGCATTGATGGCAGATCATATTCGACCGCTTTATGCCGATATGGGAAATTATTTGGCTTCCCGTTTCCCGTATAAGGTACAGAAAATCTCGCTGAATGCGGGATTTTCTTGTCCCAATCGGGACGGCACGAAAGGGTTGGGCGGTTGTTCTTACTGCAATAACCAGACTTTCAGCCCCGATTACTGTCATACGGGGAGGAGTATTACGGAGCAACTCGATGAAGGTATTGCTTTTTTTGCTCGTAAATATCCCGAGATGAAATATTTGGCCTATTTTCAGGCCTATACCGGCACTTATGGAGAAATGTCCCGTCTTGTGACTTGTTACGAAGAAGCGTTGGCTCACGTCGGTGTCGTGGGGCTTATCATCGGTACGCGGCCCGATTGCATGCCGGGGGAGTTGCTCGAATATCTGGCGACTCTTTCCCGCCGGTGTTACATGATGGTGGAGTATGGTATCGAGAGTACGCTCGATGCTACGCTCCTGAAAATCAATCGGGGGCATGACTATGCTTGTGCCGTCGATGCGGTGAGGCGCACGGCAGAGGCGGGTATTCCCGTCGGAGCACACATGATATTGGGGCTTCCCGGAGAAAGCCGGGGTGAAATGCTGTCTCATGCCGCCCGTCTTTCGGAATTGCCGTTGACAATGGTAAAGTTACATCAGTTGCAGTTGATACGGGGCACACGCATGGCACGGGAGTATGAGCGTGAACCTGCCGATTTTCACCTTTATGCGGTCGATGAGTATATCGACTTAGCGATAGATTTTATCGAACGGTTACGTCCTGACATCGTTGTCGAACGGTTTGTGTCCCAGTCTCCCGATACATTGCTCATCGCACCCCGTTGGGGATTGAAAAACCATGAGTTTTCGGCACGTCTTTTGAGGCGCATGCGGGAACGGGGAACTTATCAAGGACGTCTCTATGAAAAACAGGAATAAAGAGGGTGGAAAAAACATTTTCTCCCTCTTTATATTTTGATTATGTCGGGGACGGAAATCTGTGAAAGATATTCATCGGGAGAAGCCAAGACATTTTAAAGCGCATCATCTTGTGAGGGCCGGGTATAATTGCTGGCTCCGATGTCGGGACGGGTGCCGTCGGTAGGACGGGGTATGCCGTAGAGGTCCACGGCGGTGGTGTCATTGAGATAGGCTGTGCTTCCGGCTTCCCGGGCAGGGGAAGATTCGGTAATCCTGAAATCGAAAATGTAGTTGTCGCCCGTAGCAACAAAGGCAGGGTCTTTCTCCCAGATACAGGATAAAAAGTTTTCGTCATCTTCTCCGTTTACTTGGAAAAGGCAGTTGTCGAAAGAGATATTCAATCCTTCTATTTCGCTTGGTGCCATGAAAAGTCCACGGGTCGTTACGATACTGTTGGCTATAAGGAAACGGGGCTGCATTTCGGGAGCGACAGAGTCGGCAGGAGAATATTCCAGAAGAGTAAGAGCCGGTGTAGAGATAACGTCCCAATTATAAAGATTGGCTACGGTACAATGTATCCATTCCGAGCGGCAAGCCGTAAGGTGCAGCAACGCTCCGCCTGCATTGGTGAGTTGGCAGTTATACCCGTTGATTCGTGCATGAGAGGCCGAAATAAGGTGTGAAGCCGAGTTGTGGACGATACTGTGCTGCAAAGTCAGCTTATCGCGGGAAATATCGCTCGAATCGATGCGGATTCCCCATGATGAACCGTGCATATCGACGTATTCCCAAAGATTTTCGTAACTCTCCGGCCCGAACTGTACCCCTCCCCATTGTCCGGAGTAGAAGTCGTAAGGCAGATCGGGAAAAACATTGTCGGTGCGGTCGCCTCTCAGAGTAACACGTTTTGAGGCAGTGCCTTGTGCCCGCATGCGTCCGTTGATGCGCACGAAAGCTTTGTCATGCAGATACAGGGTAGTCCCCTCGGTGAGAGATAGGGTTGCATTGGAAGCGACGACAAGGCTGTCGTAAATAAGGAACGGACGTTTGTCGGTAAATGTCGTATCGGTCGAAATGATTTTTCCACCTCGAAATACGACGGCATTTTGCCCGTAGGCTTCTATTTTCACATCTTGCTTTACTCCGTTTGTAAGGAAAACGATAGAGTCTTTGACAAGGAACGGGGTCGATACGTCAGTCGGGTCGATATTCGCCTCTACAAAGACGTAAAGGCTGTCCTGTGCACTTAATTCGATAGGGCCGGCTTCGGGGCCTTTTTCTCCGTCGACGTTGATATGGAATCCCGAATGTTCGGCATCGGCCAGACGTACCGATTCGATTCGTACCGCCCGATTATTGCGATTGTAGACGCGAAACGAAAGGGTGGCCGTACCTTTGTCGGTAAAAATCGTGTCGAATTTTACGATATCGGTCGAGAACGATAGTACGTGCGACGGGTTGTCGGTAAACTTTTCGTTGAAACAGCTTGTCGCGAGGAATGCGATTACTACCGAGATGACGCTTATGAGTATGACCTTCTTTTTCATATCGATTAAATAACGCTTTTCTTTTTGCTTTATTGTATTTAGCCAGACTATTTCCGGCATCGAAAATCGTCTTAAAAATAGGATAACCCGGAAACTTCACCTATTTTTGTGTCAAACATTTTCCGATATGAAATATTATTTGATTGCCGGTGAAGCATCGGGCGACTTGCATGCAGCCAATCTTATGCGAGCCATTCGCGAGTGCGACCCGCAAGCCGAATTCCGCTTTTGGGGGGGAGATGCCATGCAACAGGTCGGCGGGACGCTTGTGCGCCATTATCGCGAAATGGCCTATATGGGTTTTGTGCAGGTGGCATTGCACCTTCGGCAAGTCTTGAAAAATATAACTTTGTGCAAGAACGATTTGGCAGCTTATCGTCCCGATGTCCTGATTTTGGTCGATTATCCCGGCTTCAACTTGAAAATAGCCCGTTATGCCAAAGAGCAGTTGCATCTGCCGGTGCATTACTACATATCGCCGAAGATTTGGGCATGGAAAGAGTATCGTATCAAGGAGATAAAACGTTATGTCGATCGCATGTATTCGATACTCCCTTTCGAGGTCGATTTCTATCGCAAGCACGGATATGCGATCGATTATGTCGGAAATCCTACGGTCGATGAATTACACGGGCGAGCCGATGCCGATGAGACTTTCGGCCATTTTACGACCGAAAACCGATTGTCGGATAAGCCTATCATAGCCCTTCTTCCCGGTAGTCGTCTGGCCGAGATAAAAGACAATCTGAGCATCATGATCAGTGCGGCTTCTTCTTTCCCCGATTACCAGATTGTGATTGCCGGGGCGCCCGGTGTCCCTCCTCGATTCTATGATCCTTATTTGAGGCAGGGAAAGATTTCTATTGTTTTCGGAAAGACCTATCGGTTGTTACAGCAATCGCGTGCTGCTTTGGTGACTTCGGGCACGGCTACGCTCGAAACGGCCTTGTTACGCGTGCCGCAAGTGGTTGGTTATTTTATGAGGGGCGGACAGTTTACCTATTCGCTTTTCAGGCCGTTTATCAAAGTCGATTATATTTCTTTGGTCAATCTTATTGCCGACGCCCCAGTGGTGAAAGAGCTTCTCGTGCATCATTTCTCGGTCGAGAATGCCCGTAGGGCTCTCGAACCGTTATTGGGAGAGACACCCGAGCGTGCTGCCATGTTGAGCGGTTACGACGAGGTGGCAGTCCGTCTCGGAAGCCCCGGAGCTCCACAACGTGCCGCCCGTCTCATTGTCGAGAGTTTGTCAGCTTAGGTTTCATACTTCTGATTGTATCGGCCAGTGCGGAAAAAGAGGGGAGTGTGTAAGTCGTTCCGTTGTGCGAGAGAGAGATGCAATTTACTGCATTGATGGAAATATGAGGTATCTCTCCGTTTTTGTGGGTATGTCTGTTTTCGGCAGATACCGAAACGTTTTCATCGATGAGGCAGGAAAATCCATTGCGATTCAGTAGGTTGATACCCCAATGGAATAAAGTGGGGTCGGCGGCGGTAAGAGTAATGGGAGTACGGCTGTGTACGAGAGGATAATAACTGCCGTGTTCGGTATCGAATCGGATATTATCCGACAGGAAGAGTTTATCGAGCCGGCCGGCGAGAATCATATCTTCGGTTGCTCCGCATTCGAGACCATTCCCGGGAGAGAGCAGCCACAACCGGTCTGCCAAGACGAGTGCCTGCTCTACATCGTGTGTCGACATAAGAATTGTTTTCCCGTTTTCTTCGGCCAGGCGATGTAGTAGCGACATGGTTTCGATACGGCTGGGAAGGTCGAGAAACGCGGTAGGCTCGTCGAGTAGTATGACATCGCTTTCCTGTGCCAGCGCTTTGGCGATGAAGGCTTTTTGTCTTTCTCCGTCGGAAAGTTGCGAGAGATAAGAGTCCCGTTTGTGGTAGATGCCGACTTGCTCCATGACCGCTTCTGTGATAAGGCGGTCGTTTTCGTCAAGGCGTCCGAAAAATCCCGTGTAGGGATAACGACCCAAAGCGACCAGTTCATGAACCCGCAGTCCTCCGGCCATGTAGCGTTCTGTAAAGACTACACCGATGTGGCGCGCCAATTCCCTCTCGTTGTAGGAAGAGAGTTCCCGACCGTTGAGTAGAATGTTGCCCCTGAGGTAGGGTTGGGTGGCCGACATGGTGCGTAACAAGGTCGATTTTCCTGTGCCGTTTGTGCCGAGCAGGGCGGTAAGTTCGCCTCGGTATAGAGAGAAATCCATATCGGTAAAAAGGTCGGTTTCCCGTTTCCCTTCCCGGTAGCCGATGGTTACTCGGCGGCCTTCGATAACAGCAGAGGTGTGTATCATCAGTTGAAATATTGGATTTTTCTTTGATTTACGATAACATAGATAATGACCGGAGCTCCGAAAAGCGGGGTTACGGCATTAAGCGGAATGATGCCGAGGTCGCCCGGAAGCACGCACAGCAGATTGCACAACAATGCGACTGCACTGCCCGAGAGCATGGTTGCCGGTACGACCCGGGAATGATTTGAAGAGCGGAGCAACAATCGGGCGATATGCGGCACAGCCAGTCCTATAAATGCGATAGGCCCGCAGTATGCGGTAACGACTGCGGTGAGCCAACCGGTACAAAGCAACAGACCGATGCGGGTGAGACGGACGTTTACGCCTAAGTTGGCGGCATACCGTTCGCCAAGCAACAACGCATTAAGTGGTTTTATGAGCAACAAAGCCCCGATGAGACCTACGAGTGTCGCCGCACAGAAAAACGGCATTTGTGTCGTAGATACTCCCGAGAAGTCGCCCAATCCCCAAATGGTATAAGAGAATACCCCTTCGGCTGTCGCAAAAAAATTGAGCAACGATATGGCCGAAGATGTGATATATCCCACCATAATACCGATGATGAGCAGCATAATGTTGCTTTTCACAACCGAAGCAAATGCGATGATCGTTCCTAGTACGACAAGGGCTCCGACCATAGCGCCGGCGAGTACGGCCAATGTCCCGGATAGAAAGAATCCGCCCCCTCCGATACTTCCGCCGAGAAGAAGCATGACGACGGCCACGCCCAGTCCCGCTCCCGAGTTCACACCTAAAATTGAAGGCCCTGCCAGCGGATTGTTAAAAGCCGTTTGCAACATGAGACCGGCCGTGGCCAAAGAAGCGCCAGCCAATAATGCCGTAACGGCTTGCGGTAAGCGCGATTGCAGGACGATAAAGCTCCAACTGCTCTTTTCGACATCTTTTCCCAGACAAATGTCGATAACAGCATCGAGAGGAATTTTCACCGATCCCCAAGCCAGATTGGCGAGGACGAGTATAAAGGTAAGGGCTGTGGCAAAGAGGAGAAAGGTGCGGGGCTTCATGGTTGTAAATGATGGTAATAGCGGCATCTTTCACCCGGGAAAAGATCTGGGTGGAAAATGAGGATAAAATCTTTCAACAAAAGGTCGGGGTGTAGAGGTACTTCCTCGAAGAAACGGTTACTTGTGAGATTACAGCCGAAAACCAGACCTTTCTCGAAGGCGATGAATCGGGAGTAAGGAGAGTATTCCGAGGCCAAGGTCCGAAGAGTTATATCGGTCGGTGCGGAGTATTTGAACAGCCAGAAGTCGGCCGATTGCGCTTTATCGAAAACGCTTTCGAAAGATAGGGCGAGTGAGCCGGCATGTTCGTCGTCTTTCCAGAAATAATCGGCTCCTGCATCGGCAAAGAGACGTGCCATATAACTGTTCCCTCCCGGGACGAACCATGTCGATCCCGTTTTTTTCTCGGCGATGACGGTCGGACGATTTTTTATTCCGGATACCCGTTGGCAAAGCTCGGTATATTGCCTTTCGATTGCTGCAAAAAGCGAATCGGCTTGTGATTCCCGACCGGTGAATAAACCGATGAGCCGTATCCATTCTGCTCGTCCCAAAGGAGTGTTTTCCATATAGTCGGCACATTCGATGATAGGAATGTTTAGTTTCTCGACACGTCCGTAACTGCAATTCTCGAAGGGCGAAACCAAGATGGCTTCAGGTGATAGGTCGATGATTTTTTCCACATCGGGAGAGAAAGAGTTACCTACGTCGGTTATTCGTCCCGAGTCTATTCCGTCGCGTATCGATGGAACGGAGATATATTCCGATTCGCAAACGCCGACGATACGTTCTGCAATGCCCAACTCATCGAGCATACTGCCGTGCACCGAAGAGTAGACGACCATACGATCGACCGGGGTTCGTATCAGTGTCCCGTCGGGAAGACTTTGCGATAAATCCTTTTTTTTATCGACAAGCAGGTAGCGGTGCAATAATCGGGTCGTATCCCAGGGATCGCGTAAGTCAACCCTGATATAGTCGGGATAACGGGTTATATCGAATCCCTCGGCATATTTGATATTTACCTTTTCCCCAACCTGTTTGGTTGCGGACGTATTCCGGCAAGAGTATCCGGTAAATAGCAGAAGTATGACACAGCAGGACGAAAGTATTCGAGGAAAGTGCATGACTGTATATGTGTTTAATATTTCAAATATACATGAAAGCAAGAGCTGAGACAAATGAAAACAACGTTTTCAAACGTTGACTCTGCTGAATAGCATTTTATCAATGACAAATGTAGTGAAAAAAATATAGTTTGTCGTATTTGTATTCTTTTTCCAGAGGATACGAACAGCGGGTCGGAAATTTTCCGACCCGCTGTCAAGAACGATTTTACGGTTTCGTTATAAATTCAACGCATTGATTTCTGCAATAACTTTGTGCAGGTCGCGTTCTATGGCGATACGCTGGCTTTTTACTTCATAGAGGGCGTTGACTTCACTCAGGAAATCGGTTTCGTTAAGTATACCTGTGCGATAAGCCTCTGTAATATATCGCATTGCCGGTTCTTGTTGCAGGTCTATACGAATGAATTGTTCGAGAGTAGTTTTCAGTGTTGTATATTTGCCGTATAATTCTTTCAACGTCGATTCCCGGTTGATGCGTTCATCTTCGAGACGGGCGTCGGCATACTCGATTTGAGCTTTGGCTCTTTTTATCTCTCTACGGCTTTTCCACAATGGGAGAGAGATGCCCACGATGACACCGTTGAGTTTCTCTCCGGTCCCGATTTCATGGTGATAACCCACCGTAATACCGGGAAGGGCTCCGGCCCTGCTTACTTTCAAGTCGGCCTCAGCCCCTTTCTTTTCGCTGAGTAGCGAGAGCAGTTGCGGAGCTCTTGTCTCGTATTCTTTCTTCATCGATTCAAAAGGTATGACTTCTTCGGGTAAAGCAAAAAGCGAGTCGTTGAATTCTATCGGGTTGCCTCCGTTGAGATTTTGAAGTTGTTCGAGAGCGCTTTCAAGTTCTATTTTTTTCAGCCCGCATTGATTCTGCATGTTGGCCAGTTCTATATCCGCACGATTTTTTTCGAGGCTGGTAACTTCTCCTTCTTTCAATGCCCTATCCATCGATGTAGCCATACGACGGGTATTTTCGGTTCGTATTTTCAGTAGAGCGTATTCTTGCCGCAGGGCGATGATGTCGATACACAGCAACTTGGCTTTAAGTAGAAGGTCTTGACGGAAGGTATTTAGTTCGTGACCCAATTGTTCTTCTTTGGTAATAGCTGCTTTGCGTCGGGCGAAGTAGGCTGTCGGAAAGTCGAATCCTTGCGTTACATTTATTTCCGAAACCGTTTCGGAACTGTTTTTTTGCCACGAGTGCATATACTCTACTTCCGGTCCTTCGGGCATGTTGCCCGCCCGTACTTCGAGGCGTTGCGCTTTGCCGAGACTTTTTTGGGCGCGCAAGGAGACATTGTTTTGTTCGATGTTATACAAGACACCGTCGATGTTTTGAGCCGGTGTATGGTGTAACGATCCGAATAAAATGATGCTTATTATAAATAGTTTACGCATGAGATTTTTTCTTTGAATTTAAGAATAAGTAGACCGTTGGGATAACAAAGATATTGAGCAGGGTAGAACTGATGAGTCCGCCGAGAATTACTTTGGCCATAGGGCTTTGTATTTCATTCCCGCTTATGTCGCCCCCTAACGCCAGTGGAATGAGTGCGAGAGCCGAAGATAGCGAAGTCATAAGAATCGGGTTCAGTCGGTCGAGTGATCCTTGTATAATGCTTTCTTTCAGAGCAATACCTTCATTCCGTAATTGTCCGTAATGCGATACCAACAGAATCCCGTTCCGTACGGCAATACCTAGAAGCGAAATGAACCCGATAACGGCAGGAATGCTGACAATACCCGAGGTCATGGCTATGGCTGCCACGCCGCCGATGAGGGCAAGAGGCAGATTGATCATGATCATGCCCGACAGGGAGAGGCTTTTGAATTCTTGGAAGAGCAACAGGAATATAATCAGCAAGGCGATGGCCGATGTGAACGATAAGGTGCGGGCGGCCGACTGCTGACTCTCGAATTGCCCGCCGTATTCGATGTAATACCCTTGCGGAAGATCGATATTTGCATCGATGGCCGATTTTATCGCTTCTACGGCTCCGCCTAAGTCTCCGCCGGTGATATTGGCCGAGACGACTATTTTACGCTTTACATTTTCACGGTTTACCGCATTAGGCCCCGATGTCGATACGATGTCGGCGATATGGCTTAACGGAACTTTACCTCCGTTTCCCGTGTCGACGAGCAGGTCGCCGGTCTCATCTATCGTACGGCTATGTCCGTCGCCGACTTTCACCGTAAGGTCGAATGTGGCGTTGCCGTCATAGATTTGAGAAACGGTTTCACCTTCGAGTGCAACACTTATCCATTGGGAAAAATCAGCGAGAGTAATCCCATAACGGGCCAACATTTCACGTCGGGGAATGATTTGCAGTTGGGCGCGTTCGACTTGCTGCTCGACCATCACGTCGGTAATTCCGTCGACGTCGGCGATAGCCTGTTTGATTTCTTGACCGAGAGAATACATTTTGTTGAGGTCTTCACCGAAGAGCTTGATGGCGATATTGGCTTGCGTTCCCGAGAGCATGGCATCGATACGGTGTGAAATAGGCTGGCCTATTTCCAAATCGATGCCTTTGATCGTTCCGAGGCGGCTGCGTATGTCGGCGAGAAATTCGTCCCGGCTGCGCTCGTTGAGAACGAAAGGCGCTTCTATTTCCGACGCATTTACGCCGAGAGCATGTTCATCGAGCTCGGCGCGGCCGGTTTTGCGGGCAACCGTTTGTATTTCGGGAATTTCGAGAAGCATTTCTTCGACCATGCGACCTATTTTATCCGACTCTTCGAGCGAGACACCCGGCAGCGTACTTACATTGATGGTAAGCGAACCTTCATTGAAAGGCGGGAGAAAACTGCTGCCCAGTGTCGTGTAGAGGGCGACAGCTCCGATGAAAAGCGCGATAGCCCCACCTATGACTATACGACCGTGTCGCAACGTGCCTTGCAGAGCCCGCCCGTAAATCTTTTTGAGGAATCGGGATACTGGAGCTTCTTTTGTGTGTTTACGCAAGGTTTTGTTGGAGGTAAGCATATAACTGCACATGACCGGTGTGAGTGTTACGGCAACGATCATCGAAGCGAAAAGAGAAACGATGAACGAAATGCCCAGCGGTTGCAGCATGCGGCCCTCCATTCCGCCGAGGAAAAAGAGGGGAATGAAAGCTACGATGGTGATGATAGTGGCATGTACGATCGAGGTTCGTATCTCGCGGGAGGCATCGTAAACGACTTGTAAGGCAGGGCGTCGCTCATTCTTTGGTAAAGCATAGTTTTCCCGCAGCCGCTTGTAGACGTTTTCCACATCGATAATAGCATCGTCGACCAGAGAACCGATGGCGATGGCCATACCTCCGAGGCTCATCGTGTTGATGGTGAATCCCAATCCTTTCAGTGTGAGAATGGCCGTGAGCAGGGAGAGCGGCAGGGCGACGAGCGAGATGATGGTAACACGTCCGTTCATGAGGAAAAAGAACAGTACGATTACGACGAAGATCGCACCTTCCCATAGCGACTTGGAAATGTTGTCGATAGAGCTTTCGATAAAACGGGACTGTCTGAAAATATCGGTAGAGATATGTACATCGGGCAATGTTTTTTGCAACTCTTCGAGAGTTTGGTCGAGCTGTTCGGTCAGTTCCATCGTATTGGTGGACGGTTGTTTCGTTACGGTAATAAGAACGGCCGGGCAACCTCGTTCTGAGGCGACTCCGAGCTTAGGCGATTTGCCGCCGATGACGACATCGGCGACATCGCTCAGGACAATGGGCTTTCCGGTTTCCGAGAGTTTGATAAATCCTTTGGCGATTTCGTCAACGTCTCGGTCGGCTACCATGCCGCGAACGACATATTCGTTGCCGTATTCGTAAATGACTCCGCCCGAGGCGTTGAGATTCATATCCCGCGCAGCGTTCAGAATCTCGGGAAGAGATACACCGTAACGGCGCATACGTTCAGTCGAGAGTTGTATCTGATATTCTTTGAGGTCTCCACCGATGACCGATACTTGGGCTACACCTCCGGTCGAGAGTAGTCGGGGACGGATCGTCCAGTCGGCGATGGTGCGCAAGTCTTGCATCGATAGCGAGTCGGAAGTCAATCCCACGATGAGGATTTCTCCGAGTATCGACGATTGCGGGCCGAGAATCGGTTGGCCTGCGGTTTTGGGTAGTTGCTCGCCTACGGTGGCCAGTTTTTCCGATACGATTTGACGGGCGACGTAGATGTCTGTATCCCAGTCGAATTCTACCCATACGACCGAAAATCCGTTGGTCGACGACGACCGCACCCGGCGCACATCGGTAGCCCCGTTGAGTGCGGTTTCGATAACGAAAGTAACGGTACGTTCCACTTCTTCGGTTGCCATTCCCGGGGCTTCGGTCATGACGACGACGGTAGGAGCGTTCAGGTCGGGAAACACATCGACCTCCATGCGGGAGGCAGTGTATATGCCGGTTGCCGAGAGCAGTACCGCAATGACGATAATCAGCAGCCGGTTATGAAGCGAAAAATTGATGATTTTGTTGAGCATGGCGGTAACGGATTAATGGTTGTGGGAATGTCCGTGCGGAATCGATCCCGATGCCGCAGCCATTTTTACTTGTACGGCGCCACGTGTAACAACCCGTTCGCCGGCTTGTAAACCTTTGATAATCGCAACTTCGCGACCGTTGCTGTCGCCTATTTTTACCTCCCGGCGTTGATAACCTTCTTCGTCGAGTTGCACATACACGTAATATATGCCTTGTGCTTCTGTCAATGCCGATAGCGGGAGTACGATTGTTTTTTCATTGTCTTTGCCGATCAGTGCGATTTCGGTGTAGAGGCCCGCTACCAGTTCTCCGGGATTATCGAATTCGAATATTACCGGTATGAGGCTCGTCCCCGTAGACGTGGAGCGGCCGATGGAGAGTCGTTTGCCGTGTAGCTCCGATATGGAATATGTCGTATCTGTTCCTCCGGTCGAGAAATAGGCGTTTGTTATATCGTTCAAGTCGGAGAAATGTCGTTGCGGGACTTCTGCCGTAAGGCGCAGTCTCCGATTTTCCGATACAGCGGCCAAAGGTGCTCCGGCATCGACGTACTGTCCTGCGGTGACCGTCAGTCCCGTAAGAAATCCCGTTTGCGGGGCTTTTACCGGAACTCCGTTTTCATTTTCAGCGGCAAGGGGTTGATATTCGGCCTTTGCGCGTAAAAATTCGGCACGTGCGGCATCGACATCTTTTTGAGAAACGATACGGTCGGCTTGCAGGATTTGAGCCCGTTCGTAGTCGGCACGGGCTTTTTCATAAGCGGCACGGGCTTTTACGACTGCGTCTCCCGTAGCCAATCCCCGGGTCGAGATGTAGAACAATGTTTCTCCGGCTTTGACGGGCATACCTTCGGCCGGGTTTTTCCCGCTGAAAACAACGATACCGCTGACGGGTGAGGATAAAAATTTTTGATCGTCGGGACTTGCCGTGATTTCTCCGCTGCAATGAATGACGGAGGTGAAGTTTGATTCTTTTACGGCCTGTACTTCAAAGTCGGTACGTGCGGCTTGTTCGGCAGGAAAAATGATTTCATCTTGGTGGTCGGCTTCTTCTTCATGTGGGTCGGTTGCATGCAGATCGCAATTTTCTCCGGGTTGATGATTGTGGTTGTTTGCAGATTCGTGTTGATGGTCGTGGTTATGGGCACAACCGAAAAGTGTTGCTGTACTTACAGCAAATGAAAATATAAGATATTTCATAAGGCTTAATGTTAAAATAATAATATTGTTGCGTTGTCGACGCGTGTGGGTTGATGAAGCAATCGTTTCGGGAACGATTGTCTATGGTACATTAAGCGATATGAGTTCCGGCTCTCGAAGGTAGGGCTTTGATCGAATATTTGAGATAAGTATCAGGTTTTTCCGGACATTCTTGGATAAGAAGCGTTACCCGGCATTCGTCATATTGTTGCTGGCATTCCCGGCATGAGACCAATATATGCAGAACGGCGTCGGTCGTATGCAATATGATTTGATCGGGTACCGGCAGAAGATCGGGGCGTGATGGAACAGTCAGGGAACTTTGATGGCTGCAAGGAATTTGTGCGTTGCGGTGGTTGTGGTCGCAGCAACCGTCGTTCTCGCTATGGAAAGGAATATTGCTAAGGTTGTGATGATGTTGTCCCGTGCAATGCCATGTGTTGAAACAGGCCGCAGTCGTCCCGCTGTGATGATGATGTGGAAACAATAGCAATCCCTGTACCAGAAGGCACATGATAAAAAATAATTTTACCCAGTGGCTGCGACGCAATTTTTCCATGCCGCAAAAATAGTTTTTTTGTTTTGTATGGGCAAATGTCGTTTTATGGAAATCAAAAAAAGTATGAGCCGCGAAATATCGGAATGATTGGAAAGTGCATTGGGAAAGGCATTGAACGAAAGAGACTGTTTTTCCGTTAAATAGACAAAAGAAATAATAATTTCTATACCACGTTTTTGTAAGAAAGGTATTATCTTTGTTTCCAAAATTTGCAAATAGACGAAAATGGCGAATGCAATAAAATTGAAAAAAGGGCTGGATATACCTGTCGAAGGGCATGCCGAGGCTCGGATTGTCGATGCTCGGGCGTGTGAATATTATGCTCTTGTCCCCGACGATTTTCACGGTATTGTACCGAAAGTACTCGTCAAACCCGGTGATAAAGTAAAGATTGGTTCGCCGCTGATGTGCGACAAAAATAATCCCGTGCTGCAATTCGTTTCTCCTGTGAGCGGAGAAGTGGCAGCGGTAAACCGGGGCGAGCGACGGAAAGTGCTGAATGTTACTGTTAAATCCGACGGCAAGATGGAGTCCGTAGAGGTTTCCGTGCCGGAGATCGCTTCCCTTACGGGCGAACAGATCAAGGAAATGATGCTTTCCTATGGTTTGTTTATGTTTGTCAAGCAGCGTCCTTATGATACGATTGCCGATCCCGGTATCGCCCCGCGCGATATTTTTGTTACGGCGTGGGATTCGGCTCCGTTGGCTCCCGACTTCGATTTCGTCCTCAAAGGAAACGAGGCCGATTTGCAGGCCGGCGTCGATGTGTTGCGTAAACTTACAGGTGGAAATGTGTATATGGGTGTTCGTGCCGGCAGTGCGGTAAATGTCAAAGGGGCGCATACCGTCGTTTTTGAAGGGCCTCACCCGGCAGGGAATGTCGGAATACAGATACACCATATTGCTCCGCTATCCAAAGGTGAAACCGTGTGGACGCTCAATGCCTTTGATCTCCTTGTTATCGGTCGTTTTTTCGGGCGGGGAAAGCTCGATTTCACCCGCCTTGTCGCTCTTACCGGTTCCGAAGTGAAATCGCCGCATTATGTGAGGACGATTTTGGGGGCGGAGATAGATTCGATCGTAGCCGATAATCTTATACCGGCCACGTATCACCGCCGTTATATCAGCGGAAACGTTTTGACCGGAACACGTCTCGGAGAGGCTGATTATTTGCGGGCTCCGCATTGCCAGATAACCGTTATACCCGAGGGCGATGATTGCCATGAACTTCTCGGCTGGGCGATGCCGGGATTTGGAAAGTACAGTGTCTCGCACTCCTATTTTTCATGGTTGTCGCCCCGTCGCCGTTATATGTTCGATGCCCGGTTGCACGGAGGCGAGCGGGCCATTATCATGCAGGGTGAGTACGATAAGGTATTGCCTATGGATATTCTTCCCGAGTTTCTTGTGAAAGCGGTCATAGCGTTCGACATCGATAAGATGGAGAATCTTGGTATCTATGAAATTGCGCCCGAGGATTTTGCGCTGTGCGAGTTTGTCGATACCTCGAAACTTCCTTTGCAGGCGATCCTTCGTGAGGGGCTCGACAGGTTGCGGAAAGAGATGAATTGATTCTAATATAAAATGATAGAGCATTGAAAACGCTAAGAAATTATCTCGATAAGGTAAAACCCAACTTTATGCCCGGCGGCAGGTTGGCGATGTTCCGTTCGGTATTCGAGGGGTTTGAAACTTTCTTGTATGTACCGTCGACGACTTCCCGTTCGGGGGTACATATCCATGACAGTATCGATACGAAAAGAACCATGTCGGTTGTGATATTGGCTCTGATGCCGGCGCTGTTGTTCGGTATGTACAATGTCGGTTACCAGCACTATCTGGCGATAGGGCAACTCTCTGCCGTCGGTTTTTGGACGGTTTTCTTCTTCGGTTTCTTGGCCGTGCTGCCCAAGATTATCGTCTCTTATGTCGTCGGTCTCGGTATCGAGTTTGTCGTGGCGCAATGGCGCGGGCATGAAATACAGGAAGGGTTCCTCGTGTCGGGTATGCTGATACCCATGATCGTGCCGGTCGATACCCCGTTGTGGATGATTGCCGTAGCTACGGCGTTTGCCGTTATTTTCGCCAAAGAGGTATTTGGCGGTACGGGAATGAATATTTTCAACGTTGCTCTCGTTACCCGGGCATTTCTCTTTTTCGCGTATCCGTCGAAAATGTCGGGCGATGAGGTCTTTGTGCGCACGTCCGATACGTTCGGTCTCGGTGCAGGACAGGTTGTCGACACTTTCTCGGGAGCTACCCCGTTGGGGCAGGTTGCTACCCACACGGGTGGAGAACTTGTTCTGCAAAATGCTGTCGGCGAGCCGCTTTCGACTCTTGATTATTTCCTCGGGCTTATTCCCGGTTCGATAGGAGAAACTTCGGTACTGGCCATTCTTATCGGAGCTGTTATTCTTTTGTGGACGGGTATTGCCAGTTGGCGGGTTATCCTCTCCGTGTTTGTCGGAGGATTGGTAATGGGCGGCATCGCTTATCTTTTTCCATCGCCCGTTTATCCCGGCTCGTCGATTTCTCCCGTCGACCAGCTATGTCTCGGCGGATTTGCTTTTGCAGCCGTCTTTATGGCGACCGATCCCGTAACCGGGGCGCGTACGCAGCTGGGGCAATATATCTACGGCTTCCTTATCGGCGTGATCGCTATCCTTATACGCATCTATAACACCGGTTATCCCGAAGGGGCTATGCTGGCCGTGTTGTTGATGAATGTGTTCGCTCCGCTTATCGACTATTTTGTCGTCGAGGGAAATATCAAACGCCGTTTAAAACGAGCCTCTAAGGCATAAAGAGTCAAGTCTATGAACAAGCAAAGCAATACATATACCATCGTTTACGCCTCGGTCATGGTTATACTGGTCGCTGCCGTACTGGCCGTTACCTCTCTGAGCCTGAAAGACAAGCAGACGCGTAATATCGAAATCGACAAGATGAAACAGATACTCAGTTCGGTGCATATCGCTGCTACGGCCGATGATGCGCAGACGTTGTATAAGAAATATATCGTCGACAGTTTTGTCCTCGATGACCGGGGCGGGCACGTCGACGGTGTCGATGCGTTCGCTGTCGATGTCGCCGTGCAGGTGAAATTGCCGGCCGACCGGCGGCAGTTACCCGTTTTTGTGTACCGCCTCGACAACGGGCAGCAGAAATATATCGTGCCCATGTACGGGGCTGGTTTGTGGGGCCCTATATGGGGGTATCTCGCAGTCGATGCCGATGGCAATACCGTCTACGGGGCCTATTTTGCTCATCAGGGAGAGACGCCCGGATTGGGGGCTGAAATCGAGACCGAAGCCTTTTCGGGACAGTTCGTCGGGAAACATCTCTTCATAGCAGGCGATTTCAAGTCGGTTGCCGTGGAGAAAAAAGGGCAGAAGCCGCTCGACGGGGCCGAGTATGTCGATGCCATTTCGGGCGGGACGATAACCAGTAAGGGCGTGCAGGCCATGTTGCTCAACAGCCTTGAACCTTACCGTCAGTTTTTTAAATCGTTGCAATAAAAATAAGTAAGAGATATGTTGTTATCAAAGAAAAACCGACAGACGCTTTTGGGGCCGCTTTCGCGTAACAATCCCGTCATCGTGCAGGTATTGGGAATCTGTTCGGCGCTGGCTGTTACCGCCAAGATCGAGCCGGCTTTTGTCATGGCTGTTTCGGTAACCGCCGTACTTGCCTTTTCCAATGTCATCATTTCGTTGTTACGCAACACGATACCCGGCAGCATACGCATCATTGTGCAGTTGGTGGTTGTTGCCTCGCTGGTGATTATTGTCGATCAGGTGCTCAAAGCCTATGCTTACGACGTGAGCAAGCAGCTTTCGGTATTTGTGGGACTTATCATTACCAACTGCATTCTCATGGGGCGTCTCGAAGCCTTTGCGCTCGGTCATGGCCCGTGGGAATCGTTCCTCGACGGCGTAGGCAACGGCGTGGGATACGGTATTATATTGGTTATTGTCGCCTTTTTTCGCGAGTTGCTCGGTTCGGGAACATTGTTCGGCTATCCGGTTATCCCGCAGGTGTTTTACGACTGGGGGTATCAGAACAACGGTCTTATGATTTTGCCGCCGATGGCCCTTATCACGGTGGCGTGCATCATCTGGGTACACCGCCTGCGTAACAAAGATTTACAAGAAAAATAGTATCATCTCCCGAAAGTCAGCATAATGGAAAATCTCAATCTCTTTATCCGGTCGATTTTTATCGACAACATGATATTCGCCTACTTTTTGGGAATGTGCTCTTACCTCGCCGTTTCCAAGAACGTGAAGACCGCCATGGGGCTGGGCGTGGCCGTAACCTTTGTCTTGGTCATCACCCTGCCGGTCAATTACCTGCTCGAAAATTACATACTCAAAGCCGGAGCGCTTTCGTGGCTGGGCGACTCGTTCGAGGAGGTCGACCTCAGTTTTTTGAGCCTAATCTTTTTCATCGCTGTGGTTGCCGCTATGGTGCAGCTGGTAGAGATGATCGTCGAGAAATATGCGCCGGCGCTGTACAATACGTTGGGAATATTTCTCCCGTTGATAGCCGTGAATTGCGCCATACTGGGCGGTTCTCTCTTTATGCAGCAGCGGGCTTTCCCCGATGCGTGGTCGGCCACGGTCTATGGCCTCGGCTCGGGAATCGGCTGGTTGCTGGCTATCGTAGGCATTGCCGCCATACGGGAAAAAATGGCCTATTCCAATGTGCCCGCACCCCTCAAAGGCATAGGTATAACTTTTATCGTAACGGGGCTTATGGGGATTGCCTTCATGAGTTTCCTCGGTATCAAACTGTAAATACACTTCTGTTATGACCGCTATAATACTCTCGCTCAGCAACCTCACCGTCGTGGCGGCGGTTGTCATATTTTTGGCGCTCACATTGCTGTTGGTTGTCATCTTGCTGGTGGCCAAAGCCCGCCTTATGCCGGCCGGTAACCGCCGTATCACGATCAACGGCGAGCGTACGGTCGAGACGCCGGCCGGGGCCACGTTGCTCGCATCGTTGGCTTCCAACAAGATATTCCTGCCCTCGGCTTGCGGGGGCGGAGGCAGCTGCGGTATGTGCCGTTGCCGGGTCTTGTCGGGAGGAGGGGAGATACTGCCTACCGAGACCGGATTTTTTACCCGCAAGCAACAGCAGGAGCATTACCGGTTGGCCTGTCAGGTAAAGGTGAAAAACGACTTGCAGATACAAGTGCCGCAGACGATACTCGGTATCAAGAAGATGGAGTGCGAGGTCGTTTCCAACCGCAATGTTGCCTCGTTCATCAAAGAATTTGTCGTGCGTGTGCCCGAAGGCGAGAAGTTCGATTTCCTGCCTGGCAGCTATGTGCAGATCGATGTCCCCCGTTACGACATCAAGTTTACCGATATGGAGGTCGACGACAAGTTCCGCGACGAGTGGGATAAGTACAAGATGTGGGGATTGACGTGCCGCAACGATGAGGAGACCTTCCGGGCTTATTCTATGGCCAATTATCCCGCCGAGGGAAATATCATCATGCTCAATATCCGTATCGCTACGCCGCCGTTCGATCGTTCGACGGGTACATGGGCGGCCGGTATCAAGCCCGGTATATGTTCGTCCTATATCTTTACGCGCAAGCCCGGCGACAAAGTAACCCTCTCGGGGCCTTATGGAGATTTCCATATACAGGATACGGGGCGCGAAATGATATATATCGGCGGTGGTGCGGGTATGGCGCCGCTGCGTTCGCATCTCATGCACCTTTTCCGCACCCTGCATACGACCGATCGTAAAATCTCTTATTGGTACGGGGCACGTTCCCGTCGGGAGATATTTTACGAAGAAGATTTCAGGGCTATCGAGCGCGATTTCCCCAATTTCAAGTTCAATATTGCCCTTTCCGATCCGCAGCCCGAAGACAACTGGACAGGTTATACCGGATTTATCCATCAGGTACTTTACGACCATTACCTCAAAGACCACGAGGCACCCGAAGACATCGAATATTATATGTGCGGTCCCGGCCCCATGTCGAGTGCCGTGAAGAAAATGCTTTGGGATCTCGGTGTTCCCTCCGAGATGCTTATGTACGACGACTTCGGCGCATGATGCCGCCCGTCTCTCTCGCCACACCTGTCATTCAGAACTGCGCATGTCATTCTGAATGCAGCGTAAGCGTAGTGAAGAATCTCAAACAAATAGCTGGGGATTCCTCATGTTCATTCGGAATGACATTTGCTTGTCATTCTGAGGTGTGGAGCACCGAAAAATCTCACCCCCAAGCGTATGTCATGCTGAGCAATAGCGAAGCATCTCCTGCCAAGCGAGAGAACAATCGCCACCGTTTCGAGTAAGAAAGAGGAGATCCCTCACACTCGACCATAGGTCTCGGTTCGGAATGATAAGTGGCCTATCAGCCTTGCTTGGAATGGTAGGTTTTGTCCCGGAGCAACATAAATTATCTTAATAAATGGATAAGTCAAAGAAATATATTGTATCATTTTGTGTAGTTTTACTGTCAATAAGTGGAGTGTGTAATTTTTATAAAGATGCTACTTTTGTTACAAACATACATTTGCCTAAATGTATCTGTTGAAATATCTATGATTTATTAACTAAAATTTTCTATCATGAAAAGAAAAATTACTCAGATTGGTAGACTGTTTGCAGCGGCCGCCCTGTTCTTCGGCGCATCGTCGTGGGCCTCGGCGCAAGAACCTGTAACAGCTACATGGTCCCTTACCGAAGGGGAAACAGGAGGTACTCCGGTTGTTTCGGTAGAGAATGTCCTTTCAGGTTCTATGGCATTGGAAGCGAAATTTACTTTTGCCGGAACGGAAGATTTCGCGTATTATGCGAGTGAGGAAGATAAGGTCGGTAAGGTTGGTACTCCTACTGGGATCGTTTTTACCAAAATCTCTCCTTCTGAAAAATTCTCTTCTCCTACGAAAGCGTGGACATTTACATTAACTCCGGAAAGTGGAGTTACTTTCACTCCGACAAAATTGTCTGTAAATGCTGCTCGTTTCGGTACGGGTAGTGGCAAAACATCTATTTATGTAAAAACAGCATCGGGCGCATCGGTAGAATTGCAAAAAGAAAGTTTGCCTAATCGTGCGAAAGATGTTGTTAATGAAAAGTATTCGACTTGGTCGTATGATATTTCTGGTATCACACCGGCTGTGGGTGAAGTCGTTTCCATCGAATTCCATGTAGCGCTCGACGGAGGTAAGAGCATTGGACTCAACAACCTCGTTATCGAAGGTTCCTATACTTCTCCCGAACCGCCCAAAGTGGCTTATCTCTGCGGTGCTACCGAGACGACCGAAGGCGTGTACAATGCACTTGTAGCTGCCGGTATGGACGTAACAGCTCTCAATTACGACAATAAAACGCTGACCGGAGAGCTTGAAGCCGACAGTCTCGCCGGCTATGACCTCGTTGTGTTGGCGGGTAAAACTGGTTCTAAAACATCTTTGGCTGGAACTTTCGATAAGATCGTAGGTAAAGTGCCCGTTCTTTCGACCAAAGCATTCTGGTATGCCAAAACCACTCCCGCAGGAACGAATGGCGGTAACCCCGGAACAGCCGAAACTCCATCGCTTTCGATAGATCGCGTAGATCTTTATGCCGAACATGATATTTTTGCCGGTATCGATGGGAATAACATCGGGGTCTTCAACGCAAGTGATGCTATAACCACTGGTCGTTATATGCAATCGAACGGGCAATTCGCCGGTAATACACCTGCACAGACCACTATCGCAACTGTCGGCGGGCAAGATGCCATTGCCGAGGCTTGGGTCGATGGTAAAGGCTTTGTGGTGATTCCGTTTGATGCCAATGATGCTACTTGTGCTGCCGAAGGTCTTACCGAGGCCGGTGCCAAATTGTTTGTAAACGCAGCCAACTACCTGATTGCCGGTGAGCAATACGAAGTTCCCTATTACGGCAATTGCAACGTGTCGATCGACACCGTAGCTCTCACCGGAGAACATGCCGGTAAATACCAGCTCGTCATTTCTGCTACTCCCGATACCGCCAAGATATATTATACCATCGACGGTACCGAACCTACTACGGCCGGCACGCTTTATACCGACCCCGATACTATCGTAAAAAATTGCATGATACAAGCTATCGCAGTTGCCGATAAATGGCACGATTCTTCGATCGATACATTGCAGTTTGTCAATAAATCGATCGAAACTTTGCCTGCTCCTACGTTCAGTATCGAGCAAAATGCCGGGAAACATTGCGCAATCGTTACCATTTCCGTATCGGACGAATATAAAGATTGCAGCATCTATTATACGACTGATGACAGCGAACCTACTACCGCCAGCACGCTTTATTCCGGACCGTTCGAGTTCTATGGCGAAACGGCTACTGTAAAAGCCATTGCCGCCGGTGGGGTTTATAACGACTCTCCTGTCGCTTCTCAAGCCGTTATCAACGAGAACTACATGGCACGCGAAAAAGTCGTATATACGACCGACTTCCATACTCCCCACTCGGAATGGTTCTATAACGTGGACTTCACGTATGACGAAGCCGACCCGACTAAACCCGTCAATGCTGTTGTAAAAGACGGCGCCGTATGGCCCGAAGGTATCACCTGCACCGACTGGACGGAAAAAGACCACTTCCGTGTGCATATCTTCCCGAAGAAAAACACATATATCGGCTATCGTCAATACGCCGGCTGGTCGTTCTACGGAGAGACAAACCGTCGTGTCATACTCCAAGACAACAAGAGCATGTGGTGTCTTGGCGCATCAGGAAAGGTTTCGGCAGCTCCTGACTCCCTCTTTGCCGGACCGTTCGATATCGAAGTGGAAATATCGGGCACGAAACAAGATACGCCTATCCGCATTTATGTGGGCGATGAGCTCGAAGGCGAAACTTGGGAACTGATCGGCGAAAGCACGATTGCCAACGGCGAGAGCGGCTCTGTTGTCGGCTCGTACAATGGTACGGCAACGAAGTATGTCCGTTTCGAGACGACGGCTACCGAATTCTATGTCGATGGATTTACCGTGAAAGCTTCGGGTTATGGCGAACTCAAACTGCAATCGGTATCACCTGCCGGTGGAGAATATGCAGCTCCTGCTGTGCTGGAAGAAACGGCCGGTACATTCGTTCTGACGTTCAACAACCCGTTGGCTGCCGAACAAGGTGAAGACTTGCTTGTATTCTTCGCTGCTCCGGCTCTCCCGGTTCATAACTGTACTTATACGATAGAGGGCAATACGATGACGGTAACCCGTCCCGATGCCGCTACCCCGCTTGCAGCAGGTACTTACCAATTCCTTGTAAAAGGTGTTAAAGATGTAACCGGCCAAGTATTGGAAAGCCAGTTGAATACCTTCTACAAAGTCGAGGGCAGCAGCTCTTCGGTTAACGCACCCGAAGTAGAGAAGACCGTCGTATCGACCGTCATCTACTCGATCAGCGGTGCCGTACAGAGCGAACTTGCTCCGGGCTTGAACTTCGTCCGCACGACATACAGCGACGGTACGGTCGAAGTAGAGAAAGTGATCAAGAAGTAATAAAAGAATCGAATATCGATTCCTCCGATAAAATGGGGCGGTCTATGACCGCCCCATTTTTTGTTGCCCTTCCGTTTTGGGGTTGTCATGCTGAGCGATAGCAAAGCATCTCCGTCCAAACGGTTTTGTATAAGATCTCTCACATGCGTTCGAGATGACATAACCAAGCGATGCAACCTTCACGGTGTGATGTCATTCTGAATGCAGCGTAAGCGGAATGAAGAATCTCAAACAAATAGCCGGGGATTCCTCACATACGTTCGGAATGACATTTGCTTGTCATTCCGAGGTGTGGAGCACCGAAGAATCTCACCCCAAGCGTATGTCATGCTGAGCGATAGCGAAGCATCTCCCGCTAAGCGAGAGTATAATCACCACCGTTTCGAGTAAGAAGGGGGAGATTCCTCACACTCGACCATAGGTCTCGGTTCGGAATGACAAATGGCTGCCGGTCTCGCTCGGCATGACAAAGGGTTACCGTCCTAACCCTTAATGGCCGGTAATGTCGGAGAGGAAAAATGCCCGCCTTTATCGGGTTACCGGCCTCGCTCGGAATGACAACCATGTGAAGAGGGGTATCAGCGATTTCTTGCCCATGCTTCTAAATGACACTCGGAAGAAAAATACTGTAAAAATTGGTAGTGAACTGCAAATTTTGCCTCATCTGTTTTATTTTTTCAAATATATTTATTATGTTTGTCCACCTTATATGTCTGCGATGTCGCTGTGTAGGGGACGGTTGTGCCGAAAGCAAACATTTGAAATATGAACTACAACGATTTAGAGAACGACATCAAGTATCTCAATGCGACTAAGACCGATATGCATTTTGGTGTATATGTCAATACGGTCGGTATTCAGATTATCAAGGCCGGAGAGCATTATCCGTTGAAAGATCACCCTTCGGGTTACTTTTTCAATGTAGGGAAAGGCCGGGTTCTGCAAGAGTTCCAGTTGTTGTATATCACAAAAGGGGCAGGGTCGTTTACATCCGACCGTACACCGAAGCAGTCTCTTACCAAAGGAGCTCTGCTGTGTCTTTTTCCCGGACAGTGGCATACCTATTCCCCTTCGGAGAAAATCGGGTGGAACGAATATTACATCGGCTTCAACGGGCCTGTGGCTGAGTTGTGGTTTCGTCAGGCCGGCATTACGCCCGATAATCCCGTGCTCAAAATCGGTTTCAATGCCGAGCTGGTAAAGCTCTTCCAGTCGGCCATCGAAGTTGCCAACAGTGGAAAAAATGCCGCCCAGCAATGTTTGTCGGGTATCGTCATGCATATACTTGGGCTTATCTGCTATATATCGAGCAATCGTATCTTTGAAGAAGACAGTATCAGCCAGAAGATAGAGCGGTCGAAGATCATCATGATAGAAAACCTTTACAAAAATGTCGATGTAGAGGAGTTGGCCGAGAAACTCAATCTCTCATACAGTTGGTTTCGTAAGGTGTTCAAGGACTATACCGGTTATGCTCCGGCCAAGTATTTTCAAGAACTGAAAATAAAAAAAGCTGAGGAGTTGCTCATGCGCACATCCCATTCGGTCAAAGAAATTTCCTATATGCTCAACTATAAATCGGCCGAACATTTTTTCTCGCTCTTTAAGAAAAAGACCGGTTTTACTCCTCTCGAATATCGGAATTATATTCGTGGTGGGGAGTTGGGCGACGTTCGGTCTTCGCGGCGAGCCTCCTTGCCCGATTTGCCCGAACCTCCCGATGATATTATGGAAGAAATGGCTACCGCCGGGAAAAAGTGAAGGTTATGCTCCTTTCCGTCGGTTTCCTTTAAAACTCCTGCCGTATGACGGTGGGAGTTTTTGTTTCCCGGGATTTCTCTCCGGTCTACCGTCCTCGCATGGAATGACATCTCTGTCATTCTGAATGGAACGAAGTGAAATGAAGAATCTCAAACAAATAGCCGGGGATTCCTCACATACGTTCGGAATGACATTTGCTTGTCATTCTGAGGTGCAGCGCACCGAAGAATCTCACCCCAAGCCTATGTCATGCTGAGCGGTAGCGAAGCATCTCCTGCCAAGCGAGAGTATAATCTCCACCGTTTCGAGTAAGAAGGAGGAGATTCCTCACACTCGACCATAGGTCTCGGTTCGGAATGACAAGGGGCTACCTTTCTTGGTAACTTCTTTGCGTCGGGAAAGAAGTTACGGAATACTGTCATTCTGAATGGAACGAAGTGAAATGAAGAATCTCAAACAATAGAAAGTCAGAGATTCCTCGTCGGCCTGCCGGCCTCGCTCGGAATGACATAGGGAAAGTTGCCCACGGAAACGCTGTCATTCTGACGACCGTAGGGAGGAAGAATCTCTCGTTAGTAGTTATAGCCCTTTGTTGTATAATGTCATTCTGAGGGGTAAAACCCCGAAGAATCTCTTGAAGTAATAGCCGGGGATTCCTCACATATGTTCGGAATGACAAGAGGCTGCCGTCTTCACCCTTAATGGCCGGTAATGTTGTGGGAGATAATAGTATTTGTGTCGGAGAAATTTTTCCGAAAGCGGAGGCTTCCGATCGATTTCAAAGATGTATATCCTATGTATAAAACCATAAAAACCTAAGGATATAACAAAAGTTTTTGTATTGTATATTTAATTGTATTTGTATTTATTAACCATGATATTATTTGTTTTATTGTATGCGATTAGTCTTTTTATTTTTGATAGTTTGTCTATTAATTGGTTGAAAATAATAAATTTATTTTGTGTTATATTGCGGGTCTATAAAAAAGCATTCTATTGTATAATAGATGTATAATTTGTTAATAAAAACAAAATGCACAACGGGCGGTTTTTAAATAAAGTACATTTGTATGTAATAAAAATATACAAAAGGAAGAGGGGGATAGTAAATTTTTTAGAACTCTTTCGTAAATATTAATTGATGATTATTATGAAAAAATTGTATGCGCTTGCGTGTTTTCTGATATGTGCATTGATTCCTTTACATGCCGAGAGCTATGTACTCGATTATGCTGCTGAGCGGCAATTTTCTACGGTCTCTTCTGTCGAGTATGATATCAGCGGGGAGGCCGGCGTATTGACGTTTGAAGGAAAATATACGAAACTGCTGGGCTTCGGTGGCTCTGGAAACTGTTACCTCGACCAATACGTCGATGGTTCGTGGGTGCGTGTGGCGACCTTGAATATGCTTACAACCGATTGGCAGACATTGACCTATACGCTCGACCGTCGGGCGACGAAGGTTAAAATGTACACCGAGACAGGGGCTACCGGGTATAAAAACTTCCGTAACGTAAAAGTTACGCGAGCTCGGTATATCGAGGCCCAAAGCATCAATCTCGATAATTTTACCTACGGTGCCGGTGCCGATGACGTGAAGACGCAGAGTTTTATCCTTACCTATTCCAATGCAGCCAATGTCCTTACCGCTACATCGGACAATGCCGCCTTTACGACTTCGATAAGTGCAACGACGGCAGAGCAAGCCGCTTCTTCGGCTACGGTAACGGTTACCTATTCGCCTTCGTCTCTTGCTCGTCATGACGGGACGATTACTATTTCTGACGGTGTAGTATCCTTTAAACAATCCGTTATCGGACTTTGCGCTCCGGGAAATATTGCGGCCGGGGAAGCGACATTCCATAAACTTCCGGTTACATGGGACGCTGTTTCGGGTGCAGAGAGCTATACTATACAGATGCGTAATGCACTCAATGTGGTGGAGGCCGAGGAAACGGTTTCGACACCGAGTTATATGATGACGGGCTTGACACCCGATGCCGTTTATTCGGTACGTATTTGCAGTAATTTCTCAGAAGGTGTCAGTTCGGGATATGCATCGGGAATCGTGAGTACGTCCGATTATATCCCGACCCCTCAGGACTTGGCGGTGGGTACGGTTTTCGAGGCTACCCCCATTTCTGTGGCGTGGAATGCCGTAGACGATGTCGTTACGTATAGCGTGCGCATCTATTCGTCCGACGGTTCTTTGGTTTCAGAGACCGGGAATATAACCGGCACTTCTGCGTCGATCGATGCCGGTCTCGACCCTACCCGGAGTTATGAAGTAAGACTCCGGGCCGATTATAAAGGTTTCTCCTCCGAAGAGATTTCGGTCATACCCCGTTGCGTCCCGACCCCGAAAGATATAACCTATGAGATAACCGGCAAGACCGAATTCAAGGTGTCGTGGAATCCCGTAGGGGTCGAATTCTATAACATCGTCGTTGTGAATTCCGATGGAGGAGAATCGGTAGAAGATGCGTCGGTCGCAGATACTTCCTATCTTGTATCGGGACTTGTCCCTGCTACCGGATATACGGTGAAAGTGCGTGCGCTTACCGACGACGGCGCTACGCCCTATGCCTCTGTGCCGGCCCGCTCGTGGGAGTTGTTGCCGCCGGCAAGTCTCGAAGCTCTTGCCGGTGAAGAACCGTTCTCGATGAGACTTGCGTGGCCAGCCGTCGAAGAAGCCGATGCGTATGAAGTCTCTTTGCACGATGCCGGAGATACTCCGGTGCGCGATACGGTAATCGCTGAAGGTACGGACGCCCTGTTGCTCGATGTCGTTCCCGGAACTTATACGGTAAAGGTGGCCCCGCAATGGTCGGGTTATACCTTCGGTGCGGTTTCGGCACAGGCGGTAGTCGATAAAAAAACGTTGTCGGTGCATGTCGGTGATACCAGCCGCATGTACGGGCAGGAAAATCCCGAACAGTATGTGCTCGAATATTCCGGCTGGATAGGTGCGCACACTTCGGTTGCCGTAGCTCCCGAGGTGGTAACCGAGGCCGTCCCATCATCGCCCGCCGGGGAATATGCGCTGAATGTCAGCGGCGGGGAAGATGCTTGGTATACGTTCTCGGGTCTTCCCGGTGTCCTGACGGTAACCAAAGCACCCCTGCATGTGTCGGTAGCCGATACCAGTCGTTACTATCACAAGCCCGATCCCGAGTTCCGTCTCATTTATGAAGGCTTTTTACTCGAAGATGATGCTTCGGTATTGCAACAGGAACCGGTTGCTGCCTCCAATGCCACTTTGGAGTCAGATTTCGGCGTTTATGATATTACCCTTTCGGGTGGCGTTTCGGATCGTTATGAATTTATCCTTTCCGAAGAACCTGCCAAACTCACGATTTCCCAGGCGGTAACCGAAGTGTCGGCCGGACCTATCCGTAAAGTCTATGGCGATGCGCCTTTTGCCATAGAGACCAATAATATCGATACCAAACTCTCCTGTACAATTGCCGACGAGTCGGTGGCCATGCTCGATGCAGAGGGACGCATTGTCGTGAAAGCTCTCGGCGAAACGACCGTTACCGTTTCCCAAGCCGGTTCGGAACATTTTACCGAACTTCCCGAGACACAGATACAATTGATTGTAGGCAAGGCTCCGCTGCTTATATCGGCGATTGATACTTCTCGTCTTTACGGCTCTGAAAATCCTGATTTCCGTATCGTTTATGAAGGGTTTGTGGCAGGAGAAAACGAGCGTGTGCTTTCCTCGTTGCCCACCGTCGCAACCGAGGCGACGGTCGATTCGGGTATAGGGGCATATGAAATAACTGTTTCGGGTGCTTCGGCCGATAACTATGAAATCGAGTACCGTCCCGGAACGCTTACCGTACAGCCGTTGCCGAGCGACCTTATTATTGCGACCGTCGACACGGCGGTCTACGGCGGCAGTCCGGTCGACTTGCCTGCTGTGTCATCTCTTAATGCCGAAGGGGCGTATTCATATGCTGTAACCGACTCTTCGGTCGCTGTCGTTTCCGATGGGAAAATCGATATCCGGTCTGCCGGAGCGACATGGGTCAAGGTAACACAAGAAGGTAGCGGGAACTACGGCACCGTGTCCGATTCGGTCGCTTTGGTGGTGAAAAAGGCTCGCCTTACGGTCTCTGTTTCCGATACGATACGCCTTTATGGCGAAGAAAATCCCTTGTTCGAGATCCGTTACGAAGGCTTTGTGAGAGACGACAATGCTACGGTACTTGACGAACTGCCGCAGGTACGGACATCGGCTACGGTCGAGTCGGATCCGGGCGAATATCCGGTTGTCCTTTCCGGTGGTTCGGCCGCTAATTACGAGTTGGTTTATGTCGAAGGGGCAAAACTCGTCGTCGATAAGTTGTCGGCGCTCATCGAGACCGATTCCATACAAGTCGTATACGGTAGCGAACCGGTTGCTCTCGTGTCGAATAATCCCGATGGCCGGATACACGGCGTTGCCGCCGATACGGCCGTTGCCGGTGTGTCCGACGGGCTTGTCGTCATAAGGAATGCCGGTAAGACCCGTCTTTCGGTATATCAGGACGAGTCGGCCTATTATCATGCGTCCGATACTTTTGTTGTGGAATTACAGGTCGACAAAGCGATGTTGACAGTTTCCGTTTCCGATACATCGCGTTGTTATCGGGAAGATAATCCGGTATTCACTTTTACATATAGCGGTTTTGTCAATGGTGATGATACGACGGCAGTCAATGTCGAGCCTGTGGCTGCGACCGAGGCGGGAATCGATGCGAAAGTCGGCGAGTATGTCGTAACGGCATCGGGTGCGCAGTCTTCCAATTATGATTTCACATACGAGCAAGGTACGCTGTTTGTACGTCCGGCCGTTTCGGTTCTCGAAATTGCGACTGTTGATACGTTGGTTTACGGACAATTGTCGTTGCCGTTGCCCGAGGTACAGAAAAACAACGATGAGCAGGAAATGACATTCAAGACGCTCGATGCCGCAGTCGCAGTAGTAAAAGAGGGTAAAATAGAGATTACCGGGGCTGGAACCACGTCGCTCGTTGCCGTACAGGAATTGAGCGAAAACTACCTTCCGGGTTCCGATACGATAGAGATTGTCGTGAAGAAAGCCCTTCTTTCGGTACGCGCGGTCGATACCGAGCGTTCTTACGGCGAGGCCAATCCGGAGGGAAAACTCTCTTATGAAGGTTTTGTATACGGAGATGATACGACGGCTTTGTCGGTAAAACCGGTACTTTGTTGGGAAGCCGATTCGTTATCTCCTGTCGGCGTGTATGCCGTGTGGCCCGAAGGTGCGGAGGCCGACGATTACAAGTTTGAATATCATGCCGGCGAACTTACGGTAAATCCGGCTCAGACTGTTATCTCGATTACACTCCCCGATACGGCGATCTATGGAGATGAACCTCGGGCGCTCGATATTTTATCGAACAATACCGAGAGTGAAATCATATATGCCATATCCGATCCGACGATCGTGGAAATTACCGATGGCCGTTTGAATCCGAAACGGGCCGGTTCGACGATGGTTATTGCTATGCAGACGGGGTCGCAGAATTATACACAAGGTGTGTCTAACTTCTTTACGTTTGTCGTGAAAAAAGCTCCTCTTACAATTTCGGTAGCCGATACTTCTCGCAGTTACGGAATGGAAAATCCTGCGTTTACACTTTCTTACGAAGGCTTTGTAAATGGCGATGACGAGACGTCGTTGCTGTCGTTGCCGCAGGTGGAGTGCGCTGCGGTATCTATCTCGGACGTGGGTGAGTACGATATTGTTGTTGGCGGTGCGGCTGCCGGTAATTATGAGATCTCTTATCGTCCGGGAACATTGTCGGTCGTTCCGGCCGCAACGACGTTATCGGTCGGAGAAGTTGGGCTGAAATATTATGGTGATGATTCTTTTGCCTTGTCGGTAACGACCAATAATCCGGAATCGGAGATCGATTATTTTGTCGAAGACACGCGTGTTGTCAAAATGGCCGATGATCGTGTTGTAGTGGTGGCGCCCGGTACCACCCATGTTTTGTTGAAACAAGAGGCCTCGACCAATTATGCGGCTTCGGAGGCGGTCTCTGTTCCGGTTACGGTCTCTAAACGACCTTTGTATGTGAGTGTGTCCGATGCTGCACGGGACTACGGGAAACCCAATCCCGAGTTTGAGATTTTGTATGACGGTTTTGTACTTGGCGAAAGTGATGAAGATCTGACGGCGAAGCCGGTGGCATTGTGCTCGGCCGATTCTTTGTCGCTCGGTTCTTTCCCGATTGTTTTGTCGGGAGGCCGTTCCGATAATTATGAGTTTGTCTATTCCAACGGGACATTGTCTATCGGTTCTGTAAATACCGAATTGACAGTCGCTTCTATCGAGAGTAAAACGTATGGCGATCTACCGTTTGCCTTGCCGTCGGTAACGACCAATAACAATCGGGGAGAGATCACCTATACGGTCGCCGATGAAAACGTGGCCGTCATTGCAGACGGGCGCGTACATATCCGGGGAACCGGCGAGACGACCCTTACGGTGCGGCAGTCGGCGACCGACAGCCATACGGCGGCAGAAGTAACAATTCCCTTGACGGTATCGAAAGCGGTGCTGACGGTAACGGCCGAAAACAAGG
>UMHU01030760.1_pt1 | contig 34243 bp, 27 predicted proteins | sample 1965591 | NCBI WGS metagenome assembly UMHU01 (sample SAMEA4836101, study PRJEB28245) | human gut metagenome | biome: gut microbiome; material: fecal sample | place: Denmark | collected 2008
GGAATAATGCGCATATGTGCGGCCGGATAACGCAGGGTAAGGCAACTTGCCTCGGTGAGAACGACGGCATCGGTATTACGCACGCCGGCACCTTTGAGGTCGAGTACCTGACGGTCGAAAGGAACGTGAGACCATTTCGACAGGAATTCGGGGTCGAAAATAAATCCGTAGTCGCTCATGCCGCATTCGTCGAAGACTTCGGAATAGAGGATAAAGAGACGCCCGAATTTGGAACGGATTTCGGAAAAGTCGATGCCCCATTTTACGAAATCTTCATCGGCCGAAACGATTTTATTTACATCGAGCTTGTTGATGCGACCGATGAAGTCGGAACCGCCGATGAGGATTTTCCGTTTGTTCCCTCCGTTTCCGGTAAAAGCTTCTTTGGCGATGTCGATAAGGTCTTCCTGTGTAAGTTCTTTTTCGGGATCGAATGTGTATTCTTTACCGGCTTGCCACCAGATACCTCCCGTAAGCGAGACTTCTTCTTTCTTTTTCGAGTCGTAAATACGGCTTTTTACACCAAACATAAAAGTCTTTTCCATACCCAAACGCATGTCATAGATAGCCGCCTCTTCCGAGTCGGAAAATTCCCATTCCACTTCTTTGTTGGCGATTTTTTGGAACGTCGATTGCTCGATTTGCATTTTGAAGATTTGACAATAGTTTTGGTCTTTGACAGGCAGTGCCTCAAATTGGGCTGTCTGTACGTCGAGTTCGGTCGCTGCTCGGCCCATGCGTATAAGCGTAGTACCCTGTTCGATCGAGGGAACGCAACCGGTAATATTGCCGATGGTCTTTCCGTTGATGGCGTACACGTTGAGTTCTCCGGTTTCTTCTTTACTCGAAATGTAAAGGACAAGGTCGGCTTTCGAGGGTGTTTTTCCATCGCTTTCATACCCTTTTACACCTTGTACGAGAATCGTTTCCGAGACTTCGAAAATGTCGTTGTTACTGGTCGTTATTTGTACTTTCTGTGCGGCGGTGGTAGCGCTGCCCGAGGCCGGCTCGGTGTAGGCTTCGGCGAGGATTGCTTTGGTCGGTTTTACATCGACCGAGTAATAGTCTACTATCATCGAACCCGATTTCCGAGCCCCTGCATAGCGGGAAAGTTGGTCGATCGGGGTCGACATGGGACGAACTTTGGTGATGCGTTTGTCGACCTCGTTCATCAGGAGTTCTTTACTGTATTCTCGTGTGATTTCCGTTGTGAGCGGCGTGCCTGAAATGATTCTTCCCGATGCCGTAGGGATAACGGCGGCCAAAGCATAGGCGCAGTCGTGGAGGACGAACGCCAATAATGCCATGAGCATAGCAGCGGCGATCCAGAACCAAATGTCTTTTGATTTCAGAAAATTCAAAATCTGTTCTTTTTTCATGTTTAGTTTGTTTTTAAGTGGATAAATTTTGTTTTATAGCGTGGTGTGATTCTTTTTTTGTGGAGTTTCGGTGGGTTACATATCCCACACGCTACGGCGGCGTCTGAAACCGAATGCGGCCGAGCGGTTTTCGTCGGCATCGTCTCCGCCTCCGTTACCTCCGAGGTGAGGTAGGATATTTCCGTCCCGTTGCTTACGCTCGGACAAAATCCGTTCGTTGCGGCCTCTTATTTCGGCGATGCGTTCGGTGTTGTCCATGTCGAGATCGTAGTTGATACCTTTGAAGAGGAGTTCGAGTATTTCGGTCGTGAAGTCGTGCATGAATACATGTTCGCACACATGGTGCACACGGTCGAGAAAGTCTTCAAACTCTTCGTCGCTCATACCTTTGTGTGCTTTAAATCGGGCTATGGCACGGGCACTGTGTTGCCAGTTTTCTTCCATTTCCCGCCGTAATTGTTCTCCGGCTCTGACGCGACGGGTAAATTCTTCGTTTTCCCGTTCCAGATCTTCGAGCTTGCGTTCGTCGCCGACACATTCCAAAATGTCTTTTCCGAAGTGCCGCACACAGGCTGCCAGAGCGTCGTCTCCTCCCAAAACGTCTCCGATAAATTCGGCCATACGCGGATTTGCCATGAAGATGTCGGCCAATTTCATTTGGTCTTGGCACAGGTAATCGTAGCGTTTCCGCATGTCTTCTTCGTATTCGAGCAGCGAATCGAAAAAGAGGTTTTCATCATCGAAAGAGCGGTCGGGAAAACTTTTGCTCAATCTCGCCAGAAGCAGTTCCCGGGAGTTTCGAGGGGCATTTCCATACCCGTTTCCTGTAAAGTTTCTCATATAATACTATGTTTTATAAAGTGAATATTTACCATATCGATTATGGTATTTTTACAATGCAAAGAAAGAGTTATAAAAGAGTCAATATGTGTGATATTTATCAAAAGAATTCTTTTTCTGATTTTTTTGTGGGTAAATTACCTTCTGGTATCAATGGCTTTGAGCTGAGTTGTCGTATCACTTTTTCGGGAAACTGTTTTTTACATTCGGGCAGAATACTTTTAAGTGATAAATTGGTTATTTCTGGGAGAAAGTGTACCTTTGCTTTCATGAAATCATTTTGATCCAAATCTTAGAAATATGGCAACAAAACCCTTTAAGTATCAAGAGATGTTCCCTATGGGAAAGGATAGTACCGAGTATTATCTTCTCACGAAAGATTATGTCTCGGTCGAGAATTTCGACGGTAAGGAAGTTCTTAAAGTCGAACCCGAAGCATTGACCCGGTTGGCCAATACCGCCATGCGAGATGTATCGTTCCTATTGCGTCGCGAGCATAATGAGATGGTCGCCCGCATATTGCACGACCCTGAGGCGAGCGATAACGACAAGTATGTAGCCCTTACCATGTTGCGGAATGCCGAAGTAGCTTGCAAGGGTCAACTTCCTTTCTGTCAAGATACAGGAACAGCCATCGTCATGGGTAAGAAAGGTCAGCAGGTATGGACCGGCGGAGGTGATGAAGAGGCACTTTCGTTGGGCGTATATAAGACCTATACCGAGGAAAATCTCCGTTACTCGCAAAATGCACCCCTCGATATGTACCGTGAGGTGAATACGGGTTGCAATCTGCCTGCACAGATCGATCTTTACGCTGTCGACGGTATGGAGTATAAGTTCCTTTTTATTGCTAAGGGAGGCGGGTCGGCCAATAAGACATATCTTTATCAGGAGACAAAGGCGCTGATTACGCCCGATAAACTGGTGAATTTTTTGGTGGAGAAAATGAAAACACTCGGGACGGCAGCTTGTCCGCCTTACCATATTGCTTTTGTCATTGGCGGTACATCGGCCGAGATGAATCTTAAAACCGTGAAACTCGCTTCGGCCAAGTATTACGACAATCTTCCTACCTCGGGTAATGAGTTGGGACACGCGTTCCGAGACATAGAGCTCGAAAAAGAGGTTTTGCGTGCGGCGCAGGAATCGGGAATAGGTGCTCAGTTCGGCGGTAAATATTTTGCACATGATGTGCGTATTATCCGTCTGCCGCGACATGGCGCGTCTTGTCCCGTAGGGTTGGGTGTATCTTGTTCGGCCGACCGGAATATCAAGGCTAAAATCAATCGGGAAGGTCTGTGGATAGAACGCCTCGATGATAATCCCGGCCGACTTATCCCCGAAGAGTTGCGTCAAGCCGGAGAAGGGAATGCCGTAAAGATCGATTTGAATCGCCCGATGAACGAAATCCTTGCCGAATTGACCAAATATCCTGTTGCCACGCGATTGTCGCTCAACGGAACCATTATAGTGGGTCGGGATATTGCCCACGCCAAAATAAAAGAACGTCTCGATGCAGGAGAGGAGATGCCGCAGTATCTCAAAGATCACCCTATTTATTATGCCGGACCGGCCAAGACGCCCAAAGGAATGGCATCGGGCTCGTTTGGGCCTACGACGGCGGGGCGTATGGATTCGTATGTCGACCTGTTCCAAAGCAACGGAGGCTCTATGGTCATGATTGCCAAAGGCAATCGTAGCCAGCAGGTAACCGATGCTTGCCATAAGCATGGCGGTTTTTATCTGGGTAGTATCGGAGGGCCGGCTGCCATACTGGCGCAAAACAGTATTAAGAAGGTGGAGTGTCTCGAATATCCAGAACTCGGAATGGAGGCTATCTGGAAAATCGAAGTGGAGGATTTCCCGGCGTTTATTCTTGTAGATGATAAGGGTAATGATTTTTTCAAACAGATAAAGCCCTTTTGTATAGGCAGTTGCAAAAAATAACAGGGTAAGGAAATACAGTTGCGTTATGGAAAATGCCGGTGAACGTATTCACCGGCATTTTTTTGTGGAATAGTCATATAAATTTTTGTTAAGAGTATAATAATACTGCATTTTGATAACTGTTATTTATATATCTTTGAAAAACATAATACAATTACCCGCATATTCTATGCCAGGTTCTGTATCGGGGCATGGAAACAATGCTATTATCGTGCTGATAAACCTTAAATATCTAAAATAAGTATCATGAAGAAAATCTTTACTTTATGTGCATTTCTATGTGCTGCGATAACGGCCGGAAATGCAGGTGAAATTGTTTTGTGCGATTTCGAAAATTACAATGTGGGAGATGCGTTTACAATGGTCAATATTTATGGTCCTACGACTTCTACGGCCGAGGTTGTAGCCGATCCCCTCAATCCCGACAACAAAGTGTTGCACGTAAAAGTCGATAATTGGAATACTTTTGTACAGTTTGTCCTTCCCGAAGGTATTACGGGAAAAAATTTGCTCGATAACTATCAGAAAGTTTCTTTCGACCTCTATCGGGCGGCAGATCAAACTAATGATCATATGCAGACGGCCGTGCTTCTCGGACCGTCCACAGATGGTTCTACGACTCTCTATTGGGACAGTGATTTTCCTTTCTTGGGCGATAAAGGCAAGTGGATACCCAAAAGTTATGATTTTAATCGTATTTATAATGAGTCTACAACTCTTTTGTTGGGCCTTCATTGTGATGTCGTGGAGTATTACATCGATAATGTACGCCTTTCGGGTGTATCATCGGTCGAGACCGACACGATTCGTTGGACGGCTTCTGTTTCGAATGTATGGGACGCGGCGACAACCAATTTCTCTGCTTTGGAAGATGATCCTGCCACGGGAACACCGGTTGCCTTTGCGTCGGGCAATCGTGTCATTTTCGATGATAATGTGTTGACTACGGCAACAGCTACCCCTACAACGGTACAGGTAAGTGGGACTATGGAGGCCTCGACGGTCGTTTTCGATAATACCGAATTGGATTATACACTTACCGCAGCCGACGGTGAGGCGGCCTTGACTGGTGCTGGACAGTTTATTGTGCAAGGTGGCGGTTCTGTTACAGTAGGTGTCAATAACCAGTTTCTGAAAGGGACTTACCTCAAAGACGGTGAATTGCGTATGGGTGTTCAAAACGGGAACGTCCTCGGTACATCGTTGCTTACCGAAGGAGGAACGCTCTATACCTGTTTCGACAACAGCTCCGATAGTTATGTATCGGTAAGCACCCCGATGACTATGGCCGAAGGGACGGCTCTCGATGTATATTTGTCGCGCTATGCTTATTGGATGTCTTCTCTCTCCGGTAACGGTACGTTGAATATCTATGCCGGTGGTGAGCGTTCTCATTTGGGAAATGAAAAAGGAGCGAAGTATCCCGATTGGAATGGCTTCTCCGGTACTGTGAATGTTTATCCCTACAAGGAGGTTGTATCGGCGGCCGGTTTTTATGGTGTGATTTTGGGCCATGGCGGCAAGACATTCAATCCCGCAGAGATAGAAGAAAGTTTATCTTCGGGCAAGGTGAATACGATGTTCGAGAACTCTGTTCTTGTATTGCACGATGGCACGGCGTTGGCTTGTGAGTCGGGTACACGCGCTTTCCGCATCGGTGAGTTGCAAATGTCTCCTACCTCGCGCATCTATGGCTATTTCAAGGCTTCTTCTCCGAGTTCCTATTTCTTGGTGGGTTGCTCTGGTACCGACTCTGAACTCTCCGGACAGATTGCCCCTCCCGAGAAAAACGGAAAACCGTATATCGAACAAACCTTAGGTATCATCAAAGAAGGTACCGGAACTTATACGCTCACCAATAACAACAACCTTATCACGGGTGGCATTCAAGTTCTCGGAGGTAAATTGCTGGTCAATAACGATGTCAAGAAAACTGAATCCGAAGGCCTGACCGGAGGAACCGGATATGCCAAAGAAGGAACTCTTGTTTTTGTGTTTGAAGGTGCAACTATCGGCGGTACAGGAAATATTGCCGATGATGTCGACGTATATGGACGCCTCGAACCGGGTAGCAACGGTATCGGTACATTGACTTTGAAAAATTTTGCCTCGGACGACTCCGTGTCGCTCTATTTGCGTCCGACTACTGAAATGGAATTTGAGATTGCTTCGCCTACTCATCACGACAGCCTGATTGTCGATGGTCATCTGGTGTATTACAACCAGACACAGGATTTCATGGAGAGCGACGAGAAACCGGTTGTCAGAATCAAAATAGATGATAGCTACGTCTATAATGAAGGCGATGAGTTTGTTCTCATTTCTTACAAAGGGAAATCTTCATTATGGGGTGATCCGTGGGATTTCAATGTGAAATTGCCCGATACGGAAAAATGGGCTGTTGAAGAGCGTACCACCGAAACAGGCAAACAATTCGTACTTGTTGCCAAAAGCACGAGCGGTGTGAAATCGACCGAGAGCGAAGACCGGGTACGTATCTATACTCAATCCGGAAATATCTGTGTAGAGGGTGAGGCCGGTGATGTGATCCGTTTGTATTCTACTTCGGGACAGCTACTTAAATCGGAGACCGCCCGTCAAGGACTTACTCTTATCGAGGCACTCCCGGGCACTTATGTTATAGAAGTTGCCGGGCAGTCGACAACGATTGTCAATTATTAATTCTCTCGAAATCCTTTAAATATAACCGAATATGAAAAAAGTATGGTTGGTCTCTCTTGCGCTGTTGGCTCATACCGCCATCGGTGCCGAAGAGAAAATCTTGTTCGACTTTGAAAATTATGCGATAGGCGAGACCGTTCCGATGAATGATATTTTCAATGGCAGCAATACCGAGTCGCGAGCCACCGTTGTGGCCGACCCGATCAATGCCCAAAATAAGGTCTTGCATATCACCAACAAAAGTTGGAATACCACTGTTGAATTTACGCTCGACCAAATGACGGCCGAAGAGATAACCGGCGATTACCAGTATTTGGCATTTGACTTGTACCGCCCTTCGACCGACGGAGAATACAAACAGTTTTCAGCCCGCATAGGAGCCGATACTATTTATGCCGATGCCGACTTTGTAACGCAGGGTGCCGCCGATCAGTGGGTTGAGCGGTCGTACCGTATGACGAAGGTCTCGAATACCAGTGATAAGCTCTATATGGGGTATAACTCCAACGATGCCGATTTTTATATCGATAATGTGCGTTTGGTATCGTCGGATCTTGGCTATGATTATACCGATGAGACTCAGACCTTGCGTTACTATGCCGAGAAGTGTGGGAAGAAAATCGGAGTGGCTATCCCTCTTTGGCGTATCGACGTGAATAACGAGAACCTCGTGGAGACTGCGACGGTATCTCATAACTTCAATATGGTTGTGGCCGAAAACGAGATGAAGGTCGATGCCATACAGCCTAACCGGGGAGAGTTCAATTTCTATGCCGGCGATTGTTTGGTGAGCTTGGCCGAGCGTCATGACATGGAAGTGCGCGGTCATACACTGGTATGGCATAAGCAACTGCCGGCATGGATCAGTTCCAACGGTATAAAGAACGACCATAACTATACCCGTGAAGAGTTACTCCAAATTCTTAAAGAGCATGTTACCACGGTTGTTACCCATTTCAAGGGGCATGTCGATGAGTGGGACGTTGTGAACGAGTGTCTCGACGACGACCAGAGTATCATTCGTACCAATCCTACGGGGTATAAGTTGAGAGAGTCGGTTTGGGCTACTGTTATAGGAGAGGATTATATCGACTCGGCTTTTGTGTATGCTCATCGAGCCGATCCCGATGCCCGTCTTGTTCTCAATGATTATGGCGCAGAGTTTCAAGGAAAAGCCAAAACTACGGCTTTTTATAATTTGGTACGCCGTCTGCAAAAGAGTGGGATTCCGCTCGATGGAGTGGGATTCCAGTGTCATCTGACAGTGGGTGAGGAGTTCGATTCGACGAAGTTCGATAACAATATAAAACGTTATGCTTCATTGGGATTGGAATGTACCGTTACCGAGTTGGATATGTCTATTCCCGATTTGAGCGCTCCCGATGCTTATGAACGTCAGGCAGCGGAGTATGCGGCATTGGTCGATGTCATGATGAAATACGACCATTGCAGAGCTGTTGTGGTATGGGGCGTAAAAGACGACCAGTCATGGCGTCAGGGAGCACCGTTGTTGTTTAATGCCGCTATGGAGGCCAAACCGGCATTCTTTGCTTTGCGTAATATTCTTGAAGAGTATGCTCAAACAGGAGGTGTAGAGAATTGTACGGTTTCTACTGAAACATTACCGCCTTATGTCGATGTGTATGACGTGATGGGGCGTTCGGTAGCTTTGCAGTTGGAGCGTTCGCAAATAGGGAATTTGCCTTCCGGTTTTTATATTGTCGAGGGGCAGGGCATATTGATTCATTGATTTTTCATTTTGTTCTTATTAATGATTTTGAGAATGTGGCTTTCTTGATGTCTGTTTAAAAGAACAAAATCGTATAGAGGAGAGGAGGTCGATTCCGAGAGATCGGCCTTCTCTCCATTTTTTACTTAGGTGGAAGATGTTTTGCTGATGTTCAGTATGACAGTCGATAGTCGTTTCGAGCGTATGCGAGGAATCTTATTCTCTGTCATTTCAAATGGATATGGGGGGGGATCTCATGCAATTTGTTTGTTATTCCGAGTGAGGCCGGCAGGCCGACGAGGAATCTCTGTTCGGTGACGATATGAAGAGATTCTTCCTCCCTTGCGGTCGTCAGAATGACATTGCTTGTCATCTCGAACGTATGTGAGAGATCTCACAATAGACTCGTTTCGAGAGAGATTCTTTGAGGTAAAACCTTTCAGAATGACATGTGTTTTGTGTGGGTAACCCTGTTTTGTATTGGGGCGTGAGAAACGTGTCGAGAGAAATACGCGTAAAACTATCGATAGAAAATAGCGAAAGAAAAAGGGCGTACCGTTACTTTTTCGGTGCGCCCTTTGTTTCGACATCTTTGGAAACTACTCTTTAATGAGTTTCAGTGTTTGTGCATTTTCTTGGGTAATGACTCTACATATATAAGAACCTGCGGGGAGGTTGGCCAAAGGCAATTCTATGCTGTGGTTACCGGCCAGCTGTATAAGCGATGTTTGGTAGAGAGTCTGACCCGAAAACGATATAATATCTATTTTTACCGTTGAGGCTTTATCCAGCGAATAGGATAGCGTTGCATTCTCTCGCACGGGATTGGGCGAAACCTTTATCGTGGTTGCATCGGTTGCCGTAGCTATGTCGATACCCGAGGTTGTAATATTGTCGGCTGTCCCGGTGCGTCCGTAGAAAGTAACGTCCTTGAAGGAGATTGCATATTTCAGGCTGCCTAATCCTTTTTTTGTATAAGGTTGAAATTTCAAGAAAAAAGATTGTCCAGGGGAGACGAGTATTGGTTTTTCTGGCTTATAGATGAAGTATTGATAATCTTTTTCAGGTTGCACTCCGAAATAGAGTTCCGTAGCCGTGGAGAAAGATTCTCGTATATCACAATAAGCCGAGAAAAGCGTGTTATCGGTTCCCATACGTTTAGCATAGAACGAAATAGAATCAATTGCCATATAGTGCTCGTTTTTGGGGGTAATGGCATATTGGATATAGATACTGTCTACGATACCTCCGTTGTTTATCCAATGGTCGGCTGCGTATCTCAAATATCCGCCGTTAAGCTCGGAATGCAGTCCGCTGATGGTCATCTCCGTCGATAGAAGTTCGGGTGCACTGCTTGCTGTTTTTTCGCTGTTTTTCATTTCCCATATCGTAACGGCTTTATCTCCGCCTACGAGAACGCGGTTATCTTCTTCGGGTTCATAACCTTCACCCGGTTTGTAATAGTCCTCGTCGGTATAGTCGGGTTGTATGTAAGTAGGATAGAACTCTTCGATACTGTTTTCCGATTCGGCGGTCCCGTCTTTCATGATGTCTTCGACGAGACTGTTGATGTATACTTCGAGTGCTGTGTATCCGTTGGCTCCGGGAAAAGGTAGTGCGGCATCGTCCAGATTCTTGGGATCGAGCCCGTTGGCGATTTCCCAAGCGTCGGGTATCCCGTCGTTATCGCTGTCTTTCAACCGGCGTGAAGTTTCGTATTCGATATAGCCTTCTACATCGTTTTGTGAATCGATAATGCCGTTGGTGCTTCCGTTCGAGCCTTCAAACGTATATATACCACCCTCTGTTTCGCTCATGATACGCAGGTCGATTGCATCGCGGAGGTACGATGCCCCGACGTAGTTCAAGACTTTTTCGTATGCCTTTTCGGCTGTATGACGGGATATTTCAGGAGAATCAAAAGCTACGAGCGATTTGATCGTCGCCATTCCGCCTGTCGGTGTACCGTTAGGGTGTATACCGTTCCAGTTGTTGCTGTTTACACTCTCGATATTTTTCATCGAGGTGGAGTTGCTTTGGATTTCGGGACAAGTGTTGTCGAATACGTTGCCATTGACATAGAATTTTCCCCATACGCCGGCTTCATTGGTATTGCTACCGTCATCGGCATTGGGCGAGAAGATACGGTGTACGAGCGATGTTTTTGTCGCTGTCGAAGGACCGGGTTTATAGTAATTGTTGATAAAATTGTAAGAGCCACCCTCGCCTGCATATCCTCCGTTGGTGGGACCCCAGTTGTAGAATACGTTGTTGATGAGGTCTACACGTTCGTCGTCGGGACGGCCGGTATAACGGCTTCCGCACAATCGGGGTGTGCGGCTTGTATGGTGTGCCAGCATGTTATGGTGGAATGTTGCACCTTCACCGCCCCAGATACCTCCATACCCGTGGTTTCCCTTGACGTGGACCGACCGGCTGAGACTCTCGCTGAGCAGACACCATTGTAACGTGAAGTTTTTATTACCATAGAAAGACCCGCACTCGTCGGTACACCAGCTCATGGTGCAGTGGTCTATGATGACGCCGTTGCGGTTTGTACTGGTCATGGCGTCGTCTTCGCTCTTGGCTTCGTCGCCCATACGGCAGCGGATAAAGCGCACGATGACGTTATCGGCTTGTATCGATACGTTGTAATTTTTAATGCAGATGCCGTCGCCGGGGGCTGTTTGTCCGGCTATGGTTACGTCTCCTGATTTTATGCTGAGTCTCGATTTCAGCTCTATAATACCCGATACGTCGAAAACGATGGTGCGGGCGCCACCCTGTTCTACGGCCCAGCGCAACGAACCTTCTCCACTGTCGTTGAGGTTGGTAACGTGAATGGTTTTACCGCCTCGTCCGCCGGTAACATACCGACCGTAACCTTCGGCTCCCGGAAATGCGGGCAGTTCTTGTCCGAAAGATGTCGATGCGGCCATAAAGAGGCCGAAAGAAAGAAGTAAGAATTTGTTTTTCATGATAGATTTTATTTTCACCAATATGCAAAGAAATAAATTATTCTCCCAAAAAAAGAGGATTATTGTGTATAATAGGTGGAAAAAATGGGCAGACTCAATAGTAATCGTCCCGGGAAATTATTATTCCCCCGGGACGATTACTATCGGTAAAAATGCTGTTTTTTATTACATGGCACCTTCGATAAGCGGTTTCAAGTATATGGCTTCGAGGATATATACCCCGGCACCGGCGAGATAGCCGATGAGGGCAAGGAGGGAAATGTTTTTGAGATACCAGCCGAAATTGATTTTTTCCAGCCCCATAGCTACGACACCGGCAGCGGAGCCGATGATGAGGATGCTTCCGCCTACTCCGGCACAATAGGAAAGAAATTCCCAGAAAATGCCGTCCTGTATGAAGTTGGCCATATATCCTGCCGTTCCCGGATCGGCGACGGGGTACATACCCATGGCAGCCGCCACAAGAGGTACGTTGTCGACGATCGATGACAAGACGCCTAAAACGATGTTGATGATATATACATTATGCACTTCTTCGTCGAGCCAGCCGGCCACCGATCCGAGGATACCGGTCGATTGCAGAACGGCCACAGCCATGAGTATACCGAGGAAGAAGAGAATCGACGGCATGTCGATGCGCGAGATGACTTGGGGTACACGGTGTTCCTCGGCCTTTTCGAGCATCTTGTGGTTGTACATGATTTCGGTGAAAATCCACAGCAAACTTAGCACGAAGAGGATCCCGATAAAGGGAGGCAGGTGCGTGATGGATTTGAATATGGGAACGAAGATGAGTCCGCCGACACCGAGGAAGAAAATCGTTTTCTTTTCCCGGGGCGAGATGAAATCGCTGCGGGTAACGATGCGGTTTCCCTCGGGCAACTCGCCGTTGAGTTTGCGGGTGGCGAGCAGTAGAGGTATGAGCAGTGCGACGATGCTGGGCAGTAATACATAGGTGATAAGAGCTGCTGTCGTAACATTGCCCTTTACCCACAACATGATGGTCGTAACATCACCGATGGGCGACCACGCGCCTCCGGTGTTGGCGGCAATGACGACCATACTGGCGTATATCCAGCGTTCGCGTTGCTCATTGATGAGCTTGCGCAGCAACATGACCATGACGATGGTCGTCGTGAGATTGTCGAGCACGGCCGACAGGAAGAACGTAATGACGCAGATGATCCACAACAGTTTGCGTTTCTGGCGTGTTGTGATACGGTCGGTAATGATAGAAAATCCCCCGTGCACGTCGATGAGCTCGACGATAGTCATGGCTCCAACGAGGAAGAATAGTGTGGAAGATATATCGCCCATATGTTCGATAATCTTCACATTGAGAATAAACTCGAGGCACTGCCGGGCCAATGACTCTTGTTGTAGGGAAGCCGAGGAGGCGGCGATGAACTCTTTCAGTTCTTCACCGCTGATGGCGGGAACGATGGTTTCGGCACCGAAGGCGTAAAGTACCCATAATGTCATACCCAGTAACAATGCTGTCGCTGTCTTGTCGATACGTAGGGGATGCTCGAGTGCAATGGCTAAGTAGCCGATAATGAATAATACGGTAATAGCAATTAGCATGGTAATTAAATTTTAGGTAAAAGAAATTTCATTTATATGCAAATATAATAAAAATCGAGGAAAAGCTCTATTGTGTCGTCTTTTTCTGCCCAGTATTTGATACGGAAAAAGCCGGGACAAGAAAATCCCGGCTTTCCCGAAAGAACTTTTTTATTACAAGGCGCTTTCGATAAGCGGTTTCAAGTATATGGCTTCGAGGATATATACCCCGGCACCGGCGAGATATCCGATGAGGGCAAGGAGGGAAATGTTTTTGAGATACCAGCCGAAATTGATTTTTTCCAGTCCCATAGCTACGACACCGGCAGCGGAGCCGATGATGAGGATGCTTCCGCCTACTCCGGCACAATAAGAGATAAATTCCCAAAATGTGCCATCTTGTACGAAATTGGCCATATATCCTACCGTTCCCGGGTCGGCAATGGGGTACATACCCATAGCAGCCGCCACAAGAGGAACGTTATCGACGATCGATGACAGCAATCCCAGTACGATAGAAATAAGGTATGTGTTGTGTACTTCTTTGTCGAGCCAGCCGGCCACCGATCCGAGGATACCGGTCGATTGCAGTACGGCCACAGCCATGAGTATACCGAGGAAGAAGAGGATCGACGGCATGTCGATGCGCGAGATGACTTGGGGCACACGGTGTTCCTCGGCCTTTTCGAGCATCTTGTGGTTATACATGATTTCAGTGAAAATCCACAACAAACTCAGCACGAAGAGAATCCCGATAAAGGGTGGGAGATGCGTGATGGATTTGAATATGGGAACGAAGATGAGTCCGCCGACACCGAGGAAGAAAATCGTTTTCTTTTCCCGGGGTGAGATGAAATCGCTGCGGGTAACGATGCGGTTTCCCTCGGGTAACTCGCCGTTGAGTTTGCGGGTGGCGAAAACTAATGGTATTATAAGAGCAATCACACTGGGGAGGAAAACGTAAGTCATAAGAGCTGCTGTCGTAACGTTGCCGTTCACCCACAACATGATGGTTGTAACATCACCGATGGGCGACCAAGCACCTCCGGTGTTGGCGGCGATGACGACCATACTGGCGTATATCCAGCGCTCGCGTTGCTCATTGATGAGCTTGCGCAGCAACATGATCATAACGATGGTCGTCGTGAGATTGTCGAGTACGGCCGATAGGAAGAAAGCGATGATGCAGATGATCCACAACAGTTTGCGTTTCTGGCGTGTTGTGATACGGTCGGTAATGATAGAAAATCCCCCGTGCACGTCGATGAGCTCGACGATAGTCATGGCTCCAACGAGGAAGAATAGTGTGGAAGATATATCGCCCATATGTTCGATAATCTTCACATTGAGAATAAACTCGAGGCACTGCCGGGCCAATGACTCTTGTTGCAGGGAAGCCGAGGCGGCGGCGATGAACTCTTTCAACTCTTCACCACTGACAGCGGGAACGATGGTTTCGGCACCGAAAGCGTAAAGTACCCATAAGAGCATGCCCAAGAGAAGTGCCGATGCTGTTTTGTCGATGCGCAAGGGGTGTTCAAGCGCTATCGCCAAATAACCGATAATGAATAATACGGTAATAGCAATTAACATGATGATTGAATTTTAGAAAAAAATATGGTTCTAAACTGCCATGCAAAGGTAGCAAAATAACAAAAAAACACCTCTATTGAGGTGTTTTTTTTGTTATTATTTTTCTCGTATGATAATGTTGATGGGGGTTCCCGAGAAGTTCCACTTCGAACGTATTTGGTTCTCGAGGAAGTGTTTATAAGGGTCTTTAACCCATTGCGGGAGATTGCAGAAGAAAATAAATGTGGGGACGGGCGTTCCTTTCAGTTGCGTTACATACTTTATTTTCACGTATTTGCCTTTATTGGCAGGTGGTGGATAATTCTCGATAACGGCAAGCATTTCCTCATTGAGTTTGGCCGTGGGGACGTGGCGATGACGGTTTTTATATACTTCCGACGCGCTTTCGAGAACTTTGAATATCCGTTGCTTGGTCAGTGCCGATGCATACACGATCGGGAAATCGGTGAATGGAGCGAGGCGGGCACGTATGGCGTTTTCAAAGGTTTTGATGGCTTGTGTACTTTTGTCTTCCACAAGATCCCATTTGTTAATGCACACGACCAATCCTTTTTTATTTTTCTGTATGAGCGAGAAAATATTGAGATCCTGCCCTTCGATGCCGCGTGTGGCATCGATCATGAGTATGCATACATCTGAGTTTTCGATGGCGCGTATCGACCGTATGACCGAGTAGTATTCGATGTCTTCGTTTACTTTCCCTTTTTTGCGTATGCCGGCGGTATCGACGATATAGAAGTCGAATCCGAATTTATTGTAACGGGTATTTACCGAGTCGCGAGTTGTTCCGGCTATATCGGTAACAATGTATCGGTCTTCGCCGATGAAAGCGTTGATAATCGATGATTTCCCGGCATTGGGACGACCTACGACGGCGATACGGGGAATATTTTCTTCGAGTTCTTCTTCTCCGTTTTGGGAGGGAAAGTGTTCGATGACTGCGTCGAGCAATTCTCCTGTACCCGAGCCGTTGACGGCCGAGATACAGAACGGGTCTCCCAGTCCGAATGCATAAAACTCGGCCGAGCTGTATTGCGATGCGTTATTTTCTACTTTATTGGCAACCAACAATGTGGGCTTTTTACTGCGTCGCAATATGGCCGCCACCTTATCATCGAGATCGGTGATACCATGAATGGCATCGACGACAAAGAGTATGACATCGGCCTCTTCGATAGCAATCGCTACTTGTTTGTTGATTTCTTCCTCGAAAACGTCGTCGGAGTTGACTACCCAACCGCCGGTGTCGACAATCGAAAATTCCTGTCCTGTCCAGTAAACCTTTCCGTATTGGCGGTCGCGAGTCGTACCCGCTTCGTCGTTGACAATGGCTTGACGGCTTTGCGTGAGCCGGTTGAACAAGGTCGATTTGCCTACATTGGGGCGACCTACGATAGCTACTAAGTTTCCCATAGTTATCTTTCTTTTATTCGATTCGGATAATTGGTCGGAATCAATCGAGTTGATAGCCGAATGATTTTAACTTGTTCTCTTTGTTGCGCCAGTCTTTTTCTACTTTGACATAGAGTTCGAGAAACACTTTTTTCTCAAAAAACGTTTCGATGTCTTTGCGGGCTGCCGTTCCTACCTGTTTCAACATTTTTCCGCCTTTCCCGATGATAATACCCTTTTGCGAATCCCGTTCGACATAGATGACCGCCATGATATGTATCTGTTTATCGTCTTCCTTGAATTGCTCAACAGCTACTTCGCAGGCATAAGGAATCTCTTTATCGTAAGTGAGCAGTATTTTTTCGCGGATAATTTCGGTAACAAAAAAACGGGCAGGTTTGTCGGTAAGAGCATCTTTTTCAAAAAACGGGGGGGAGGGGGGCAGCAACTCTTTGATGCGGCGCATCAAGTAATCGAGATTGAATTTATGCTGGGCCGATACCGGTATTACTTCGGCGTTGGGCAGACGGTTTTTCCATTTTTCTACGAGGTCTTCGAGTTGGGACTGGCCTTGCAACAAGTCGATTTTGTTTATGAGGAGTATGACCGGAATTGTTTCTTTGGAGACCCGTTCGAGGAACTCCGGATTTTTGTCGGGAGTTTCGACGACATCGGTTACGTAGAGCAGAATGTCGGCATCGGTGAGGGCCGATTGCGAGAAACTGAGCATCGACTCTTGCAACTTGTAGTGCGGCGAGAGAACACCCGGCGTATCGGAATAGACGATTTGCATATCGTCGGTATTTACGATACCCATGATGCGGTGGCGGGTCGTTTGGGCTTTGGAGGTAATGATCGAAATCCGCTCTCCGACGAGCGAATTCATCAGTGTCGATTTTCCCACGTTGGGATTACCTACGATGTTTACAAATCCGGCTTTATGCATATCATTTATTATTAGAAAAATTATCCGGTGTCAAAAAAGGCGGCAAACATGCCGCCTTTTTGGTTTTGAGGAAAAACACTCGACGGGTGTTTCTTATTATTCTGCGTCTTCGGTATCGTTGAGGGTTTCCGGTATCTCTTGGACATCTTCCGGATTATAGCCCCATTTGAGGTAGACCGAACCCCAGATAAATCCGGCACCGAACGAAGTCAGTACTATTTTGTCTCCTTTTTTGAGTTTCTTTTCCCAGTCGGCCAGGCACAAAGGTATGGAAGCGGCACTGGTATTTCCGTACTTTTCTATGGTAACAACGACTTTTTGGGGATCGATGTTCATACGATCAGCTATGGCTTCGATGATGCGGAGGTTGGCTTGGTGGGGTATGAACCAGTCGATGGTATCGACCGTCAGATTGTTACGTTTGAGAATATCTTCCGAAACTTGGAGCATCGAAGATACGGCATATTTGTAGACGATGCGACCTTCTTGGTAAACGAAATGTTCGCGGTGGTCGACGGTCTCATGACTGGCAGGACGTACAGAGCCTCCGGCTTTCATGTGGAGGAAAGGCAATCCCACGCCATCGGTATGGATAATTGAGTCCATGACACCGTAATCTTCTTCTGTTGCTACGACCAAAGCCGCCGTACCGCCGTCTCCGAAGAGGGGACAAGTCGAACGGTCTTGATAGTCGGTTATCGACGACATTTTTTCGGTGGCGACGACCATTACCTTTTTACACATACCGCTGCGTATATAAGCGGTAGCGGCCTGTAATGCAACGATAAAACCCGAACAGGCGGCTTGTATATCGTAGCAGAATGCATTGTTGATACCGGCTTTTCTGGCGACGATCGATGCGGTAGAGGGGAAACGGTAGTCGGGTGTAGACGTAGCGCAGATGACTGCTTCGATTTCTCCGGGGGCAGTATTGGTTTTACAGAGTACTTTTTTTACGGCTCTCGATCCCATTTTGGAGCTGCCCAAACCTTCTCCTTTCAATATGTGGCGGGTCTTGATACCTACGCGGGTAGTGATCCACTCGTCGGTGGTATCGACCATTTTCGATAGTTCTTCGTTAGTGAGTATATCATCGGGCACATAAGAGGCGACGCCCGCAATCATAGCATTTACCATAGTAGCTAAAAAAACAGCACACTAAATATTGTGTGGGTCGAAATATTTAGTGTGCTTTATTAAAGGTTATACAATCAGTTCTATGGCCGAACAGAAGAAAATGTCCGGCACGAAATCTCTAAAAAGTCACACTTTTTAGATGGCTGCCTCTTTCTCGATAGCCAATTTGCCGCGGTAATAACCGCATTCTCCGCATACGGTGTGATAGATGTGCCAAGCACCGCAGTTGGGACATACGACCATAGTGGGGGCAACAGCCTTATCGTGGGTTCTTCTTTTGGCTGTTCTCGTTTTCGATTGTCTTCTTTTAGGATGTGCCATTTCTGTATAGGTTTAGTTATTTGTTTTCTTTCAGTTTTTTCAATGCGTTCCAACGCGGGTCTACGGGTTCTTCATCGCCGGAGATTTCGTCGCTTGCTGCACTGTGCGCTTTGAGTAACGTTTCCATTTCGGGGTTGCACATGCCTTCGGGGTGCGTGTGTTTCAACGGAATGGTGAGTGCGATACATTCGTACATATACCACGCCAGGTTGATAGTTCCTTCTGCTTCGGGAACGACGATGAGGTTTTCACCTTCTTCGCTGTATTCCTCCCCGAATTTTACATAAAGGGTATCTTCTGTTTCCACCGGAAGTTCCATGTCATCGAGACATCGATCGCAGGGAATAACGATGTGCCCTTTTATGTCGAAGTGCAACTCGAACGTATCGCCGGTACGTCTCAACATAAGACCGATATTTACATCCCCGTTTTGTATTTCGGGTGAGTCGATTTCCGAAAAAAACGTGTGATCGAGGGTATACTCGTAAGAGTGAGTACCTTCGCTCAGACTTTTCAGTGAAATCGTATATTTATCGGCCTTTCCCACAGTTCTCTGCTGTTAAAACCCTGCAAAGGTACAAAAAATAATTGTTCTTGTGCAAAATCCTTATAAAAAAAGATTCGGTCAAGGTGATTTTGAGGATTAGATCCCTTTTGCTTCTATCTATGATACAGGGAGATAGCTATTTTTAAAGTAATTTCATCTCTATACGGAAAGTCGTTCCTTTTCCCAATTCCGATTCCTTGACATAGATGCGTCCGTCGTGGTACTCCTCTATAATGCGTTTTACCAATGTAAGTCCGAGTCCCCAGCCTCGTCGTTTGGTTGTGTAACCTGGGTGGAATATCGTTTTGAAGCGATTGCGGGCGATACCTTTACCGGTATCCTTGATGTCGATGTAATATCGGGAGTCGTTGTTCGATAGAGTGATTTCTATGTGTCCTTCTCCGTCCATGGCATCGATGGCGTTTTTACAAAGGTTCTCAAATACCCATTCTATGAGGGGGCGGCATAGAGGTTGTGGCGCAATTTTTTCTTCGGGGGTATGTACCTCGATTTGTACTTTTCCTGATATGCGGTGTTTCATGTAGTCGACCGCAGCTTCTATCACTTCGGTTATGTCTGCGGGCTCCCGTTCGGGTTGGGAGCCTATTTTTGAGAATCTTTCGGCGATGACCGATAACCGGTGGACGTCTTTCCCCATGTCGGCGATGAGTTCACTATCCGTTCCTTGCATTTCGAGCATATCGAGCCAAGCCATGAGTGATGATATGGGTGTGCCAAGTTGGTGGGCGGTTTCTTTGGATAATCCTACCCAGACTTTGTTTTGTTCTGCTTTTTTGCTGCTCATCAAGGCGAAGTAGGCGATGACGAGAAATAAAAGCATGACACCGAGTTGTATATAGGGAAAATACGAAAGCCTTTTCAGTAGGGTGGAGTCGTCGTAATAGAGATATTGATAAGTGTCTTTATCGATGTAGATTTCGATGACTTGTTGCTTTTCTTTGAGAGATTGCAGCTTCTTTTGCAGGAATTGCTCTCCATGCCGGTCGGGTATATCGAGGTTGTGGGTTTGCAGGATATTGTTTTGGCTGTCTACGATGATAATGGGTATGGTCGTGTTGCTTTGCAGGATTTTCAGAACGAGGTTCATGTCGATATCCGACTGGTCGCCGGCGACCGAACGGGTAGCTTCGGCCCATATCTCCATTTTGTTTCGTTCTTCGGTCGATAGGTCTTCGACCAGACGGTTGGAGATGACAAGGAATAGGGCGACCAGTAGTACGGAAACGGAAAGGAATGCTATTTTCAGTTTTTGTCGTGCGTCGTAAAGATTACCGTGTGCCATGTGTTTTTCTTCGGTTTAAAAGAAATAAATCTATTATAATGAACGTATATTACTTTTTTTTATTGTCGGGAATCGTTGCAGATTATGAAATAGGACGATAGCCGTACTTGCAAAAGTAATAAAAACGGGAGGCGTATCAAATCGTCTTTGTTCCAGCCGTAACGTGTATGTGTCGTCTTTTTTTGTGAGCAGAACTGTTCCTGTGAAGACTAAAAAAAAGACACCGGAGAATTTTCTCCGGTGTCTTAACATATTGGAATGGAATGTTTTTATTCTGCATTCAATGTGAAACGACGGAAAGCCGTTACCGTCAACTCTTTATTTTGAGCTTTGAGGTATTGTTCGATCGTTTGTTTCGGATCTTTTACAAATTCCTGTTGCAACAAAGTAAATTCTTTGTAGTATTTCTGCAAAGAACCTTGTGCGATACGGTCGATGAGATTTTCGGGTTTGCCGGCTTCACGGGCTTTTTCACGGGCGATTTCGAGTTCTTTCTCGATAATATCGGTCGGAACTTCTTCGGGACGGACGGCAATGGGATTCATGGCAGCAACCTGCATAGCCACATCGCGGGCTACTTGGTGTTCTACATCGGCTTGATTGAATCCTACGATAGTTGCCAGTTTGTTACCCGGGTGTATGTAGAAGATTGTCGAAGCTGCCGAAAGAGAATCAAAATAACCGAGTTCCATTTTTTCTCCGGTAACACCGCTTTGGTCGGTAACCAGTTCAGCGATAGTGCGACCGTCGAGTTTTATAGCTTTGAGGGCTTCGAGGTCGGCGGGTTTGTTTTCGATAGCGGCATCGAGAATTTTCTGGGTCAATGCGACGAAATCTTTATTTTGAGCGACGAAGTCGGTTTCGCATTTCAAAGCTACGATAGCGGCATAGTCGCCTTTGCTGGTTGCGAGTACGCAGCCTTCGGCAGCTTCGCGGTCTTCACGTTTTGCAGCGATAGCCTGACCTCTTTTGCGAATGATTTCTATTGCGCCGTCGAAGTCATTGTTTGCTTCTTCGAGAGCTTTTTTGCAGTCCATCATACCTGCTCCGGTCATTTTACGGAGTTTGGTAATATCTGCCATTGTAACAGCCATAATATTTTTCTTTTAAAGGGTTTCTATGAATAACAAAGAGCAAGTCCCGTAGGTTTTTGCGGGGCTCACTCTTTGCCGGTAGTTGATTGTCTGCGGGAGAACGATGCGATTATTCCTCGTCTTCGTTCTGTCCTTTCATTACTTTTGCAGCAACATTGGCGTTGAGGGCCTCGTCGTCTTCGGCTTTGGTGCGTTTGATGCGAGTCTTACGCTCTTTTTTCGCTGTGGCTTCGCCTTGTGCTTCGGCAGCTTCGGCGTCGACTTTCTCGATTTTACGTTCTTCGAGACCTTCGGCGACAGCACCGCATACGGCATTGAGGATTACCTCGATCGATTTGGTGGCGTCGTCGTTGGCGGGGATTACGAAGTCGATGTTCGTCGGGTCGGAGTTGGTGTCGACCATGGCGAATACGGGAATGCCCAGACGGTTAGCTTCGCGTACGGCGATGTGTTCTTTCATCACGTCTACAACGAAGAGTGCCGACGGGAGACGGGTCAAGTCGGCGATGCTACCGAGTGTCTTTTCCAATTTGGCGCGTTGACGGGTTACTTGCAGTTTCTCGCGTTTGGAGAGGTTGTCGAAAGTTCCGTCTTTGATCATTTTGTCGATCGATGCCATTTTCTTCACCGCCTTGCGAATGGTGGGGAAGTTGGTGAGCATACCGCCCGGCCAACGTTCTATAACGTAAGGCATACCGATTTCGGTAGCTTTGGCAGCGAGAACTTCTTTCGCTTGTTTTTTGGTGGCGACGAAGAGTATCTTTTTGCCCGATTTGGCGATTTGTTTCAACGCAGCAGCTGCTTCGTCGATTTTGGCGACCGTTTTGTAAAGGTCGATGATGTGGATACCGTTACGCTCCATGAAGATGTACGGAGCCATAGCCGGGTTCCATTTTCTTTTCAGGTGGCCAAAGTGTACGCCGGCTTCTAATAATTGGTCAAATGTTGTAATTGCCATTGTTGTTTGTTGTTTGCTTGTTTACTTTCTACTGAATCAATTTCCGGGTAGTCGTTGCCGGCGTCGTCGCCATATATGCGATACACGCCTCTGTGCCGCCGAATCCCGAAAATTTGGATACTAAACGTTGCATACTTGCTGAGGAATAGCTCGCAAATACCATTAACGTTTGCTGAACTGGAATCTCTTTCTTGCTTTGGGTTGTCCCGGTTTCTTACGTTCAACAGCACGCGGGTCGCGCGTCATGAAGCCTTCGGCTTTGAGTGCGGGTTTGTCCTCAGGATTGATTTTTACCAACGCGCGGGCGATAGCGAGGCGAAGTGCTTCGGCCTGGCCTTTGAAACCGCCGCCGTCGATATTTACTTTGATGTCGTATTTTTCGGCGACACCCAGTTTGGCGAGGGGTTGTTTTACGATGTACTGCAGAATGCTCGAAGGGAAATATGCAGCAAGATCTTTGTTGTTGATGGTAATGACACCGGTTCCTTCGTTAACGAATACGCGGGCAACAGCGGCTTTACGTCTTCCTATTGCATTAACTATTTCCATACGGCTTATTTAAGGGTGTTAATATCTATAACTTTGGGTTGCTGAGCTTCGTGCGGATGTTCGCTACCGGCGTATACATAGAGGTTACGCAGTAATTGGTCGCCCAGACGATTTTTGGGAAGCATACCTTTTACCACCTTTTGGAAAAGGTATCTAGGGCCTTTCTTCATCAGGTCGGCCGGGGTATGCATGCGTTGACCGCCGGGATAACCCGTGAAACGGATATAAATGCGGTCATTCCATTTTTTACCGGTAAGTTCTACTTTCTCTGCATTGATAATGATGACATTGTCGCCGCAATCTACGTGCGGAGTGTAGCTGGGTTTGTATTTTCCTCTCAGGAGTTTGGCTACCTTGGCGGCGATGCGACCCAATGATTGGCCGGTGGCATCTACCACAACCCATTCTTTTTGAGCGGTTGCCTTGTTCACCGAAATGGTTTTGTAACTTAACGTATCCACTGTTTAATTCTTTAATTGTTAATTACTTATTGGGTATGTCTCATAGCAAGACCCAGGCCAAAGGGTCATAGTCGTCGACATACCGATTTGTTATTGTGGTAATAATCGGACTGCAAAGGTACGCTTTTTATCTGTATTCCAAAACTTTTCTATAAGAAATTTTTCTTTTGGAGATTTTCTTGTCGGCGCTTGTTGATGTGTATATCGAAGAGACATCAAATAAATGGCGCAACGAAAAAATATCGAGTCCCCCTTTATTTGAAAGGATCAGAAAATCGCCCCGCTATTTGTTGTGTGTAATTTGATTTACTATCGGTAAATATGAATATGGGAATTTTTTGTTTGGCAAAGAGGTATCCTGTATATAATGATATTTATACTATGCAGGAGATGAGATGGAAAAATCTTATGCGTTTATACACAGACACAAGAAAAATGTAGAAATCAATTATTTTGACCATTCTTAATGTTGTCATGAATCATTTTTATCAAATTTTGGGTGGCTTGATTGTGGTATCCGGTCTTACGCAGTAAAACGGCGGCAGTGAATTGGGGTGTTGGCTCTTCAATAGTTATGCCCGACAAATCCGGGTATTGACATATAGAGGTATCGGTGCCGATGCTTATCCATTTTCCTGTCCTTACCATTTGCACCAGAGTTGTTGAGTCGTTGGTTTCAGCGCAAGGCTGCATATTAAGCTTATATCGTATTGTCAGGTCATCTATGACAGTTCGTATGTATGTGCCCATAGGGGGCAATACTATCGGCTTTTGCTCGATCTCTTTAAGGCTGACGCTGCAAGAATCTCGCATGCCTCTCTTTGCTGTCATGATTTTCAATTTGGATTGGAACAATACTTTATAATCAAGCAATGGAGACATGTTTCCGGGGAGAAATGTAAGGGCTATATCTACTTTGTCTTCAAGAACAAGATTAGCCAGTTCTCGAGCAGAAGATGAGTGATGAAGTTGTAGTCGAATGTCGGGGTACTTTTCTGTAAACACGCTTATTGACGAGATTAATATATTCCTAAGACCTGAAATCACACCTACTTTTAACTCTCCTGTATTGATTCCTTGTAAATCCTTGACTCTTTGTACTCCTCTCTCGGCTTCTGTCAGAACTTTTTGAGCATAAGGGAGAAAAGTATTGCCTGCATCTGTGATAAATACTTTCTTGCCTATGCGCTCAAACAGTGGTACTCCGAGATATTCCTCCGTATGTCTGATACTTTGGGAGAGCGTACTTTGCGTTATGAAGAGTCGCCGAGCTGCTTCTGTAAAATTCAAAACAGAAGCGAGCATAACAAAATATTTTAGGTGGGTCAATTCCATAAAAATAATTAATTGAAATAATAAAAACAATTAATTATTCAAATATACAAACTTCTACTGAAAGACGGTAGTTTTGCGGCCAAAAAAATTAATATGTCAACAAGAAGTAACGCCGAATGGTTAAGACGTAGTATTTCGTTTATTTTCTCTTTGCTTGTTTTGGGAATAGGTGTAGCTCTTACCATCAGAGCCAATTTGGGTTCTTCCCCGATTACTTGTCCCCCTTATGTATTGAGTATGATTCCGTCGTCGCCTCTGACTGTGGGAGGTTGGATTTTTTGTATGCAGTTCTTTTTTGTGTTGCTGCAATGGCTGCTGTTGCGCAAGAATTTTCAGAAGGTTCAGGTATTACAGCTCGGCATCTGTCTACTGTTTGGACTTTTCTCCGATTTGGGTATGTGGATAACCGAACCGTTACAATGGGGTAATACTTTATTGGGTTACACGGCCCGTTGGGTTCAGTTGGCAGTAGCTGGCGCAATACTCGGTATCAGCGTGGTTTGGGAAGTACGAAGCGACATTCTACTGATACCGGGAGAAGGTTTGCCAATTACCATTTCGAGGGTTCTTCATATAGATTTCGGTAAAGTAAAAATTGCTTTCGATGTGTTTTTGGTAGCAATGGCTGTCATCTGTTGTTATATGGTATTTGGACATTGGCGATGGGATCTTGTCGGGGTAGGGACACTTTTTTCTATGTTTTATGTCGGAATGGTTGTCAGGTTTGTTTCTCCACATATGAATTGGCTGAATCGTTGGCTGACAAGTGGCAGATCGTCGGAAAAGCCTGTTGTCCTTGCTGGAAATAATCCTTTGGTTATCACGATATCACGGCAATACGGTAGCGGCGGTCATAAAATCGGAGAGATTCTATCAGAAGAACTCGCTATCCCGCTCTATGATAGAAGTATTATTGATAAGACTGCCGAAAATTTGGGCTTTTCTCCTCAAAAGATAATGGAGCGTGAGCAGACTACACGCCGGTGCAATTGTTAGAAATGGTTTTTTCAGACAGCAGTGGTGTTATTCCCGATATGGAACTTTCCGAAAATGATGCCATTTTTGTTGCAGAGAGCAGGATTATCCGTGATTTGGCGGCAAAAGGTTCTTGCATCATCATCGGAAGATGTGCAGATTTTGTGTTGCATGACCGTCCCAACTGTTTCCGCGTGTTTGTCCGGGCAGATATGCAGCAGGCACGTAATAGAGTAGAGGGAGAATATGGTATTCCGATGGGAAAAGCCGAGGCCGAAATCGAAAAAATTGATAAAGAGCGTGCTGCATACTATTGGAGGTACACCGGAAAAAGGTGGGCTGATGTCGAAAATTATGATTTGGTGCTGAATAGCACCAAGACGGGAATCGACAAGGCCGTAAAAATGATAAAGGATGCTATACAACAATAAATATTAGATTGATCGGAGAATAATAATCATGACAGCCAAAGAAATATGGATTCTTGTACTCGCCTTGTTGAGCTATCTTGTGATAGCCATTGACGGGTCAATCGTTTTTACCGGGATAACTCAAATTGCAAACTCTTTGCATCTCGATCAGATACAATTGTCGTGGGTTCAGAATGCCTATGTTATTTCATTTGGCGGATTTCTACTTTTAGGTGGCCGAATGAGCGACGCTTTCGGAAGAAGAAGCATATTGTTTGTTGCACTTGTTATATTCGGTGTCGGGTCAGTCGGCACCGGTCTGGCATTTGAGGAATATTCGATTATCTTTTTCCGCTTTGTTCAGGGAATGGGTACTGCCCTCATGGCTCCTGCTGCACTTGCTTTGATAATGGACTATTTTACAGGGCAGAAACTTGTCAAAGCAGTGGCTTGGTATAGTTCTATTTCGGGAATAGGGATGTGCTTCGGACTGCTTGTCGGTGGGGCGGTAACCGATTGGCTCTCGTGGCGATATGGATTCTTTCTAAATGTCCCGTTGGTTATACTGATGCTATGGATCACTTGGCGTTACGTTGATAAGAAGCCGCGAAGTAAAAATAGGTTCGATATGCTTGGTGCCATCATTTCGGTATTGGCTATATTTTCAATCAATTATGCCATTGATGGTGCAGATAATGTAATGCTTTGGCTGGTCATTGGTACTATGTTGTCTCTTATCTTTATAATGATTGAGAGACGGGCAACAAATCCTGTCATGCCTTTGACTCTTTTCGCATCGGTAGGTAGAAGTCGTGCCTATCTGACACGAACTTTCTTCATAGGTTCGATGATGGGGTTCAATTTCTTTATTTCGGAGTTCATGCAGATTGAATTGCACTATTCTCCATTACGGACAGGAATGGGTTTTCTGCCTTTGACATTTCTTACATTTGTGGCGGCAATACTTGTTCCGACAGCGGTCAAAAAGTACGGAAATTTCCATATATTATTATGTGGACTTACGTGCTTGTTGGTCGGATTTGGAGGGACTCTTTTTATTGCCGATAACAGTACATATGTTTTTCATGTGGCAATTCCTATGGTGTTTATCGGTTTCGGGTGCGGTCTTGCCATGAGTCCTACGACAAATATGGGGATAGAAGGTGTGGCTCCCGAAGACTCCGGTGCGGCATCGGGTGTTGTCAATGCTGCTCATCAGATTGGTGGTGCGATTGGTCTTGCGATTATGGTTTTTGCCGGCAAAAAATCGACCGACTTTATTGATAAAATGCACATAGCTATGATAGTCGCCTTCGTTTGTGTCTGTCTTGCCCTATGTATTTCTATGATAAAAAAGAGTAGAATCCGATAACAGTATGCTTGGATATAAATTGATATATGGTCTAATAGTTTTATATTCAATGCTTTAATAATAAAAAGTGTCGTTATATGGCAAAGGATCTCTTCCTTGATACGTTTGTTTTCAGTTTTAAGTCTATTTTTCCCAATAGATCGTTACAGACTTACCGACCCCTATAATGTTCTGTCTGCAGTCTATTTTGCTCATGCGTATGTCGGCGCTGCAACTTTTTCTCCGCTGTCACACTGTCAGGTTCGATACTACTTTTTGTTTTTATCTTGTTCTCACTGCCTGAGGGATAGCTACTCTGCTCCGATTTTCTCTTTGGTGGTAATGGCAACTTCCTTTTTCACTTTGGCTTGTGCTGCTTCCTGCCTCTGCTTGGCAATGATGAAGTACATGCGTTACAGATGAATTTTTTCGATTTTCTTGTCGTCATCTGTCAGTTCTTTGGGGGGCATTACACGTCTGTTTTTTTTCACCAGCCGGTCCATATAATAGTGGGCATGCCTTTTGCGATCCATGAGATACCTATAATGAGATTTGCGGGGTAATGTCTATGTAGATGTAAAACTTCTCTTTGCCGAGATGTTTGAGGTGTTGTTATAGGCTATATGGTGGTATCTATAATCGGTAGTGAGTAATAGGATAAGAAGTTCGCAAAAATCGATATTTTTCATAAACATGTAAATCTGAAAAAGGGATGGAAATATCCGCAACAATGTACATGATCTTTGTCGCACAAAGGATCTTGTGTTGATTTTTTAGCTCTGCCGGATCGCTTTTCGTTTGTCGTTGCCGATATGGTATTATTTGTCGGGTTGATGAATTATCCCTACTTTTGTAAGGAATTATATTTTGAATACCATGAGCGCTATTGTATTGGCATTATGCATAGTTATGATTACCCTGTCGGGGTGCGATGTTGTAAAAAATCGTTGTCCCGGGAATGTTCGAGACGTAGCGGCCGGTTTTGCCGATCCGCAAGATAGTACTCGGACCAAAGTGTGGTGGTTCCATGGAGAAACCGAGACGACCCGGGAGGGAATCACTGCCGACCTCGAAGCGTATCGCCGTGCCGGAGTGGGTGGCGTCGTTTATTACGATCAGGTGCATAATAAAAAAACACCCGGAGCTTTCGAGGCTATGTCGTCCGAGTGGTGGGATATGTTGATTTTTTCGGCTCGCGAAGCCGAGCGGTTGGGGCTTACCTTCGAGTGCCATGTGTCGAACGGCTATGTGGCCGGTGGCCCGTGGGTTACTCCCGATATGGGAATGCAGAGACTTACATCGACCGATACTTCGGTCGTCGGCGGCCGTCGGGTGGAGTTGAAATTACCGGTTCCGAAATCTTCTTATTATAAAGATGTGGCGGTTTTGGCTTTTCCTGTACAACCGTCGTGGAATGATGATAGCCGCCGGACTGTTCCACAAATTTCTTCCAATGTTCCTACTATCGATGTCGACGCCGTATTTGCCCCCGGTAAGAAATTGACTCGTATACCCTCGCAAAATAAAGGAAAGTCGGTGTATATCGAACTCGATTTCGGTCGCGATTTTACGGCTCGCAGTATTACTTATCAGGTTGCACCGAGAGGAAAAGCTACGACCAGTGCGACAAATGTCCCCGGGGCTCCCGGCGATGTCTTTGTAGGAACCGGCTATCAGGTACTTCCTCCGTTGGGACAACTCGAAGTCTCGGACGATGGCGTTCATTACAAGCCGGTGTGCGACTTGCAGCCCGTTTATAAGGCGCATTCGTCATGGCGACAGAAGACAGTCGCTTTTCCGGCCGTTACGGCTCGTTATTTCAGGTTGAACTTGCATGATTGGCAGACCCCCGATAAACCTCGTCTCGATATGCAGTTGGGCGATGTACGACTTTCTTCGAGGGCGTGTGTCGACCGATGGGAAGAGAAATCCGGATTGTATTCAGAATATATCGATCCCGATTGTACTCCGGTTTATACGTCGTCGGAGGTTATCGACCCTTCTGCGATTGTCGATATTACCCGTTATTTCGATGAAGACGGTATTTTGAGATGGGACGTCCCCGACGGGACTTGGGCCGTGTTGCGATTCTCGCATGTCCCGACGGGGAGCAAGACCAAACATGGACGCCCCAACCTCATGGGATTGGAGTGCGATAAGATGTCGGCTGCGGCAGCCGAGTTGCAATGGAATCACTATTTCGGGGCGATTGCCGATACGTTGGCTCGCCATGAAATTGTCCTGCAAGGTATGGCGATGGACAGCCACGAAGCCGGTTCGCAGAACTGGACTCCCGGTTTTGAACAGGAATTTTCTCGTCGTCGGGGTTATGACATGACGAAGTATCTGCCGGTCATGGCCGGTTATGTCGTAGGCTCGACGCAGGAGTCGGACGGATTCCTCTATGATGTGCGTCGCACGATTGCCGATCTCATTGCCGATAATTATTATGCGACGTTCGATCGTTTGTGTCGGGAACGAGGACTGGATTTTACGGCTCAAGCTACGGGAAATGCCCTGTGCATTGTGGCCGACCCCATACAGGCGAAAGGCCGGGTGTCGAAACCTCAGGGCGAATTTTGGGCGATTCACCCCGATGGCAATTACGATATTAAGGAGAGTTCCTCGGCGGCGCATCTTTATGGCAAATCGATAGCCTCGGGAGAGGCTTTTACCGATGCTCAGTTTTCGCACTCTTTGGCTTATATCAAGTCGTTGGCCGATTATGCCTATTGTTTCGGTATCAATGAGTTTGTCGTTTGTGCTTCGGCTTATCAACCGTGGACCGATCGTATTCCCGGCAGTACGGGGGGGGGACGTCATTATTGCCTCAACCGTAACAATACGTTTTGGGAATATAGCCGGGGCTTTTGGGATTACCAGTCGCGTAGCGCTTATGTGATGCGGCAGGGGCGTCCGGTTATCGACTTGGCTGTTTATTTAGGCGAAAATGCTCCGGTAAAGATTTTGACCTATCGTTTGCCTGATATTCCTTCGGGTTATGATTTCGACGCGTTTACTTCCGATGCGCTTTTTTCCCGCATGGAAGCTCGAAACGGTAAAGTGGTTTTGCCCGACGGAATGAGTTATCGCATGGTCGTTTTGCCCCGTAACGGGGAGATGACGCTTGCAGCGTTGAAGAAGATCGCTTCGTTTGTAAAAGCCGGTGTTCCGGTTTACGGCCCTCGTCCGGTGGGCTCTCCTACCCGGGAAGATATGGGAACAGAGACCGAGTATCGTAAATGGGTTGCTGTGCTTTGGGGCGATGAGGATTCTCCCGAGGGGGTTCACCGGTATGGCAAAGGGTCGGTGTATTGGGGTATGCCTTTGACCGATGCGATAACTGCGGCCGGCCTTATTCCCGACTTGGCAATGGAAAAAGGTGATGTGAAGTCGGACAAGCTCTATTTTGCCCATCGCCGCTTGGCCGATGCCGATGTCTATTTTCTCGATAATCATACCGATGTTGCTCTTTCCGATACGTTTACTTTCCGTTCTGTGCGACGTGCGGCTGAATTATGGAATCCTGTTGATGGGCGGCGTTATGCTTTGTCTTCGGTATCGACCGATTCTGTTTCTATGTCGCTTGCCTTGTGTATGTCTCCGCGGGAATCTTTTTTCATCGTCTTGTCCGATCTGCCCGATACATTGCCTCCTGTAATGTGGGCTGGAAGCGGTCGGGAAGAGGCGGTTTCGGGTAGTTGGGACGTTTATTTTGCACCCGAGTGGGGAGGTCCCGGACATGTAACCTTCCATGAACTTGCCGACTGGACGGCACACACCGATCCCCGAATCAAGTACTATTCGGGAACAGCAATTTATCGGAATCGTTTTTCTGTTCATCGCAATATGCCCGAGGAAAAAGTCTTTTTGAAACTTTCGCTCCTCGGTGCGGCTGCCCGTATTGTCATCAATGGTGTAGAGACGGATACCGTATGGTGCTCGCCCTGGGAAGCAGACCTTACGGAGGTTGTGCGGGAGGGAGATAATGAGGTGGAAATACACGTTGTTAATTCCCTTATGAATCGTATGATAGGTGATGCATCTCTGCCTGCCGATCAACGGGTAACCTATGCTTATCCCGAGATCGCCGGGCCCGAAGATGCTCTTGTGCCTTCGGGGCTTGTGGGTGTGTCGCTGCTGTATCGGAACGAATGAGAAAGAAGAAGCTTTTCTGAATAAACAACAAAGGACCGTTTGGAAGCAGATATGGAAAACTTGAACTATGTGCATTCTCCCTTAAACTATATAGGCGGCAAAAGAAAACTGTTGTCGCAAATCATACCATTGTTTCCCAAAAATATTTCCACATTCGTAGACCTTTTTTGCGGAGGCTGTAATGTCGGAATCAATGTGGCGGCAGAAAAAGTCATATTCAATGACAATTTGGTGTATCTCGTCGATATGTATAAAACATTTCGAGAGAATACAATAGAGGAGGTCGTTTTTTATATCGAAAATCGTATACGGGAGTTTAAACTTTCCCTTACCAATAAGGACGGGTATTTGGCTTTGCGTGAAGAATACAATTCCCGAAAAAATCCTTTGGATTTATTTGTGTTGGTTGCCTATTCTTTTAATCACCAAATTCGTTTTAATGCAGCTCACCGATATAATATCCCTTTCGGAAAAGAGCGCAGCAGTTATAATGAGAATATGAAGAACAATCTTTTAAGGTTCTTGGAAAAAATACATTCCAAAAATTTCGTTTTCCGGTGCGGTGATTTTAAGACGTTCGATTTCGAATCCTTGACGGCGGTAGACTTTGTTTATGCCGACCCTCCGTATTTGATAACGACAGGAACTTACAATGACGGAAAAAGGGGATTTACGGGTTGGAATCCGAATGAGGAAACCATGTTGTTGAAAATACTGGAAGGTTTAAATGACCGGGGGGTGAGATTTGCATTGTCAAATGTTACGGAACATAAAGGGAAAGAGAATTCTATTTTGAAAGAGTGGATTGAACGAAACAGATTCTTTGTTCATGAACTTTCCATGAGTTACAAGAATTCAAATTACCAGACGTCAAATTGTGATAAGGGTCGCACGATAGAAGTGCTGATTACAAATTATACACTGTAAGTCCATGAGATATATTGGTAATAAAGAAAATATATTAGATAAGATATACTCGATTTTGACGGAAAATGGAGTGGAAGGAGACAGTTTCTTTGACTTCTTTTCCGGGACGACCAGTGTAGCCCGATACTATAAAAAGTTGGGTTATAGGGTATTTAGCAGTGATTTTCTGTATTTGTCTTTTTGCTTGCAAAAGGCGTATATCGAAAACAATCGGGAGCCTTTGTTCGGACGATTATTACCGACACTGCTTTCTGTGCGATGTGCGTCATTTTTCGCTTCGCCTTTGGAGCAAGTGGTAGCTTATCTGAATACCATATCTCCGGTAGAGGGATTTATTTATAAGAATTATACGCCCGAGGGAACCGCCGCACTTGACCGCCCTCGTATGTATTTCAGTTCGGAAAATGGAAAGGTTATAGATGCGATCAGAATCCAGATCGAGAAATGGAAGATTGAGGACCTGATAACCGACAGTGAGTATTATATATTGCTCGCCTGCCTGATCGAGACCGTTTCATTTTATGCCAATGTAGCCGGAGTGTATGCCGCATTTCAAAAGAAATGGGATCCGCGAGCAGTAAAACCATTGACCTTGCGTCCCATTGAGATTATCGACAACGATAGGGATAATAAAGTCTATAATGCCAATAGCTTGGATTTGGTTCCCGATATTGATGTAGATATATTGTATGTAGACCCGCCTTACAACGGACGGCAATATCTGCCCAATTACCATTTGCTCGAAACGATTGCCAAATATGATGCTCCTTCGATACATGGCGTAACGGGCATGAGGGATTATGAAAGTAAAAAGTCTTCATTCTGCAATGCAAAAACAGCTCTTCAAGGGATTGATTATATTGCATCGTCTGCGAAATATAAGTATTTGGTTCTTAGTTATAATTCCGAGGGCATTATGGGTAAGGCCGATATTATGTCTACACTTTCCAAATATGGAACGGTGAAATTGGAGGAGTTTGAATATCTTCGCTTCAAAAGCAATAATAATGGGTTGGCTAAAACTCAAAAGCATGTGTTTGAACAGTTGTATATACTGAAAAAATGAATGGCTTGGCAAAAAACTTGTGGATTCTTACCGAAGAACGTCCTAAGACAAACGTTCTTCGAATGATATTTGAATATTTTTCAAGAGATCAAGGTTGCGGATTTTTCGGAGACCATATACGTATTATACCGATACTCAATGAAAATAAGTGCTTTGCTTTTACATATGAAGTGATAGGCTTTACATGTGCAAGGGTTAAAAGGGTGTTTATTAAAACGGTTTCTGGCTCTTCGAGTTTTACCGACTTTTTGATATACTATCAAGATGCTGTTCCGAGAGCATCTGAAACTCCTATTTATGTCATCGAAGAGACAAAAACCGATGATAGTGAGAGCCGGAATACAGGTGTTTTTCAACGTTGTTCCAAATTTGTTTTTATAGAAAATTATTATCCGACGGCGAAAAAGATTATGCTGTATGCTTTGCAAGTACAGCAAAAGAAAAAAACTTCTGACACGAATGTATTTGGGACAAGACTTCTTTTGACACTTGGTGTGGAAATTCTTGGGAAAGAGACTGATGATAATGTGCTGAGGCCGTTTACGTCGGTCGATGAGGTGATCAGATGTAAAAATAGTATGAGACGTCCACCTGCCGATAAT
>UMHU01056733.1_pt1 | contig 33944 bp, 29 predicted proteins | sample 1965591 | NCBI WGS metagenome assembly UMHU01 (sample SAMEA4836101, study PRJEB28245) | human gut metagenome | biome: gut microbiome; material: fecal sample | place: Denmark | collected 2008
CTTTGCCTGCGGCAAATTCCTATTTTTGTAACACTTTTGTTATACATTCTTATCCCGCCTGTAAAGAAAAATAACACTTCTGTTATGGTACTTCCACAGTAAAAATATTATAATAAAACTATAGGAAATGTAGTACAGAAGATAGCATTTAAAGCACATTAAAAAAGCATTTAAATAGCATATTATCTACACCACATTCCAAGTTCAAAAGGCAGGAGGGATTCCCTATGAAGAAAAGATTAAGTACAATTTTAGCCACATTACTCATGACAGTAACACTTATTCCATTTGCTCCAGTACATGCAAAGGCAGCATCAGCAGATGTGACCAGACAGATGGCAGGGAATCGTCAGATAAAGGATATCAGTAAGAAGATGACAGCATATACGACAGCGATGAACATAAGCGTATGGTCCACTACCAAGCCAGTAAAGATGAAGCTTAACGATAATCAGAAGTTATCCATCGCCGTATTTGTAAGATATAATTACAAAGGTGACTACAGCTATACAGCGAAGGAGCTTCGTTCCGAGACTAAGAAGCTTTTTGGTAAGAGCGCTTCTGTCAGCAAGATTAAGAGCAGCAAGAAAAATAAGAATCAGGCAATGTTCGTATGTAGCTCCGACAGTAAGTTTTATAAAGATCCATACATGTACTGTGGCGGAGACTTCGGAGATACGATTCCAGATTATAAGATTAAAAAGGTTGTACGCACTGGTAAGAATATCTACACCGTAACAACACAGAACCGTTTAGGATGCTACGGAGAGAAGGGCAGAACGAACATCGGCACAACAACACTGAAGTTGAAGAAGACAGCAGCAGGATACGTTGTAAAAGGAGTTCGCTATCAGTATAACGGGAAGTAATGAACCCCATTAAGTAAGTAAAATGAGAGATAGAACCTTATAAAATAAAGGAGACATATCAAAGCAGTTTAGCAGCTGTCAGATATGTCTTTTTTTATCCCAGAGAGTAAGGATTTTCCAGAAAAATACAATGTATATGTGGACGTTAAAAGGAATAAATGATATAATAAATTACCATGTACTCTCGGAGTCTTTCTTGCACTTGCTTTTGTGAAAAGATTCCGAGAGTACATTTACCGAAATAAGGAGGCTGTAACAATGAATGATTTACGTTCTGCAATTAAACATAATTTTTTGAAACAGATTATTTTCCGTTTAGATTATGAAGGTGTTATGGAAGCAGATGTTGAAGGATGTATTTTGTCTTTGAGACAGAAATTTTTTGATGCAGGTTTTATAAACATGGGGAAACGAACGGAAAATCAATTTGATTTACAGGTAAAGATGGATTTAAACATTCCTGAAGGAAATCAATTTTCTGTAAGTAATAATAATAAGAATTTAGTATATATTTTTTCCTCAGATAATAAAGAAATACTGGAGATAAGCAAGAGCTTTTTTACCCTTACAGTCGATATTGACCAGACTTATGAAACATTTGACAAATATATCGTTTTACTTGCCGAAAGCATGGCAGTTATTAAGTCTGTATCCCCATATTTCCAACCATTAAGAATTGGATTACGAAAAATAAATATTTGTTTTTTAGATAATTTAGCAGATTTGCCATTATATTTTACAAAAGCAGCATTTAATGCGAATGATGTGATTGAACAATTTTCAGAATACGATTATATAGCCTCGAACATGGTAACAATTTTATCTAAGGATAATTACCAGGCAAATTATGTTAGGAATATTCAAGAAGGTATGGTTCAACAAGAAGATGGAAATCAGAAAACAACATATCAGATCGTCATAGATGTAGATGTGTTCAAAGAGGGGAATAGAGAAATATTACCAATGCTTTCTGATGAACAAATTATAAAAAATACTTTACAAATACAAAACACAATCGAATTTGAGATATTTATTAAATCATTAAGCGATAAATTAATTCAAGCGTTGAAACAGGAAGTTTTTCAGGATGATGTAATCAGAGGAGTGGTTTAAAATGATGAAGTTTGTATCGAAAAGTAGAAATCCATATGTAGCACAGCAAGAGAATATAAAGAAAGAAAGTGTAAAAGGACAATTTGTTTCAAAGTCTCAGGCAGGTACAATCCATATGTTTAGGGATAATACCGCTAATATAGTAGGGAAAAAAGTGGAATTTAAGCATGTATAGTTATGATATGCATTTATCTGGAAGAAGTATATCCAGATATAAGCAAATAATTTATTTTGAGAAACAATTGCTTATCGAAACGTATATAATAGGTTACAAAAGTCAGGGAGAGTCAATTCTGTTTTTTATAAAGACAGATGGAGGAATTAGTTTTTCTGGTCTGATTGATTGCTTTTGTTTAAAGGATATTGATAAGGTTAGAGATGTTTTAGAAGCAAATAAAATAACTGCATTAGATTTTATTTGTTGGACACATCCTGATTGGGATCACTCAAAGGGTTTAAAAAGTATTATTGATAATTATACATCAGAAAAAACTCATATATGGATTCCTGAAAGTGTTGAAATGGGTGAAATAAAATGTAGCAAAGAAGTTAGAGAACTTTTTCAATACTTAAAGGAATGTACGGTTAATTGCAGTACGGAATATAATGTATATTCAACATCGGATAGGAAAGACATGATGTGTTATAATTCTATATCTTTTCGAAAAGATACGAATAATTTCCCTTTGGAGCTAGTTTCATATGCACCTAATTCTAAGCTTGTTCGTAAGCAAACTTATACGGATAAATATATAAAAAATGACAGATCAATATTTTTTGTTTTATCTCTGGGAAGTGTAAGAATTTTTTTCACTGGGGATATAGAAGACGATACTATAGAGAAGATACCTGCAAATTTTTTTGGAGAACATATACATATTATGAAAATACCGCATCATGGATCAGGCAGCTCGGTTAAAATGTTGGATTTAGGATGGGATGGATGTGATATTGCCTGTTCCACTGTCATGAGAAAGGGAAATGATTTACCAGTAAAAGATGTTATGGAACAGTATAAGAAGAATGCACAGCTATTACTATGTACGGGAAAATCTAATAAGGAAAAAGAAGAGGAAGACTACGGAGTAATAAGAATTATAACTGATGTTATAGAAAACAAATTTTCTATAGACACAGAAGGAAATGCAGAAATTTGGAATAGTATATCAGATGTGAGATGACTTCTGCCGCCTACAGGTGGTGTGAGTCAATCAATCCTCCATCTAATATAGCCTCCGGCGCATCTCACAGCAAGAATGACGAAACATTCTTCTTGAATTAAGGGCATCACATATGTGTGGTGCTTTTTTTATCTAATAATTTTACAAAGTATACATTATATATATACAAACAGTAAAAAATGACAAGGAAATAACACAGATAAAGTAAAGTTTTAGTGGAAAATTGAAAATGTAGTCTGACATGACCAAAAATAGACAAATTTAAAGGTCGAAATTGGTCATATTTAAGAATACTATAAATAAGAAATATATGGTATACTTTATTCACTATGAAAAGGTGTGTGGTTTTATTAAAATTTATATAAGAAGAATCAATACATCAGAATATTTTAATTTACATCTATAGTTCAACTCTGAATCATTTGTGTACTGTCTGTTAAGACACACCAAAAAAGTATGAAAACAGGATTATCACATAAGAAGCAGTATGGATTTTGCGGGGATAGAAGTTCATTTATAGGATAATCAGCACAAGAAAAATAAGATTGGGGAAAGTATATGTATAAGAAGAGTGTACAGGGCTGGTTGAAGCACCTGGATTTCATGATCCTGGACGTAGTCTGTCTTTGGATTTCTTTTACGCTTGCATTCGGTATGCGGCATGGGTCGCTGAATGTATTTGCGAATTCTTTATACCGTGATATGATGTGGAGCCTTGCTCTCATAGATATCGTGGTAATCTTTTTCTTCGATTCGTTGAAGAATGTATTAAAACGTGGTTTTTATCGTGAATTTACTATGACGGTCAAGCAGACCTGTCTCATCACCTTATGTTCCGTATTTTATTTATTTACATTTAGATTTGTATTTAAAAATGCAGAGGATTATCCTGTGCTGCGGCATTTACTATGCTAAATGATTCTGCCAGATAGTCAAGCTTAAAGAAGCATATGATAAATTTTTAAAAATAAAAGAGAAAAGTATGAAAGAAAGGGAAGAAAAGATGAGTACGATTAAAAAAAATGGCTTAGAAAGAGAATATACTGAGTCAGAAGGGAAAAAGGATGGTTTCCGGTTCAGGCACTGGAAAGTTATCGCAATGTATTTGGTATTATATGATATTATTGCAGTGAACCTGTCTTATTTTTTCGGATTATGGCTGCGTTTTGATTTACGATATTCCCATATTCCGGCAGAATATATGGATGCATTTATAAAGTTTGCACCGTTTTATACAGTATTTGTCCTTATTATGTTTTATGTATTCAGGCTGTATAACAGCTTATGGCGCTTTGCCAGCTTCAGCGAATTGAATCGTATTTTTGCTGCAACAGTAATCACAACGATATTTCAGGTTGTTGGCATTACTGTCTGCTTAGGAAGAATGCCATTATCTTACTATATCGTTGGATGTGGCATGCAGTTTGCATTAACATTACTTGTTCGATTTGCATATCGTTACATTACTTTAGAACGTACCAAGATGGAACATTTACAGGAAGCGGACAATGTTCATCGGGCGATGATTATCGGTGCCGGAGCGGCAGGACAGGTTATCTTAAAAGAATTAAAAAGTTCCAATCTTGTAGATGCGAGACCTTGCTGCGTTATCGATGATAACAAAAACAAGTGGGGACGATATATGCTCGGTATTCCGATTGTCGGAGGAAGAGATTCTATCTTAGAAGCGGTAGAAAAGTATAACATTGACCAGATTTTATTTGCGATTCCTACAGCAAGCCCAGAAGAAAAGAGAGACATTTTAAATATCTGTCAGGAAACAAATTGCGAGTTAAAGAGTCTTCCGGGTGTATACCAGCTTGCAAACGGTCAGGTATCTTTAAGCAAGCTGAAGCCGGTCGCAGTAGAAGACCTCTTAGGACGTGAGCCGATCAAGGCAAACTTAGACGAAGTATTCCAATATATTCAGGGGAAAAAGGTTCTTGTAACAGGAGCCGGCGGAAGTATCGGTTCCGAAATCTCCCGTCAGGTAGCCGGACATCATCCAGAACAACTGATTCTCTTTGATGTCTACGAAAACAGCTTATATGACCTTGAACAGTGGTTAAAGAGAACTTATCCGGACTTAAACATGATCGCGCTTACAGGATCTGTACGTAACAGCCGGAGAATCTGCCAGGTATTTGCACAGTATAAACCAGATATCGTATACCACGCAGCAGCACATAAGCATGTACCATTAATGGAAACATCACCGAACGAGGCAATCAAGAATAATGCCGTCGGAACATATAAAACAGCTTACGCAGCCATGATCAACGGCTGCCAGCGATTCGTACTGATCAGTACAGACAAAGCGGTAAACCCAACAAACATCATGGGAGCCAGCAAGCGTATCTGCGAAATGATCATCCAGTCTTTTGACCGAATGATCAAAGAAGGAAAAGCACACGAGATGCCAATGCTTTACACACACAGCGAAGAAGAGAATGGCATCATGCATCAGATCCGCCAGAAGAAATTTATTCCAAGAACAGAATACGTCGCAGTACGTTTCGGAAACGTACTCGGAAGCAACGGCTCCGTAATTCCACTCTTCAAACGTCAGATTGAAGAAGGTGGTCCAGTAACCGTAACCCATCCGGACATCATCCGTTACTTCATGACCATTCCAGAAGCCGTAAGCCTCGTACTTTCCGCAGGAACAAACGCTGAAGGCGGAGAAATCTTCGTCCTCGACATGGGATCACCGGTAAAGATCGATAGCTTAGCAAGGAATCTGATCCGTCTCTCCGGGCATGAGCCGGATGTGGATATAAAGATTGAGTATACAGGACTGCGGCCGGGAGAAAAACTCTTTGAAGAAAAATTAATGGCAGAAGAGGGATTAAAGAAAACGAAAAATAAATTAATACACATCGGCTGTCCAATCCCATTCAACACCGAACAGTTCCTTCATCAGCTTACTGTCTTAATGAAAGCTGCCTACGATAATGACCAAAATATCCGCGAGATGGTAGAACTGATCGTTCCTACCTATCATCCGGCAGGAAAGAACGGAAGCGAGAATAAAGGCAAAGCTTATGAGCTGCAGCGCAAGATGATGGAACAGGCTGCAGTTGCGAAAGAAGTGTAAGTATAAGAATTTATTTTATAAAGGTTTTCAAAATTTGGAGACAAACAAATTTTAATAAATTTCTATGGGAATTGCAATAAAATGAAAGATGAGGAAAAAAAGATGTCTAATACTAATACAGAAAATGAAATTATAAAAAGAAATATTCCTTTTAGTCCTCCAGACATAAGCGAATTAGAAGTTGCGGAAGTTGCAGCTGCGTTAAGATCCGGATGGATTACAACAGGACCAAGAACAAAAGAATTAGAAAGAAGACTTGCAGAATATTGTCATACTTCTAAAGCAGTTTGTTTAAATTCGGCAACAGCGGCAGAAGAATTAAACTTAAGAGTTTGCGGCATAGAGCCTGAAGATGAAATTATTGTACCAGCCTATACTTACACTGCCTCTGCTTCAGCAGCAATTCACTGCGGAGCAAAGGTTATATTTGTAGACAGTCAGAAAGACAACTGCGAAATGGATTATGACAAAGTTGCAGAAGCCATTACAGAAAAAACAAAAGCTGTTGTAGCGGTTGATCTTGGTGGTATTATCTGTGATTATGATAAATTGTATACTGCAATTGAAAGTAAAAAACATTTATTTAAAGCAAAAGAGGGAGATAGCCTTGGCGCTAGAATTCAACAGGCTATTGGCCGGGTAATGGTATTTTCTGACTGCGCACATGCATTGGGAGCAGTTAAAGATGGTAAAATGGCTGGTGAATGGGCTGATTTTAGTAGCTTTTCATTCCATGCAGTAAAGAACCTTACTACAGCAGAAGGTGGAGCTAGTACATGGCGTGATATTTCGGGTATTGATAATGAAGAGATTTATAAGCAGTTTCAGTTATACAGTCTTCATGGACAAAGTAAAGATGCACTTGCAAAAACACAGCTTGGTGCATGGGAGTATGATATTATAGGACCATGGTACAAATGCAACATGACAGATATCATGGCTGCCATTGGGCTTCGTCAATTAGATCGATATTCAGGAATGCTTGAAAGAAGAAAAGAAATTGTTGCAAAATATGATGCAGTATGTGATGAAATTGGAGTAAAACACTTAATTCACAGTGGAGAAAACTTCCGCTCTTCCCATCATCTGTACTTGACTCGTATTCCGGGAATCAGTGATGAAACGAGAAGAGAAATCATTATCAAGCTTGCTGAACGTGGTGTAAATACAAATGTTCACTACAAACCACTTCCAATGATGACAGCATATAAAGCAATGGGATGGGATATCAAAGATTTCCCGAATGCATATGCATATTATGAGAATTTGATTACATTGCCACTTCATACAAAGCTGAGTGATGAAGATGTAGAGTATGTGATTGAGAATTATAAAGAAGTCGTTAAGGAATATATCTAAAATTAGGGAGAGTTGTTGATGTTGAAAAAATGGGAAACACTGCCTGATTATATGAAGAATGATAAAGTTAAAGTATATTATGATTCATTGCAAAAGAAGAAAGTGAGCATGTTTTTAAAAAGAGCAATGGATTTAGTTGGTGGTTTGATTCTATTAATTATACTAGCAATTCCAATGGCAATTATAGCAGTAATGATCAAGTTGGATTCTGAAGGACCAATATTTTATAGACAAGAAAGAGTTACTACATATGGTAAACATTTTAAAATCCATAAGTTCAGAACTATGGTCAGTAATGCTGACAAGATTGGTGCTACTGTAACTGTTGGAAATGATAGCCGTATAACGAAAGTAGGTGCAAAACTTAGGGGGTGCCGTCTTGATGAACTTCCTCAGGTTTTTGATCTGATTTCCGGTAATATGAGTTTCGTAGGAACAAGACCAGAAGCAGTAAAGTATGTTGAAAAATATAAACCCGAATATATGGCAACGTTGTTGCTTCCAGCAGGGATTACAAGTGAAGCAAGTATCCGATATAAGGATGAGGCAAAATTGTTGGATGGAGCAGATGATGTAGATAGAGTCTACATAGAAGAAGTACTTCCAGGAAAAATGAAATATAATTTAGAAAGTATCAAGAGATTTTCATTCGTGGGAGAGATTGTTACAATGTTCAGAACTGTGTTTGCAGTGCTTGGAAAGGATTATGAGTAGGGAGAGTTTATAGAATGGTTACTATAAGAGAAGTAAAACCAGAAGAAAAGAAAATAATAGATGAAATAGTGACTATACATTTAAATACGTTTACAGGCTTTTTCCTTACCTTTATGGGGCGTGGATTTCTAAAACAAATGTATCAATCATATTGCCAACATGCTGAATCGGGATTGTTAGTAGCTGAAGAAGATGGAAGATCAATTGGATTTTTAGCATATTCATCAAATTTCAGTGGTTTATATAAATTTATGATTAAAACTCGTTTAATTCAGTTTGGATGGTATAGCGTAGGAGCATTTTTTAGAAGACCTTCGGCATTTATGCATATAATTAGTGCATTTTTGAAACCAGGAGAAGCAAAACGTGAAGAGAAGTATGTAGAGCTATCTTCAATCGGTGTTGATCCTAACGTAAAATCAAAAGGTATTGGTTCTAAATTAATTGAACAATTAAAGAAACAAGTTGATTTTGAAAAGTATGCTTATATTACTTTGGAGACTGATGCGGTTGATAACGAAGGTGCAATTCATTTTTATGAAAAAAATGGATTTATTAGAGAGAGAATGTTTGAAACTGATGAAGGTCGTAAAATGTACGAATATAGATTTGTAGGAGAAAAGAAATGAATATACTGTTTCTAGATGCATATTATGAACCAGAAACAATCGCATATACTCACTTGGAGAGGGATTTAATTGAAGGATTGATATCAGACGGACATAAGATTAATATTATTTGTCCAACTCCAACACGTGGCATTGATCAGGAAACGAGAGAAAAGTATAAAAATAAAATGCTTGAAAAAAAATATAATGGCTCTGTTACCGTGAAACGTTTTATGGCACCACAAGAAGGGAAGAATCCCATAGGGAGAGCTTTTAGATATTTTTGGTGTAATTTTAAAACTTATCAAATTGCGGTAAAGAAGAAAGATGTTGACATTGTTTTTTCAAATAGTACACCGCCAACACAAGGTGCATTAAGTGCTTTGGTAGCACAAAGATTAAGTAAGAAAACTGGGAAAAAAGTTCCGTTTTTATATAATCTTCAAGATATCTTTCCGGATTCTCTTGTAAACTCTAATTTAACCCATAAAGGTAGTATTCTTTGGAAAATAGGAAGAAAACTTGAGAACTTTACATATCGTCATGCTGATAAAATTATAGTTATTAGCCAATCTTTTAAAAAGAATATATTAGCTAAGGGTGTACCGGAGAAAAAAGTAGAGATTATATCTAACTGGATTGATTTAGAATCTGTTCATCCGGTAGATAGAAAAGATAATAAATTGATTGATGAGTTTGGATTAGATCCAAGGAAATTCTTTGTAGTTTATGCAGGAAATTTTGGTGCCGCGCAAGGAGCGGATATTGTAATTAAAGTAGCTAAAGAATTACAGGAACATAAGGATATTCAATTTGTGATTTTTGGCGGAGGTTCATATTTTGAAGATGCAAAAGAACAAGCTGAAAAATTAGATAATGTATTTATCCATGAATTAATGCCACAAAATAGAATATCGGAAGTATACAGTCTCGGAGATGTTGCTCTTATTACATGCAAAAAAGGGACAGGTAAAGCAGGAATGCCAAGTAAGACTTGGAGTATTATGGCGTGTAATACGCCGATTGTTGCTTCGTTTGACAAAGAAAGTGATTTGGCGGATGTTATTAGAAATTCAGGTGCAGGGGTTTGTGTTAATCCAGAGGAGGTAGTTGCTTTATCTGATGCTATTGTAAAAGTTAGTAAGATGAAACAAGAAAATTCAGATTGTATGGGGTTAAGAAACTATGTATTAAAAAACGCTTCTAAACAAATTTGTGTAAGAGAATATAAAAATTTGATAGCAAATTTAGCAATACAAGAATTCGTTTAAATAGAAAAATGAATAAATGATAAAAAGAATCCATGTTAAAGAGGAGGTATTAATGTGAAAATTTTGATGGCGGCACCATTTCAAGCTAATGGCAGATATAAAGGTGGCATTAGTTCAGTTGTAAATAATATGTTACTTCAACAAAATGTTCTTGATAAATGTAATTTGGAAATAATTAAATTTAATACATGTGTTGTAAAACGTACAGTTGGTTCCGATGCCAATTTTAATAAAGATAATATCAAAAATGCAATTTTTTTATATAATAAAATATCTAAAAGTATATTAGAGTATAGACCAGATGTGTTGTATTATCATAGTTCTATAAGATATGCATTATTGAAAGATTTGCTAGTTTTAAGACATGCAAAAATTAAGACAAAGGTAAGGACGGTTATTCATATACATTTTGCGGATTATGAAAAAATAGTAACAGGTATTAGTTTGGTAGATGACATAATTTTATCAATTTTGAAAAAATATGTTGACGAAATTGTCTTTTTATCAAGAACTACGATGAACAGTTTTATTGAACATGGAATTGAAAGTAGTAAATGTTCAGTAATTTATAATTTTAATACACTTACGTTGAAAGAAAATAATATTGATATATCTAACCATGAGAATAAGTTGGTTCGTTTATTATTTGTAGGAACAATAGGGAAAAGAAAAGGTTTTTTTGATTTGGTGAAAGCTTTAGAAAATATTGATAGGAATAAATATGAACTTCATGTATGTGGTGAACCAACAAATGATGAGTCAAAAAGTGAATTTGAAAAATGTAAAGATAAACTCGGAAAAAATTTAGTTTTCCATGGATTCGTTTCTGGTCAAGAACGCGATTTTATATATAAAAATTCAGATATTATGGTTTTGCCATCATATGGTGAGGGATTACCTATGGTTATTCTTGAAGCGTTTAGTGCCGGCTGTGCAGTAATTTCTACAAATGTAGGAGCAATACCGGAAATTGTACGAAACGAAAATGGTGTTATTATTGAACCTGGAGATACAGATGCTTTGACTCGGGCAATAATGTTTTATATTTCTACCCCGGAGAATTTGTTAAAAGTTCAGCAAACTAATTATTTATATTCAAAAAAATTTACTTGTGAGGAATTTATAAAAAAAGTGGCAGTAGTATGTCGAAAAGGAGATGAAAGTGAGTAGAAAGTTAAGATATTTATTTCGCCTAATATTCAATTTTTTTCGAATTCTTCTTTTAAAAGTATTAACTGGAGGGAAATTTAAATCACCGATATATATGTTGGCTTCATCTAGAAGTGAATTTAGAATCGAAGAAAAAGGAAGTATATTTATTAAAAAAATGCTAAATATAGAAGCAAACTCTTTGGTGTATGCTTTTGGTGGAAAAATACATATAGGTAGCGCATTTATAAATCGTAATTGTGTAATCGTTTCGAGGAAAGAAATAGACATAGGAGACAGGGTGACAATAGGTCCAAATGTTTGTATATATGATCATGATCATAATTTGAAAGCAGACTCTTTAAAAGAGAGTTTCGTTTCTGAACATATTTGTATTGAGGATGATGTTTGGATTGGAGCTCAGGCAGTTATACTGAAGGGGGTTCATATAGGTAAAGGAGCTGTAATTGCGGCAGGTGCTGTTGTTGTTAATGATATACCACCAGATGCAATTGCACGAGGAGTTCCAGCTAAAATAGTGTAGAAAGGGAGTTGGAATTATGAATAAAGTATTGTTTTATATAGATTCGATGCAAAAAGGTGGCGCAAACCGGGTGATGGCAAATCTTGTTGATTACTTCACAAAGAAAGGTTTTGATGTAGTATTAGTTAATGATATAGTTTCAAATGATGATTTTCCAGAATATGAAGTAAATTCATTAGCTAAACGTATTATTTTGAATGAATCTGGAGCGAATGCCATTATTTCAAATTTAAAAAGAATAAAAAAGTTGAGAAAAATAATTCTTGAAGAAAAACCAGATTGTGTACTTTCGTTTATGGGACCTCCAAATGTGAGGATGTTATTTGCAACTGTTTTTTTATCATGTCGTAAAGTTGTGTCTATTAGAAATGATCCAAATCGAGAATATGGGGAAAATATAATCAAAAAATTTATGACTAATTGTGTATTTCTTTTGGCTGATGGTTGTGTGTTTCAAACAGAGGATGCTTCGAAATATTTTTTTAATAGAACAAGAAGAAAGTCTACAATAATAATAAATCCTGTAAATGAGTCGTTTTTTAATACTCCTCCTTCAGAAAAAAGAAAAAATATTATCACTGTCGGAAGGTTAGTTCCACAAAAAAATCATAAATTATTAATACATGCATTTGCTTTAATATCAAAAAAAATTCCAGATGAAAAGCTGATTATTTTTGGAGAAGGACCGTTAAAGAGTGAACTAAAAAAATATGCAAGTGATATGGGAATTGAAAAACGTGTTGTTTTTCCAGGATCAATTTCCAATGTCAATGTTGAATTAAGTAAGGCTAAAGTATTTGTTTTAAGTTCCGATTACGAAGGATTGCCGAATGCTTTAATGGAAGCTATGGCATGTGGAACAGCGGTTGTTTCAACTGATTGCCCATGTGGTGGACCTAAATATCTTTTAAAACAATCAAATGCTGGAATACTTGTGTCATGTAACAATGCTGATGAGATGGCAGAAGCAATTAGTATAATGATGAATAAAGAAAAGAATAATTTTTATCAAGAACAGGCGAAGAAAAAATCGATGGATTTTTTACCAGAAATTGTTTTTAATAAATGGGAAAAATTTTTATTTAAAAAGGAATAAATTAACATTTTGTTAAAAATGATAATTTAGAATATTTTTAAAATAAGGTGGAATAGAATGGAGCATATAAAAAATAAGAAGACTAAAATTGATTATTTAATTCACGTATGCACTGCCATAATGGTATCTTCATTTATCATATTTGATATGGATTATAGAGTTAGCTATATTTTGTTTGGAATGACAATGGTAATATTTGGATTGCTTTCGTTGCGTAATAATTTAAAAATTATGGTAAAGATAGATAGCTTTCACAAATATATTTTATTATTTATCTTGTTTGCAGCATGCTCTTCAATATGGTCATATAATCCATATCTAGCATTAGGTAAGGCTTTAACTATAATGGAAATATTAATATGTATGTCAGTGATATATATATATTACAGTAGCTATAATTCGGTTAGTGATTTATATACGATTTTAATGATCAGTGGATTCATAGTAGTGATATATTCGGTTTACAAGTATGGAATAGCAAATATTTTATTAGTTCTTAGTCTTGGAGATAGATTAGAAGATATTTTTTCTAATGTTAATAGTATAGCAATGATTATTAGTGTTGCAATTATAGCTTTTATATATAAAGTGTTATTTGAAAAAATGGGGATTTTTAGTACAGGTTTATGTAGTTGTTTATCTATAATAGGAATAGTTGTTATTGCAGCAACAGGAAGTAGAAAAGCATTAGTTATGCTTGTATTGGGAGGGTTTCTTTTATTTGCTGTTAGATTTAAGAGTAAATCTTTTTTAATTACTATATTAAAAGTTTTTATAATTATTGGAATCATGTATTTGATCTTGTCACAGTTAAGAAATGTAGAAATGTTTAAAGGAATTGTAGATAGGATGGATGGTCTTGTTGCAATGGTGACAGGAAAGGGTGTTGTAGATGCCTCGGCTTCCACTAGAGAACAATTTATTACAATTGGAATAGAGCAATTTAAAAAAAATCCAATTTTGGGTTATGGTATGGGAAATAGTGGTAAGGTTCTTGTTAATGCGATTGGTGGAAAAGAAACTTACTTTCACAATAATTATGTGGAACTATTAGTATGTGGGGGATTAGTTGGAACTATTATATATTATATGATTTGGTTAAAACCTATAAAAGAACTGTTGAAATATAGAAAATATGAAACGACTGCCATTCTTTCGATAATAATGGCTGCCATTTTATTAGTCATGGATTATGGATTAGTTACTTATTTCGATAAATTGAACTATTTTTATATTATGATTATGTATATTTGCGCAAAGAATTTAAGGAGAAAACAAGATGAGAGTAAAGAAGGCTTGCAAAAGTATTTTAAAAATGATTTGTGATTCAGATTATAGATTTTATATCACATCTTGTTATGGATTGCATAACAAGATGGATGATAGAGAATTCTTAGAAAAAAAATTTAAATCAGTGTTTCATAGGAGATTAGATTTAGAAAATCCTCAAACAATAAACGAAAAAATACAGTGGTTAAAATTATACGACCGTAAACCACAGTACACACAGTATGTAGATAAATATTTAGTAAGAGAGTATGTAAAAGGAATGATAGGTGAAGAGTATCTAATCCCCTTGCTAGGTGTTTGGGATAATGCGGATGATATAGAATTTAACAAATTACCTGATCAATTTGTATTGAAGTGTAATCATAATTCAGGACTAGGAATGTATATATGTAAAAATAAAGAAACTATTGATTATACTAAAGTAATATCAGAGTTAAAAAAAGGATTAAAACAAGATTATTATTTGACAGGAAGAGAGTGGCCATATAAAAATGTGCCTAGAAAAATTATAGCTGAAAAATATATAGTTGATGAGTCAGGTTATGAACTTAAAGATTATAAGTTTTATTGTTTTAATGGAATGGTTAAGTTGGTAATGATTAACTCAGATCGAATGACAAATAAAACAACAAAGGCAGATTATTTTGATGAAAATTATAACCATTTAGACATTAAGTGGGGATATGACAATGCTGATAGTATTCCTGACAAACCAGAGAATTTTGAATTGATGAAGGCTTTGGCTGAAAAATTAGCAGAGAATATTCCGCATATTCGAATTGATTTTTATCAAACTCCAGGAGGTGTATATTTTGGAGAAATGACATTTTTTGATGGAAGTGGATTTGATACGATTGAACCAATTGAATGGGATTACAAATTGGGGAGTTGGATAAATCTTCCTAAAATCAAAAAATAAATATTATTAGGAGGCTCTTACATTGTGGAAAGAAAAAAGCGTTTAGCGTTAAATACGAGTACATCATTACTTTTTCAGGTGGTAACAATTATTTGTGGCTTTATATTGCCAAGACTTATTTTGAAGTCATTTGGTTCGGAAGTGAATGGATTAGTTAATTCTATCTCGCAGTTTTTGGCTATTATATCATTTTTGGAATTAGGTGTTGGGGCAGTAATACAGTCATCATTATATAAACCATTAGCTGAAAAAGATAACGAACAAATTAGTAGAGTTATTGTTTCAGGACAAAAGTTTTTTTCAAAATTAGCAAGAATACTTTTGGTTTATGTAGTTATTTTAATGGTATGTTATCCTTTTGTAGCTAATCAAAAATTTGGATTTATATATACTGCAACAATGATTGGAGTAATAAGTATTAGTTCTTTTGCACAGTATTATTTTGGAATTATAAACAGTCTTTTGTTGACAGCAGATCAAAAAGGGTATGTATCGTATATTTCACAGACTATTACGTTGATCATGAATACAGCAGCTTGTTTTATATTAATAAAACTTGGAGCAGGTATACATATTGTTAAATTGGTTACTTCACTGATATATGCTTTACGTCCTTTAGTATTAGCAATATATGTTAAACGACACTATGATTTAAATTGGAATATTAAGTATACAGAAGAACCAATAAAACAGAAATGGAATGGGGTAGCACAACATGTTTCAGCAGTTGTACTCGATGGAACCGATAATATTATTTTGACAATATTTTCTAATCTGAAAGATGTGTCTGTATACTCTGTTTATAATATAGTAACGTCTGGTGTTAAGCAATTGTTGCTTTCCATGACTAATGGTATTCAAGCATTAATGGGAGAAATGTGGGCTAAACAGGAATTTGATGAATTAAGAGAGTTTTTTGGCTGGATTGAGTGGATTTTACATACAGGAACTATATTGGTTTTTGGGATTACTTCCGCTCTTATTATTCCGTTTGTTGAAGTATATACCAAGGGTGTGTCAGATGTTAATTATGTGCAACCTTTATTTGCAATATTGATTGTTGCTGCAAATGCAGGACACTGTTTAAGGCTTCCTTATAATATAATAATACTGGTAGGAGGACATTATAAACAAACACAAAATAATTATTTAATTGCGGCTGCTCTTAACATTATTATATCAGTAGTAGCAGTTAGAGCGTTGGGATTGGTTGGCGTAGCGCTTGGAACTGTCATAGCTATGTTTTATCAGACTGTTTGGATGGCTTGGTATGATTCAAAAAATTTAATTAAGTGGCCGTTTAAAAAATTTCTTAGACAAATTTTTGTAGATGGACTTATAGTAGTAGTGTTGCATTTGTTTATCAATTTATCTTTTATGAAAATATGGTTTGAGATGAAAAGCGTGACTTATATTTCATGGGTTATCTTAGCAGTAAAAATCTCGATATTAGTAATGATTATCAGTATGACAATAAATACGATATTTTATCGTACGCATATAAGATCAGCTATAGAAAAAAGTATAAATAAAATAAAGAAATAGTTTACATAAAAGAGAAATTAATAGTATGAGTTTGTTTTAAAGGAAAAGTATGGACTAGAAGATTTTGTAAATTATCAAAAAAAGGATAATTACGTCTTTGTAAAAACTGTATTAATAATAATCGTAAGTAGTATATCATAGAATGGTTTTTGGGGATGGTTTGATATTCAGTCTGTTGATATAAAATCAAACTTATTAAAGAATGATTTAGGAGAAATTTTAATTTCTAGTATTTCATGAGAAATAGGATTAATCAGTGGGAAATTTTTCTCTAATATGTTTTGTATATGGATTGCATTTATCTATACATATTATGTTGTGTTTGGAATGAAAATTAGAGAAAGAAGAATTGCTTTTTGTATAAAACACCGAAACCTATTTTCGTTATTATTCAGATTGTTTTGTGTCATATGATAAGTCAAAAGGAAGTTATTGTTTTTAAGCTATTGCCGTTAATTTTAAAATATAGTGCAAATGTATTTGGATCTTTTATGTCATTTTTTTGTATTGCAATGGTTGGTAGAAAAATTGAATTGGAAGAATAATAAGTTTTTTATAGCTTTATCAAAGTAATCTATGATAAGTTATTTATTTCGTCAACAGATAGTTTATTATACAATAAGTTATCTTAATGGGAAGGCAAATCCATATTTTAATGAAATTTAAGCAGATTAGAATACTTATTGGTGAAAAAATTAATATAAATAAGAAAAAGTATAGCACGAAGAAACAGATAGTTGGTTATGTAGAAATAACGGATAATTATCTATTCCACTTATATTACTATTAAAAAACAATGGGTTTAGGCTCTGGTAGACTTAACAAATTATCAAAAGGAATATAGTTGAAAAAGATAACAAAAGAGCAGAAACTTGCTTTATGTAATTTTATACAATGTGAAGTTTAGCGAGAACTTTTACTCAAAGACTAAAAGAGTTTTTATGTAGACAAAGGGTTTTATTAATGAATGATAGAAAAGATTAGAAAGGAACGGTAAAAGATGAACAAAATATTGAATAAATTATTGGGGGGAAAGTCGCTTTCTCTTAAAATTTAAAATAACTATCCAAAGTATCTTTATCAAAAAAACAGTTACGAATTATAGTGATGCCATAGAATTTCTCAATAAAAATAATAGTAATTATAAAACAACTTGTATTAGGAAAGAAAAAGATTTAAAAATGTGGAATTATCAACTTAGCATAATAATTCCTGCATATAATTGTGCAAGGTATCTGGAAAAGTGTGTAAATTCTGTTTTATCTCAAAAATTGAAATATACATATGAAATTATAATCGTAAATGATGGTTCTATAGATGATACAAAAAAAGTTTTAGATCAATATAGAAATCAAAAGAATATTCATATAATAGAACAAGACAATAAGGGTTTCTCAGGAGCCAGAAATACAGGAATAGATTTTGCAACAGGAAGATATTTGATGTTTCTTGATTCAGATGATGAAATGCTTATGAATGGAATAGAGGCACTTTTAAATCAAGCATTCAAATATGACGCAGATATTGTTGAGGGAGGTTTTAGATATATATATTCAAATGGTAGTTATATTGATAAACCATGTTCTAATGGGGTAAAAGAAGTTTCAATGCCACTTGGAATATTAGAAGGATATTTTTGGGGAAAAGTATATAAAAGGGAAATTTTTAACGGAATACGATTGCCAGAAGGCTATTGGTTTGAAGATTCACTTAATGCGCATATTTTGTTTTGGAAAAGTAAAAGATGTATATTAATTCCAGAATTGGTATATGGATATTACAAGAATGAAAATGGTATTACACATACTGCTCAAAAAAAGTTAAAAAGTATTGATAGTTTATATATTACCGAAAGCTTAATAAAAGATCATTTAGAGTTGGGATATGATATAACACAATCTTATTATGAATATTTTTTGAGAATGGTTAAACTAACATATTATAGAACACGTGAAACAAACGAAGAAATTCGCAATGCAATATTTTTATACCAATGTAATTTATATGGTACATATTTTAACTCTTTTTCAACAGAAGTCAATGGAATGAAGAAATTAGAAAATTCATTGAAAATGAATAATTATAAGATGTATATATTTAGTTTAGAATGGTAGGAAATTATAGAAACCATTGTTTTTTTGCTGTTAGAAGAAATAAAACGAAGAAAAAAATATTAAGATTGTTGTTCTTCATATTGTAGCAGAGATATTATTTTATAATCAGATAAAATCATTTACAGAAAAAGTGACAGATTCACATACTATAAGAAACTTTTAGTATCAGATACCTATATAAATTCAAAAAAGAATATATATCCTTTAATTGTAAATGGGATATTCTTGGTAATTAATATTGTTTTTTTGAATAAGATGAGAGTACTGATGACAAAAGAAGAAAGATAATTGGTGGAGAAATGAAAATCAGATTAAAGAACCATAATGAAAAATCTGGCTTTAAGATTGGAACCAAGTTAGGTTTAGTTTTATTGGGAGTAATAGGGGTAAGTTTGTATTTTATTAGCCACCTGCTATTTGCTTCAGATTCTGTTTGGCGGGATGTGGTTACATCTTTGGGAGGAGCATTAATTGGTGCAGCCTGTGTTTCAATTATCTTAGAGATTCATTCTATACAGAATAATTACGAAAAAGTTCGGGATTGTTTGTTATTAGAAGAGCCATCGTTTATAAGTCGTTATAATGAAGAGGAAATAAATAGTATTTTGAATCTGGCAATAAAAAGAAAGATAGAGTTAAAGTCGAAAAAGCAATTAAATTCAGAATTGTTTAATCATTTGCTAGATGGCTCCAATTTTTTTCTGAAGTCATATTATTGAATATACTGCTTCACTATTTAGTAATACTGGGTTCTATTGTCGTTATCATAGACGGCAGATTAATATAGAACCGTTAGCAGATGAAAGTTATAAAATTAATGTAACTGTAGAATTGGAATTGCAGAATTTTACAAATGAAAGTATTATAACGGAGCAGCCTTATAAGTTTTATTATATATCACAAAGGCAGATAGATTCATTTTTTATAAAGAATTTTGATGCGGATATTGAATGTAATAATATTGAAATAAATAAAAAGCAGCTTGTTAATCCGAAAACATCTAGACATCCTTTTAATTATTGCGTTCAATTCAAGGTTCCAATTAATATAGAACCTTGTGGAAAGTTCCACTATATTTTAGAGTATGAATATCAGAAATATGAACAGTCCTGTTACATAACGTATTCATTGCCATATATAACGAAGTCATTTCAAGAAACATATTCCCTTATAGGAGAGAATGCGCAGAACTATCAGATTCATGCATCAGCATATACACCATATAAACAGCAAATTGACAGTAGGAATTTAGTTCAGAGATTGAATGAAATGACATTGTCTATTAATTCAAATAATTGGATTGTTCCTGGTAGTGGATTTGTGGCAGTTGTAAGAAAGATTATAAAGGAGAAAAACAAATGAGTATAGGATTCCTTTTTTCTGGTCAGGGAAGTCAATGTACTGGAATGGGTAAGAATTTTTATGAGCAGTACAAAGAATTTAGGGATATATATGATAATGCAGATGTAGGATTTGATATTGCAAAGATGTGTTTTGATGAAAGTGAAGCAGCCAGATTAAATGAAACACAATATACACAGCCTTGTTTGGTTGCCTATCAGATTGGAGTTGCCGAAATTCTAAAAAAATTGAATATTCAACCGGAGTATGTAGCAGGAGTTTCACTTGGAGAATATTCTGCGCTTTATACGGCGGGAGTTTGGGATACACAAACTACATTGAAGCTCGTAAGGCAAAGAGGTATCCTTATGGAGGATAGCGTAAAACAAATAGATGATTGCAAAACAGTATCTATTATTGGACTGAGCTATAAAGAAATAGAAGAGATTTGTCTGGAGTGTTCCGATTATGGTGTAGTAGAGGTTTCAATATATTGCTGTGATGGAAATGTATCTGTAGCAGGACAGACAATTGCAGTAGATAAAGTAATGGAGATGGCGAAAAAGAGAGGCGCAAAACATTGTATACCATTAAAGTCTCCTTATCCATTTCATACAAGTTTATTGCATGATGTTGGAGAAGAATTAGAAAAATTATTAGGAACAGTAGAGATGAGAGCAATGCAGATTCCAGTAATATTTAATTATACTGGGGATTTAAAAGGAGATCAAAACATTTCATATTTGCTTAAAATGCAGGTGCAAAGTAGTATTTATTTAGAAAAGACAATACGTTACATGGAGAAAGCCGGAGTTGATACAATAATTGAAATTAGCCCAGATAACGTGAATGCTAAAATTATAAATAGAATATCTAAGAAAATAAGAACGTATTCGATAAATGATGTGGGTGATGTTCAGGAGTTGTGCCGGGTGTTTAGTTGAAATTATTAGTATGCAGAAGGAATATCGGGCAAAGATGCCAGAAGTTGCAGATAAAATCAAATTCTACATTGGAGATGTAAGAAAGCTTCAGTCATGCAAAGATGCGATATATGGCGTTGATTACATATTTCATGCAGTAGCATTAAAACAGATTCCATTCTGCGAATTCTTCCCGGTGGAAGCAGTAAAAACGAATATTATTAATATATACTAACGAATAGAGCGAGATATTCATCAATGGAAAGTATGGGAATTATAGAGGATAATATTGTAAAATAGAGAATTTCTTAAAAAACTATAGTAGTTTAGTGCTTATTAGTTGGAATATTGGAGGAGTAGTAGTATGGATATTAAAGAGGCATTGCTTGAATTAGCTAATGGGGGGACAATTAGACATTCATATATAACAATAGAAAAATTGATTATTATTATGATGAAGGATTATCTGAAATGGCAAGGTAAGAGACTTTTTTCAGAAAATGAAGTTACGCATGGAATTTTCGATCTGATTTTGCCAGATGGAATAGATAATGACGAAAGCTGTATTGCTGCTGAGATTAAAATGTTTAGACATAAACGAGCAAGTTTGGGAGTAATATACAATACAATGGGACGTTTTTTTGCTGAAAGAGGTGTATTTGATAAATTTTTATTGATAGTAATAACGGAACTATCTGAGGTAGTAAAACAGGATATAGAAAATAAACGAAATCAGTTGGGAATTAAATTAATAATTTGGGATATTAATGATTTAGTTCGTATATTCAGTAATAATGAGAAATTATTTATTGAGACATATAATAATTTGAATACAGTTTTCTTGAAGGATACTATTAATAATGGTATTTCAAGAGACAGTAGTACATATTTAGAAAAAAGAAAAAAATATGTGGAACAACTTGAGGAACAATATGAAAATGATAACATTGTGCTTTTTCTCGGAGCAGGAGCTTCTAGTGCAGCTAAAATAGCGACATGGAATACACTGATATCGGAGTTGTTTGTTGCATTAATAGATAGGCAATTAAGTGCGAATAATATTCAAATAGAAGAGGAAGATAAGAGAAAAATAGTAAAGGAACTTATTAATCAAAATGGTAGTTCTCCATTGCTTCAAACAAGGTTTTTGAGAAATGGATTTGAAAGCGATTTTGAAGAGTTGGTTAGAGAAATTTTATATAAAAATGCTTCGGATTCGTCAGATTTATTAGAAGAGATAGGACAATTATGTATACCCAATAGAGGAAAATTGGGAGTGAGAGCTATTATTAATTATAATTTCGATGATTTGATTGAGAAAAATTTAAAAAGATTAAGGATAAAATATCATTCAATATATGGTGAAGGAATGATTCCAGATGCAGATGAATTAGGCATATATCATGTTCATGGTTTCTTGCCACAGAAAAAAGAAAATTATGACAATTTAGCGAAGTCATTATTAGTTTTTTCGGAAGAAGGATATCATAGACTTATGTTGGAACCATATAATTGGGCTAACATTAGCCAATTGAATTATATGATAAACAATACGTGTTTGTTTATTGGATTGTCTATGACAGATCCTAATATGAGAAGATTATTAGAAGTAGCAGCACAAAAGAGAATAGAAAATGATGGAGAGTGTCAGCATTATGCTATCATGAAAAGATTTAAGATAGAAGCTGTAGATAAATCTGATTCAATAAAAAGTTTTGAAAGAGTAAATGAAACATTACAAGAATCATTTTTCAAAGAACTGGGAGTAAATGTATTATGGATTGATGAATTTAGTGATATTCCTACCATTTTGAAACAGATTAAAGGTAATTATGATAGTTATTAACATTTTAACTGTGTGGATATGGATGTTATTAAAAAAGAAAATACAGATGATTGAAATATACGTTTTGTAAAGAAAACGAATACAAAATGGTAAGAGATAATTATTAGAAGAAGTGAACCAAAGAGTATAGGGAGGTGCAATGAAACTGTGAGGAAAAGAAAAGATAAAGAAAAAATCAGTAAGGAACAATTATTGACAGAATTATCAGAGTGTAGAGAAGATGAACGTAATTGCAAAGATCAGATGGTTCAAGTTATTGCAACTGCCTCCACGATTCTTGGTGTACTATTTGGCTCAACATATTTTTCATTTGATGGGGATGGGAAAAAAGCGATGTATTTTAGCAAAGTAGTATTTTACTTAAGCGTTGCTGTATTTTGTGTTGCATTTACGTATATGATTGTTTTGGGAATAAGTACTACATTAAGGTATTATTATATGCAAAAAATAGAGGATTTGTTGTCGCTTGAAGATGAGAGTTTTTTGCATTGGGGAAGCTTCATTGCCCCTATTGTTACACGAAATAGAAAGCATGTACTTTCTACATATACATTGTTGCATTATGTATGTTTTTCACTTTCAGCAGTAGGTGCTGTTGCTTTTTCAGTAGGTATTATAATTGTACAATACATTCAGATAAAAAATAAAACAGGATTTGATAAGTTGGTTTTTTCGATAGCGATTATTTGTGTAATTGGAGCAATATTGATATTTTATCGAACTACAGCCAAGGCAAAAAATATGGCGATATATGCAGAAAAGACAGCCATTTTTAATAGAAAAAAACGGAAAAATCCGAATGATAATTCTTTAAATTCATATAGAGCTTTTCGACATTACGTTAGATATTTTATTTATCCAAAACGTCAGGATATGGAAAAACCTTTATTGATAATAGGGATATTCATTATATTTTCTTGTATGAGACAGGGGATGCAATTGGCAGCTTGGAATTGGAAACAACTGTTAGTTTCATTGTTGGTTTTTGAAGCACTTGCATATCAGGCGAGATATCAGATTAATGATTTACGGGATATTGAAGAGGATAAGAATTCGGATAACAGATTATTCCCTAAAAATATAGCACATAATGCTTATATTATAGAACTTTCAGCAATATTGGCTGGAATTAAAATTGTTTTAGCATTAGTATGTACCTATTTTTTAGGAGGAAAAATAAGAGGATGTTTATATATAGAATTGCTATTACTAGCTATAATAACGATAATATATGAATGGGTAAGAGATACTCATAAACTAGAGGCAATCTGTTTTTGTGTTGGTTCAGGATATGCGCTTAGATTCATTGTTGCAGTTACGGCAGTTGATTCGGGAATGATTTTTGATAAAAATGCAATTTGTATTATGATTTCGCTATGGGCGTTAGGTTCAATGGCATCAGTGGCACAGTGGGTGGCAGAAGTTGCAGAATTAAAGGGTTTATCGGTAAAGGATTATGGAAAAAAACATTATATAAAGTTATCGGAACTCATAGAGGATAGATATAATCAAGCTAAAGAAAGAATTATAAATGGAAAGATATATCCATTAAGAGAATGTGGAAAGTTTCAGGATATTTGGAATAGTGGTTTTATAATTTCGTTTTTATCTTTAAGTTGTGATATATTTTTGCAAAAAGAGTTGTTACAGAAAGAATGGATAGGATTTTTGATAATTGGCGAGTTGATTAGTTGGTTAATTCTTTTAATTTTGATAAAGAAAGCAAGTTATAAGAAAATCGTATATTTCAATATAATTTTCTTGTTTGTAATAGCTGGCAAAAGTGTATTAGCATATCTAAGTGGATGTGAAATGGGAGTTGTGATATGCATTTTCCAATGCATTGTACTTGGAACTTATTTTTATGTTACATATAGACCAGAATTTAAAAAGATTGATGTAAAAAATATATTAATAAATTTTATGAGCTGTGTGCTGGGTAAAGAGGCAATGGGTTATATCATGAAAGATATAAATTCCAAATTAACAGAGAAGGAAAGAAGCGCAAAATAAAGAAGAATACCACATACAAAATTTTTATGAAGGTGAACTGCGATAAGCTGGAGGTAATCTATGAAAATTAACAATTTAATGATAGATGGAGTTGGTGGAATTAGAAACTTAGAACTTTCCTTTAATGATGGTTTTAATGTCATTTGTGGTGCAAATGGTGTTGGAAAAACAACGATATTAAATACTGTTGCAGATGCTTTTTCCGATTCGGGTGAACTTTTGAAAAGAAATTCAATGGTTGCGGAGGGAAAATACTGCATAGATTATTTTGATATTACTGGTAAGGAAGTAGTAAAAGAATACGAAGTAAAAGAGTTTGATCCGTTAACTTGTGATCATAGTAGGTATGGAACTGATACTTCTTCTTTTGTAATGTCTTTTGGCATAAATAGAATTATAAATTATCGAGAATTGAATGCAATACCAAAAGATGCACCAAGATCGAAGTATGATGCAGCCAGATTGTTAAATAAAGGTGTGGGTATTGATGATTTAAAAGGATGGTTTGTAAATAGGTTTCTTTTTGCAGATAAGCCAAATAGTATCACAGATGAACAAAAATATAATTTTGAAATTGCCACAAAAGCGTTTGGGTTATTGGATGAGACTACCACATTTTATACAGTAGATTCAGGTTCATTAGATATCAAGCTCTCTTCAAATAGAGGAGAAATTTATTTTGAGTATTTATCGGCAGGATATAAAACTTGTGTTTATCTTGTGTTGGGGATTATTAAAGAAATAGAGTTTAGATTTAAAGAACCATATATAAAGGTAGACGAGTTTGATGGAGTTATTCTTATTGATGAGATTGATTTGCATTTACATCCAACATGGCAAGCTAGATTAGTGAATACATTAAAAGAGTTATTTCCTAAAACACAGTTTATAGTCACAACGCATAGTCCAAGTGTACTTCAAACTCTGTCACCAGAGGAGATTATACCACTTGGTATCGATGAAGAAGGTAATGTTTTTCGTAAGGATTTAAGCTTAGGACAGTATGGATTACAGGGGTGGACAATTGAAGAAATATTACATGATATAATGGATATGCCAGAAACAACATCAAAGATTTTTAAAAAGGTAAAGAGTGATTTTGATGCTGCAATGGATGCAGAAGATAAAATAAATATCAAAAAAAATTATGATATACTTCAGGAAATGCTTCATTGGGACAATCCTTTGAAAAAGTTACTGGAAATACAAATGATAGGTATGGAGGAGAGTAACGAATGATTCAATTATTACGTCCGCCTAAACCTCAGAAATTGGCTGATAATGAGGCAGAACTTACTGAGAGATTTAAAAAAAATAACAAAGATGCTGTATGGAATAGGTCTTATATTAGAAATGCATTATTAGAAATGTCTAATGCAAAGTGCTGCTATTGCGAATGTAAGGTAGGGGCTGGAGAGCGTGAAATGCATATAGAGCATTTTAAACCAAAGTCAATCTATCCGGACTTGGTAGTAGCATGGGATAATTTATTACCATCTTGTCCTCATTGTAACAAAGAAAAGTCTAGTCATGATACAGGAGCAGAGCCTATTGTTAATCCTGTTGAAGATAATCCCAGAGAATTTTTTTATTTGAAGGATTATAGATATTATTGTTTTGATAATGCTGATACCAGTATAGCGCGTAGAACGCTAGGAGTACTATCATTGAATGACAGTACGGAGAATGTTTATAAACGCTATCTTATTGGAAATGAACTACATAGTAAAATTGATGAGATCGCAGAACTGGCTATAGAAAATGAATCAGTACTGAAAACAAAAACAACAATGCGCAATAGAATTCGTAATGGTTGTAAAAATATTTTGAAACAGGGTTTTTCAAATGCAGCTTATTCTGCATTTATGGCTACTTTGATTTTTAATGATGAAAATTTTAAAACTTGTATAGAGATACTTAAAAGACAGGGCATATGGGATGATGAGTTAGAAGAATCATTTCAAAAAATGAGTAATAATGTTTTTAAAACTAGTAGGATATAGGCGAAGAAGAATTCATTCAGATGGGATTGATATAATAAATGATATATATATTGTTTTTTAGTTGAGAATAAGGAAATTAATTTGTTTATAAATAATATTCTTTATTTTCGATAGTGGAAAGTTCACTTCTGTGGCGTGTATTATATTTTTTGATTTATACTAGGAAAATTTATATATATCATTATTAGAAGAGATTAACATTCTACCATTGTCATTTGATAGAACGAGAATTAATATATTTATTACTAAAATGATTAAAAATAAATTATGTGAAGAGAAAATAAAAACAGTACTATAAAACAGAATTAATTACAAAAATATTTTAAAAAAGAAAAAAATGTAAAAAGCACTTGCGCGAAGTTCTCATAAATGCTATACTGTGAGAAGTGAAAAAGGAAAAAATTTACATTAGAAAAGAAGATGGATGTGGAAAGGTTACAAAGTCAGATAGATATAGTAACAATAAAGGGCAGATAATCTGCTCTCCGGGGAATCCGGTTAAAATACCATTTCAGAATTGAAAGAAGGATATAAAGTACAAGCAATCTATATACTTTATAATATCAATTATAAAGAAATTATATATTTTACTGATAAAAATTTAAAATTCATTAGGAGGAAACAAAAATGTCTTTATTTACAGGTAAAACACTTATGATTACTGGAGGAACAGGATCTTTTGGAAACGCAGTTTTAAATCGTTTTCTTAAAACAGATATCGGAGAAATCCGTATTTTTTCTCGTGACGAGAAGAAGCAGGACGATATGCGTCATGAATATCAGGCAAAGATGCCAGAAGTTGCAGATAAAATCAAATTCTACATTGGAGATGTAAGAAATCTTCAGTCATGCAAAGATGCTATGCATGGTGTTGATTACATATTCCACGCAGCAGCATTAAAGCAGGTTCCATCCTGCGAATTCTTCCCGATGGAAGCAGTAAAAACAAATATTATTGGTACAGATAATGTTTTAACTGCCGCAATCGAAGAAGGTGTAGAAGCAGTAATTTGCTTATCAACAGATAAAGCCGCTTACCCAATCAACGCAATGGGTAAATCCAAATCTCTTGAAGAAAGTGTGGCTATTGCAAAGAGCCGTTACAGCGGAAAGACAAAGATTTGCTGCACACGTTATGGTAACGTAATGTGTTCTCGTGGTTCCGTTATTCCATTATGGATTGACCAGATTAAAGAGGGTAATCCAATCACAGTTACAGAGCCATCTATGACACGTTTCATTATGTCATTAGATGAAGCCGTTGACCTTGTTCTCTTTGCATTTGAAAATGGTGAGAACGGAGATCTTCTTATCATGAAAGCCCCAGCATGTACTATTCAGACACAGGCAGAAGCCGTTTGTGAATTATTTGGTGGCAAGAAAGAAGAGATCAAAGTAATTGGTATCCGTCATGGTGAGAAGATGTATGAGACATTACTTACTAACGAAGAATGTGCCAAGGCAATTGATATGGGAGACTTCTATCGTGTTCCAGCGGACAATCGTGGCTTAAACTACGATAAGTTCTTTAAAGATGGAGATGCAGAAAGAAATACTTTGACAGAGTTTAATAGTAATAATACAAAACTGCTGAATCTGGAGGAGACGAAGGAGACGATTGCGAAGCTGGCGTATATTCAGGAGAGATTGGCAGAAGAGTAGAAGAGTGTATACAAACAACAGAAGGACAAATTTTTTGTTCTTCTGTTCCTGTTATTAGGTACGGGGAAATTATTTATGAATATCTTAAGAATATAATAAAGAGTAAAACAAATATAAAAGAAATGAAATGTAAATAAAAAATGGTTAAAAAAGTGAAAGAAGGATGCTAGAATAAGCAAAAGGGATTAATATCTTTAATAATTAATATAGTTAGAGTTTCTGTACAGAATGTAAGGAAAAGCTGGATATAATAAGGGATAGAATGTTTTGTAAGGGAGAGTTTATATGGAACTGCATATAAAGAATATTGCCAAGATAGAGAAAGCGGATATAGAGATTAATGGCATTACAGTAATTGCAGGAGAGAATAATACAGGAAAGAGTACTATAGGTAAGGTTTTATATTGTTTGTATACAGCATTTCATGATTTGAATAGCAAGATATTTGAAGAACGGTATAGTAGTGTAGCAAAGGCGTTGTTTGGTAGTTATCAATTCCAAAAAAGTTCGGATGATCTGGATATTAGATTGGATAAGGTAACTTCTTTAGTAGATAAAATTCTGTCATCAGATAGTGATGAATTAGAGAGCATCTTATCAAGAACAGATACAGTTCTAGATGATGCTTTAATAAAAAGAATAAAGCATCATCTAGATTTAAGTGAACAGGAGGTAGCGGGTCTTATTATAAAGAAGGTGTTTTCTAAAGAGTTTCATGAACAGGTAGAGCCCCTTTATAATACAGAAGATATTTCAGAGATTGAATTAGTTCTTCAAGGAACGAGAAGCATCCTTAATATAACTGAAGGCTATCAAGTAGAGAATATAATAAATTTAAATCATAAGTGTATTGTTATAGATAATCCTTTTATTGTAGATGATATAGTTGATAGTCCGAGAAAAATATGGCCAATATATGGATTGATAGAGGAAAATATTACCCATGAAGAATGGCTAATTAAAAAATTACGTATGAGTTTAGATGAGAATGATTATGAGGACTTAATAGAACAGCATTATATGGAGGAACGTCTTAATAAATTTAAAGATTATATTATAGATATAATCGGTGGGGACATTGCTGAAAGCGATGATGAATTTGTATTTCATGATAATAAGTTAGATAAAGATTTGAAATTAAAGAATTTGTCTGCTGGAATGAAGACTTTTACTATTCTTTTGAAATTATTGGAGAATGGGGATATTCAAGATGAATTTATTATTGTCCTTGATGAGCCGGAGATTCATCTTCACCCATCATGGCAATTAAAATTTGCGGAGCTTTTGGTTTTACTTCAAAAAGAATTTAATTTAAATATTGTATTAGCTACGCATAGTCCGTATTTTATGAATGCCTTGCAGGTTTATTCTGCCAAGCATGAGATTGCAGATAAGACGAAGTATTATCTTGCAGAATTGAACGAAGAGGGCAGAGCTGTGTTTGATGATGTTACCTTAGATCCGGAACGGGTATATAAGTTATTAGCGCAGCCATTTCAGATATTAGCCGATGAAGAAGAACAGGAATAGTGATTTTATGGGGAAAGTAAAATATGAAGATTTTGTTCAGACGTTAAAAGAAACATCAGTGGATACCGATCATAAGGACGAACAAGACAATAATATATATATGACGGAGTCACTTGAGGAAGTAATTAACTTTGATAATTTTCTGGAAGCATATTTTAAGGATGGAAATACAAAGGCGCGTAAACCAGATTCAATAGATGCATACTGTCTTTTAGATGGTAGTCCTTGTTTGATAGAGTTTAAAAATGGAAAGGTAGACGGAAAGGTAAACAGGGAACTCCATGGAAAGATTGGGCATAGTGTTTCGGTAATATTGATGAATGAGGATATTATGCCATCTGAATTTAAAAATAATGCAATACTAATTGTAGTATATAACAGAGAGAAGGCTTTTAAGAAAGAACCTAATAATGACTTGGGAGAAACACAGTATTTAAAACCGAAAGAAGTTATAATGAGTCCAAGTCTTGATATGATTCGAACTCACATGGGAAAGAAACAGGGAAAGATTATGATTTCATTTAAGTTGGACACATATGAAGGCAAGTATTTTTCAAAAGTAATAACAATGGATAAAAGTATTTTTAATAAATATATAGAAGAGCATACAATTACATTGCCGATAAGTCCAATAAGATAAAAAGTGTCAGAGATCAGGAATGTAGTGTAGAGAGTAGAGTAGGATTTTTATTATATATAATGGTAGAATCAAAAGAATTATAAACATACATAGAGAAAAGGGAGTAAAGAAGATGGAACATAATTTTAAATGGAAAAATGATGGCCGTACGAAGGTGATGATTGGATGCGGAACACGTCCGGAGATTATTCGTCTTGCAGCGGTAATCAAAAGATGTAGAGAATACTTTGATTGTTGTGTTGTTTATTACAATCAGAACTGGGATAAGAATCTTTCGACAGTTTTCTGGGAGGATTTTGAATTAACAAATACTTTTGGTGAGTTTGGACCAGATATTCTTGTTCCTGTAGTGGGAGATAATCTGGGTGTGACTTGTGGAAATATTCTTGGAAGGAGTTATGAGCTTCTTTCTGAGCTTCAGCCAGACGGATACTTAGTATTAGGTGATACTAATTCCTGTCTGTCTGCAATTTCAGCAAAGCGTCTTCATATTCCATTATTCCATATGGAAGCCGGTAATAGATGCAAAGATGAGTGTCTGCCAGAAGAGACAAATAGACGAATTGTTGATGTTATTTCCGATGTAAACCTTTGCTATTCAGAATTTGCCCGCAAGTATCTTGCAGATACAGGTCTTCCAAAGGAAAGAACATACATGACTGGTTCACCTATGGCAGAAGTATTAAGAGGTAATCTTGAGAAGATTCAGGCTTCGGATGTACTTGAACGATTAGGTTTAAAGAAAGATAATTACATTCTCCTATCTGCACATCGTGAGGAGAATATTGATACGGAAAAGAACTTTACAAGTCTTTTTACAGCTATCAATGCATTAGCTGAAAAATATGATATGCCAATTCTGTATTCCTGTCATCCAAGAAGTAAGAACAGACTGGAGAAGAGTGGATTTAAACTTGACCCAAGAGTAAGAGTGAATGAACCACTTGGTTTTAATGACTATAACTGTTTACAGATGAATGCTTTAGCGATTGTTAGTGACAGTGGTACATTACCAGAGGAGAGTAGTTTCTATTTATCTATCGGACATCCAATTGCTGCGGTATGTATTCGTACTTCTACAGAAAGACCAGAAGCATTAGAAGCAGGAGATTTTATCTTAGCTGGTATTACAACAAAGGAACTTCTTAATGCTACAGATATGGCAATTGAGATGAAGCAGAAAGGTGTGCTTGGCAAACCTTGTCCAGACTATGTAGATGAAACTGTATCTATGAAGGTTGTTCGTATCATTCAGGGATATGTAAACGTAGTTAACAAGATGGTTTGGAGAAAAGAACAGTAAAATATAAGAATTAAATGACGGGCAGGTGCTTATGTTGAAACTGTACCGGGCTCGTCATTTTTATCGTTGGAGGTAGTACGATTATGAATATACTTGTTACCGGTGCAAAAGGAATGGTAGGAACTGCACTTGTAAATAATTTAAAGAACATCAGAGATGGAAAAAACAGAACAAGAAACATTGAGATTAATGAAATCTATGAATATGACTTAGACAGTACAGAAGCACAGTTAGATGAGTATTGTGCAAAAGCTGATTTTGTATTTAATCTTGCAGGTGTGAATCGTCCAGAGAATCCAGAAGATTTCATGAAAGGCAATTTCGGATTTGCTTCACAGCTGCTCGATACATTAAAGAAACATAACAACAAAGCTGGCATTATGCTTTCTTCTTCTGTTCAGGCTACATTGGCAGGTCGTTTTGGCAATAGTGAATACGGAAGAAGTAAAAAAGCCGGAGAAGAGTTATTCTTTGACTATGGAAAAGAAACGGGAGCACTGGTATATGTATACCGTTTTGTAAACCTGATGGGACACAGCCGTCCAAAATACAACTCAGCAATCTCAACATTTTGCTGGGCTGTAGCAAATGACGAGGAATTTACAGTAAATGATAGAAATACAGAGTTAGAAGTTCTGTACATTGATGATCTTGTAGAAGGAATGTTTGATCTTCTTGAAGGCAAAGAACAGCATTGTGAATTTGATGGAGTGGAGACTGTATTAGATCAGAATGGCCGTTATTGCTGTGTACCGGTTACACATAAAGCTACCCTGGGCGAAATCGTAGATTTATTAGAAGAATTTAAGTCACAGCCGATTTCATTAATGATGCCAAAATGCCCGGACGGATCATTTGCAAAGAAGCTTTTCAGCCTTTATTTAACATATTTACCAACAGATAAATTTAAATATGCAATGAAAATGAATTGTGATGATCGTGGATCTTTTACAGAACTGGTACATACAGTTGACTGTGGACAGGTAAGCATTAATATCAGCAAGCCGGGAATTACTAAAGGACAGCACTGGCATAATTCTAAGTGGGAACAGTTCATCGTTGTACATGGACATGGACTGATTCAGGAACGTAATATTAATACAGGAGAAACTGTAGAATTTGAAGTTTCTGGAGATAAAATAGAAGCAATCTACATGATTCCAGGATGGACTCATAATATCATTAACTTATCAGAGACAGAGGATTTGGTAACAGTAATGACGTGCAATGAGGTGTTTGATCCAGGACATCCAGATACATTTTTTGAACCAGTATAAAACTAATAAATAGTAACTTACAAACAGAATCAAGATTAAAATACCTGGAGAGAAAGATGGGAAAATACTTTGGAACAGACGGTTTTCGCGGAGAAGCGAATGTAAATTTAACAGTAGACCATGCACGTAAGGTAGGCCGCTTTTTAGGCTGGTATTATGGTCAGTTGAAGAAGCAGAGAGGTGATGATACACCGGCAAAGGTTGTCATCGGTAAGGATACCCGCCGTTCAAGCTATATGTTTGAGTATGCGTTGGTTGCCGGGCTTACAGCATCAGGTGCAGATGCGTATCTTTTGCATGTAACAACAACCCCTTCTGTGGCTTATGTAGCAAGAACAGAAGATTTTGATTGTGGTATTATGATTTCTGCCAGCCATAATCCATACTATGATAATGGTATTAAGCTCATTAATGGCAATGGTGAAAAGATGGATGAAGCTACGATTCATCTTGTAGAAGCTTATCTTGATGGCGAGTTGGAAGTGTTTGGTCAGAAGTATGAAGAGATTCCTTTTGCACATAAGGATGCCATCGGAT
>UMHU01001502.1_pt1 | contig 33861 bp, 30 predicted proteins | sample 1965591 | NCBI WGS metagenome assembly UMHU01 (sample SAMEA4836101, study PRJEB28245) | human gut metagenome | biome: gut microbiome; material: fecal sample | place: Denmark | collected 2008
CAGCTCCGGGACATCGCGCAGGAATACATGGAACTATGGGTTATGGCAACCAGCCCTACATTGTCTTTAAACATTAAGGACATCTCGCGCGAGCATCTCCATATCGTGTCGCTGCGGGTCGACGAGCGGGGGTGGAAAATCAACGATTCGCATGAATACGACCACTCCATGTCCGTATTGCGGGAATTAGAACGAAAATACGATCTGCATCCGAGTATCAAGGGCGAGGAGTTGGCCTATAATGTGGGATTGCATAGGGCAAACTACAGGGAAGGCAATGTCAAACAGCAGATATCGTCCGTCGTGCGGTCGTGCCTGCGCAATTACAAATGCTCGTCCTACGGGGAGTTCCGCACCCTGCTGGAACGCTTCAACGTCTCGGTCGAAAGACATACGGGAACCATCGACGGCAGAAATTACGCGGGTATTGTCTACGGCGCTCTGACCGACGACGGCTATGGAACAGGCCCCCTCGAGTAAAATAGGAAAAGATGTTGGTTATGATGCCCTTCAAAAGTATTACGGGAAGTCGAAAGCCGTATTAAAGGAAGAAGGCGCGCTCGACCGCCTGCGACAGACAGTCCGCGATGCCATGAGCCCCCGTAACACACGGGACGAATTCCGGCAGCTGTTGAAGGCTGACGGTATCGACACGATATTCCGTATCAACCCTGTGGGCAGAATCTACGGTGTAACGTTCATCGACCACGAAGCCGGCATCGTCGCCGACGGGTCGATGCTGGGAAAGGAGTTTTCTGCCAACGTTTTCAACGAGTTGTATCCGGCATCCGCAAAGGAAGAACGACACACCGTGGAACAACACGCAGAGCAGGAACACGAAGTGCAAAACCACATGGCAAATCCCGTCTCCGGCATTGTCGATACGCTGTTGGATCTGGCCGATGCGCGGGCCTATGAAGAACAGCAGCGGATTCGGCAACGAAAGAGACGACAAAACGCCGGACGCTGTAATTTTCAATTATAAGATAAAATCATTTATCCGGCGGTTTGACTGTATCGAATGTCGTCCCATAATACTGGGGCTTCTCTTCGTTCCATTCCGATAAGTTTGTTTATGGCATGGAGATCGAATAGTAAATATACTTGGATGTTCGTCGCAGGATTCGACCAAATCGGCGTATCTTGGGGCCTTTATGTGCTATTTACGACACGGGCGTGAAAACAAGAAAATGCAGATACAGGGAGCGGTTCATTCTCCGTAACGGACTTCCGGTCGTTCCTTCGGAGGATATGTAGGGATTGTTTCCTGCGGCGATGTTTTCGGATTTTCGCGGTCTGTGTCCGATCTTCCTATAAACCGATTCAAGTATAACCGAATGAAAACATCGATCACAGCCCGGCTCAATTACCGCGCCGACAGCGAGGGCCGTTATGCGCTTATTATTCAGGTGATCTATTGTCGTCACCGCAGTATTTTGACCACTCCATACCGGTTGCATCCTGAAGAGTTTGATGTGAAGACGGGTCGTGCCGTGGCGGTGCACCGCACCAAAGCCCACCGTACACTGATCCGTGATGCGAATGAATGCGTTACACTCTGTATGGAAGAATTGCATGCTGTTTGCGCTCGTTTGGCAGCCTCCGGAAAACCTTATACGGCATCGGACATCACAGGAACGTACAAGTTCGGCAATGACAATCGTTACGTGGACGTTTTCGCGAAACAGGTAGTGTCCGATCTCGAAGAGGCAGGGCGCTTTGGCACAGCCCGCTCATACCGTTCTCTTGCGAGTGCATGGAGCAAATTCGCGGCACAGTCCCGTTATCGTTTTTCTCAACTCGACGAACACACGGTCTTTGCCTTCGGAGAATACCTCTTCCGGCGCGGCAACCGTCGCAATACCGTTTCGTTCTATCTGCGCACCCTGCACGCCCTTTATAATCGAGCCCGGCGGTGCGGCTATGCTCCGACATATGGCGACCCGTTCCGGGAGGTATCGTTCAAACCGGCCAGAACCCCGAAACTGGCCGTACCCCGAAGCCTGCTGCGAACCCTTGCCGGCAGGGATTTCGGGGACAGCGAACTGAACGAAGCCCGCGATATGTTTCTGTTCAGTTTCTATGCCCGGGGGATGTCTTTCGTGGATATGTGCTACCTGCGGAAAACGAAGGTTTGGAACGAAGCGCTGCACTACGAACGCCAAAAAACACATCAGGTGTTCAGCGTAGCCCTTACGCCGCAGCTCCGGGAGATCATTTCCCGTTACGACGATCCGGCCTCCCCATGGGTGCTGCCCTGCATGCAGCGCGGAATGCTCTCTTCGGCGAACAAACAGGAAGATGTGAACGGCGACGTGCCGCCTGCGTCGCTGTACAATTTTTACTGCATGGCGCTCCATTACTACCTCACTTTGCTCAAAGAGATTTCCCGGCGGTTGGGCTGCCGGAATCTGACTTTCAATGTGGCGCGCCATACATGGGCTACGGAAGCCCGGAGCATGGGCGTTCCCACGCCGCATATCAGCGAAGGACTGGGCCACACTTCGGAGCGTACCACGCGCATTTATCTGGCAAGTCTCGACAAACATACCGTGGACGAAGTGAACGAAAGGGTTACGAAACTGTAATGGGAAAAATAAATTGCCCGACCGATATAAGCCTTGATTCGCTATGCAAAGCGAATTACGCCTGATTTCATATACTTGCCGTCGACAAACAGACAAAATCGGACTATTCCAAATTTATGATGCAAAAATATGGATTATCTGCATTATGTACAAGAAATATCATCGAAAATAATCTTCTATATGCTCCGTACAGGATATTTTTTACGATTATATATGCCATTTTTCATGCCATCGCTGTTTTACCGTATCATAATTTTTTCTGAAATGTCAAAACACATCTTCGCCGAAAATCTCCCCCCCCCGGAACATATGCCAAACGGTTCCGGTGCATCTTTTTGCCGAATCCTGCACGGACAGAGAACGGATGCTTTACTGTTTCCGGCATATTGTTGCACTGCAATCGGGCTTACAGCCAACATCTTGCCCTCGTATCAGCTATCTGCGAAAAACCGGTTCGCTCCGATAAAACGAATCCGATGATTATACATGCTGTAAATCAGTTTATTCCATTCGACAATTTTCCGATTATTTCGCTTTGCATAGCGAATTGCAATACAGGCAGGCAATCTGCCTTTCGTTACGTTGCGGAGTATCAGGCATAATCGGGTTGTTCCCAAGACCCGGTCAAGCCTGTAAATGAAGAGAAAACCGCATATCCTGTACATTGTTTTCTGCCTGTGTTTCATAGGTACGGGAGCGTTTCATACCGCTCGTGCACAACAGGCCGGCATCAAGACCAACCTGTTGTATTGGGCGACTACTACCCCCAACATTGGGCTGGAATGGCGTCTCGCCCCGCGCTATACGCTGTCCGCCACCGTAGGCTACAACGCCTTCAATTTCCCGAACCGCACCGATGCCAACGGCGTCGCCGCCAACCCCAAGCTGCACCACTGGCTCGTCATGCCCGAAGCCAAATACTGGTTCTGCCGGGTTTTCGAACGCCACTATATAGGCTTCCACGCCCTTTACGGCCAGTACAACGCCGGAGGCATGAAGTTCCCGAAATTCCTCGAAGACGCCCGTTACGACGGCTGGGCTGCGGGCGCAGGCCTAAGCTACGGCTATCAGTGGGCTCTCGGCAAGCGCTGGGGGTTGGAAGCGTCCGTCGGTGTCGGTTATATTTATCTGCGCTACGATAAATATAATTGCGGAGCCTGCGGCGACAAACAGGGCAATTACCGGCGGCATTGGTTCGGGCCTACGAAAGCCGCGGTATCATTCATCTATTACATCCGCTGACTTATGAAAAAGGTTTTGCTCCTCCTCTCAGCCTTGTTCTTCCTCCGGAATGCGGCGGACGGTCTTCGCGCCGCTCCCGCGGCCGGTTCGCGGTATCCTGCCTTCCGCTACGTGAACGGCCCGAAGGCCGAGTGGCGGGGCGATAGCCTCGAAGTGCGTTTTTCGGGCGAGGTGGCCGGGCGGCTCAAAGGTCCTATGTCGCTGCACCTCGTTCCTCTGTACGTTTCGGACGGCGATACCATCCGTTTCCCCGAATTGGGTTACTTCACCCCTTCCGGAGCCAAATACCACAGGCGGCGCGAGGCGTTGTCCGACAGCAAGACCGTCGGTAAAGTCCGCATCCTTTACCGGGGCGGTCACGGCGATTTCGACTACCGGGAGAGCAGGGCCGTCCCGCAATCCTTTGCCGGAGAGTTGCAGTTGCAGTATATCCTGCGTACCTGCTGCGAAGAGCACCTGCTGGCTTCGGAAGCAATCGCCGTTCCGGAGCGTGCCGTCACGGTGCCCGATACGGTCTATACGACCGTTGCAGGCATGCTGCCATTTCCGGTGGCCGCCGTGAGCGTGCCGCTTTTCGAGACGAACGTGACCTTCGTCCGGCCCAAGCCGGAGGCGGTCAAGGAGCGCACGGCCACGGCCACCGTCCGTATTACCTACCCGGTGAACGATTGGAGGGTCTATCCCGACTTCGAGAACAACCGGCAGGAGTTGTCGCGTATCGACAAAATCCTGTCGCCCGTGGCCACCGATACGGCGACCTACCGCATCCTCTCCGCCTCGATCACGGGTTATGCTTCGCCGGAGGATACCTACAAGCATAACATGGTGCTCTCCGAGCAGCGTGCCGGCGGTATGCGCGACTATCTGCACGGGCGCTACGGTCTTCCGGCCGGAAAAGTCACGGCCGAGGGCAAGGGCGAGGACTGGGAGGGTCTGCGCGAAGCGGTCGGACGGAGCGACATGAAGGCTAAAGACGAAGTGTTGGACATCATCGACACTTACGACATTTTCGACGGGCGCGAAAAGCTCCTGATGGATCTTCGCGGCGGCAATCCTTACCGATATATGCTGGAACATATTTTCCCGCCGCTGCGGCGTATGGAGATGCGGATCGACTACCGCGTGCGGGCCTTCGATCCGGAGGAAGCCGGGGAGCTGATCGGCCGTCGTCCGCAGGATTTGAGCCTGCAGGAGATGTACGAGGTGGCGCAGGCCGAAAACGACGACCGCACGATCGTAAGACAGCGCGATGCTTATGGCCGTGAGTACGACATCGCCGTGCGCTATTTCCCGGATGACGACATTGCCAACATCAACGCTTCGTCGGCCGCATTGGTGCGGGGGGATCTGGAACTGGCGTGGGTGTGCCTGGGCCGCGTCAGGGAGAATCCGCTGGCGGCCAATAACCTCGGCGTGTACCATTGGCTGTGCGGGAAGATCGGGGAGGCCGAAGCCTACTTCCGGAAGGCGTTGGAGACCGACCCCGACAGGGCCGCCTACAACCTCGAACAGCTCCGCAAGTGGAAAGAGGAATTCGGGGATGAGGCCGAGGCAGGAATAGATAACGTAAGCGAATAAAGGGATGCGGGCCCGGGATGAGAACGGGGCCGGACGCAGCATAACGACAGGAACAGACGCAGACACGGGAACAGCCGGGCGATGCGGAGGCGACGGATCACAGCGACGCACGGCAGGCTGAAAAAACGATGAGATGGACGGCACGACATATCATACACCGCAGGGCGGCGATGCTGGCGGGCTCCGTTGCGGGGCTCTGCCTGCTGTTGTGTGCCTGCTCTCTGGAGGACGACCGGGATATCTGCTGCGGGAATATTCGCATGGAGATCAGATACGTCCCCTACGGCGTCGAAGAGCTCGCGACCTATATCCGCTCGCTGCGTCACTTCGTCTTCGATGCCGGGGGCCGTTTCGTGCGGGAGATTCCCTCCGGAGAGCCGATCCGGATGTTGCGTTTTTCGCTTCCCGACGGCGACTACACGCTGCTGACGCTGGGCAACGCCGAAAGTCCGCTGGCGTTCGAAGCCGGCGACCGGACGCTCGCGTCGCTCGAAATGGAACTGGCGGGCCTCACGCCCTCGGGCGAATACCTCGATGCCGACGAATTGTATTGGGGCGTGTGTCGCATGCATGTGGACGGATCGCGACAGCAGACGTTTACGACCTACATGAACAATATCCACTGCCACCTGCATGTCAAGGTCATGTGGCACAATATGCCGGAAGATGTCGGAGCGTACCGTATGGAAATCGGGCAGGTTCCCGTGGGCTATTCGCTCTGCCCCGACCGCTGTCATACGGTGGGCGACAAACTCATTCCCGCAGGCAACGGAAAGCTGGCGACCCATGTGGAGCGCACGCCCCTCAAGGCGCAGGAGTTGCGCGGGGAGTTCGTCACGATGCGCTATACCGCGGAGCATATTCCCGTCTTCCGGCTTTGGTTCGGCGACAAGGCCGTTACGGAGCCTATCGACCTGCGACGGGCTTTCCGGACGTGGGGCTGGAATCCCGACGCTGCGGCCGTACAGGAATACCGCATCCAGCTCACGCTTTTTGCCGACGGCAGCGTGGAGGTGCGCCCGTGGATCGACGCCGATGTCGAGGACTGGCAGGACGGAGGAACATTCAACTGACCGGGGTGGATGAATACGATAATGATTGCTACGATAACTTTTTAATGATCTTTTTATGTCGAAAACAATGAAACGAATCTGTTTGCAGGCTTTTATCGGAATGATAACGGCCTGGACGGCCGTGTCGTGTTCCTCGGAGCCCGCGGCCTGCGGATGTGGAGACGACGGAAGCACCATTCCCGTGAGCTTCACGATGAACACCCCGGCGGGGGAAGCCGTCCCCTACGGCACTACGCGCGCTACGCACGACGAGGCCGAGTGGACGATCCACCGCCTTACGCTTTATGTCTATTCGGTCGATGACGCCGGCAGGGGGACTTTCCTGCGCCGCTATGCCACGGATGCGTCGGGCGATCAGGCCATCAGCATCGTCTCGAACGGCGCCGGAACCTACAATTTCACATTGAAGGCCCCGGTGAGCGACCTGAAAGCCCGCCAGCGTTTCGTCTTCGTGGCCAATGACGCCTTTGACGAACCGTCTCCCGGAGAGTCGCAGGACGAGCTGGAAAACAAACTGGCAGGCATCACTCTCGAAGAGGGGCATTCGGCCGACAAACTCGCTGCCAAAGGCGCGGGCATCGCCATGTCGGGCATCGCACGAAGCAATTCGAGCGACGTCGTGACCATCACGCCCGGCGTGAAGTGCGAGGTGTCCCTCCGGCGTATCGTGGCCCGCGTGGATGTGCAGAACAACACGCCGAATCTGGTCATCGGCTCCATCGAGCTGTTGAATGCCGCGCCCCGGGGTTACCTCTTTCCGCACGATCCGGTCGCCGCTGCCAGCGAAAGCTACATTACCGAGGCGATGAACGCCGAGGTCGCTCTCGGTACGACTTACGACGAACAGAAGGATCTCAAAAAGGTGTTCTACCTCTACGAGCGGCATAACGAAGACGGCAACGGCGCCGAAATCAAGATTACCTACACCGTGAACAGCAGCAAGGGCGAGGTCGTCGTACCGTTCCGCAAGACTTCCGACACCAGGGAGTTCGTGGATGTCGAGCGCAATACGCTCTATACCGTCGTGCTCGGAAACGGCGATCCCGTGACGACCAACGAAGTGAAGTTCTCACTCAGGATCGAGGATTGGAACGTCGTGGATATGGACGAAGCGGTGGATCCCGACGAGGACGAGCAGATGAAACGCAATAAGGCGTTAAAGGTCAATATATTCACCCCGTTCAATGCCAAGAACGTGGATCCGGGGGCGAAAAAGATCAATGCGTTCTTCGACAAACTGGCCGTTTCGGCGGACGACTGCCCGCCCGATTCCTATTTCACCTATACGCAGTTGAAGGATGCCGGAATGATGGCCGCCGATGCGGTCTTTACCGGTCCCGACGGCGGAAAATACCGCCTGCCGACCGAGGGCGAGCTGAACCTGCTGCTGCCCATGTATACCGACGAGAATGACCGCGCCACCGTCGACAAGGAGAAGGACGGCATGTATTATCCGTATTGGAACGACAATTTCTCGACCAATACGTTCCCTTACGTGACTGTTGAAACTCCTTTTACCGAAACGATCTACCTGAAAAACGGCGTGGACAATCTGCCCGACAAGACCCATTCCGACGATACCGACAGCGAATATACGCTCAAAGGGCAGTCGCAGTTGAAAGTCGGAGCGCTGAGCGAAACGGTGCACTATTACACGACGGAGCCGGATGATCCGCAGAAAGGCAATTACAACATCCGGCCCGTTTACGCCCTGCGGTTCAAGGGTACGAGCCAGTACGCGGCCTACCGTTGGGAAATATGTAAGATCGCGGACAATCCGTTGGAGCGTTATCTTTCGATCAAGATCAAGGCGTTGAAACAGGATGATACGCAGACCACGATCGACCAGGTGGCGCAGGAGGCGTTTTGGAAGGACGGTTTTATTGAATTTAAGTTCCCCGCTTCAGGCTTCTATTCGCCGGAGAATGCCGATAATCCCACCACTGAGAATATCACGAACCGCGGAGTCGATGGCTTTTGCTGGTCCTCGTCGCTGTGTATGGAAGGCTCGCACGCCCGCTACCTGCACATCTGCCTCAATTATGCGAACGTGGACCACAACATTCCCGGCCACAGGTTCCCGCTGCGCTTTGTAAAAGTATCGGAGTAGCCCTGTCTCCGCCCGAATAACAGCAAACAGAAAAAACGAAATAACGCAATGAAAACAAGATTCATAACCGCACTCCTTGCTGCCGCCTCGCTGCTGGCCGGATGCAGCAAGGAGACGACCGGTCCGGGCGATACGGACGACAGCCGTATTCCCATCACCTTTACCCTCGCCACGCCCGGCAGCGAAGGGGTGATTTACCCCCGCAGCGCCACGCGGGCCACGCACGACGCAGCGGAATACGCCGTCCGTCAGCTGACACTGCTGGTTTACGACGCGACCGATGCCTCCGCGCCCAAGTTCCTGCGCAAGCACGACATGACGAGCGACATCACGCTCTACGACAACGGCAACGGCACCTACACCTTTTCGCTCGAAGCGCCGATTTCCGACATGAACGCCAAGCGCAAATTCGTCTTCGTCGTAAATGACGATGCCGCCGTGGCTGCGACGGCAGCGGGTTCGGCCGAAGCCGATCTGCACGAGACCGCGGCCACCGTCGAGCTCGCCGACGGCGATACGGCCGACAAGCTCGCCGAAGCCGATGCGGGCATCGCCATGTCGGGCACGGCGACCGCAGACGGGCAGAACGAGGTGATTACCATCGTGCCGGGCGTGAAGTGCGAGGTCAAGCTCACGCGTATCGTAGCCCGTGTGGATGTGCAGAACAACACGCCGAACATGACGCTCGAAAGCGCCGTACTCGTCGGTGCCGCCACCCGAGGCTACCTTTTCGCGCAAGCCCCGCTCTCGGCTCCGGTCGCCGACCGGATCGTGCTGGGCAGCAACGCGACGGTGGATCTTACCGAAGAGCATCCCGCACTCAAACCGGGCGAGGTGTTCGCTCCGAAGAGCTTCCGAAAGACGTTCTACGCCTATGAACGCCCCAACACGGCCGGAGACTACGCTGCTGTGCGGATCACCTACCGCGTGAACGACAGCAAAGGTACGGTCGAAGTGCCCTTCATCCGCACCGAAGCCGGCGGCACACAGACGCCCGTCGATATCGAACGCAACCACCTTTACACCGTTGTGCTGGGCAACGGGAAGCCTGTGACGACCAACGAAGTGCAGTTCACGTTCAAGGTCGAGGACTGGAACACGGTCGAGATGCCCGAAGAGATCGGCCCCGGCGATCCGCTCGATCCCGAGTCGCAGCAAAAGCTCAACGCTGCGCTCAAGGTCAATATGTTCACCCCGTTCAATGCCAAGAACGTGGATCCGGGGGCGAAAAAGATCAATGCGTTCTTCGACAAACCGGCCGTTTCGGCGGACGACTGCCCGCCCGATTCCTATTTCACCTATACGCAGTTGAAGGATGCCGGAATGATGGCCGCCGATGCGGTCTTTACCGGTCCCGACGGCGGAAAATACCGCCTGCCGACCGAGGGCGAGCTGAACCTGTTGCTGCCCATGTGGACGGAAGAGGCCGACCGGGCTACTGTCAATAAGGAAAAGGACGGCTTGTATCATCCGTATTGGAATGACAATCCCTCGACCAACACGTTGCCTTTCGTGACCGTTGCAACGCCCTTTACCGAGACAATCTACCTGAAGAACGGTATGGACAATTTGCCGGACGAAACACATCCGGCCGATCCCGAATATACGCTCAAAGGCCAGTCTCAGATGAAACTCGGAGCGTTGAGCGAAACGGTGCACCGTTACACGGTGGAGCCGGATGATCCGCAGAAAGGCAATTACAATATCCGTCCTGTCTATGGTTTGCGGTTCAAGGGTACGAGCCAGTACGCCGCTTACCGTTGGGAGTCGTGCAAGATCGCGGGCAATGCGTTGGAGCGTTACCTCTCGATCAGGATCAAGGCCCTGCATCCGCAGGACAATGCGACGACCATCGACGACGTGGCCGACGAGGCGTTTTGGAAAGAAGGCTTTATCGAATTCCAGTTCCCTGCTTCGGGGTACTATGTTCCGGAGAATGCAGATGATCCCACCCCTGAGAATATCACAGACCGCGGAGTCCATGGCTATTGCTGGGCCTCGTCGCTGTGGACGGAAGCCTCGCACGCCCGCGGCCTGGGCTTCTACCTCGATAATGCGCTCGTGGGCCGCCACAATCCCGGCAGCAGGTTTCCTCTTCGCTTTGTAAAAGTATCGGAGTAGTCCCGTAGCTGCCCGAATAACAGCAAACAGAAAAAACGAAATAACGCAATGAAAACAAGCTTCATAACCGCACTCCTCGCTGCCGCGGCGCTGCTGGCCGGATGCAGCAAGGACGCTCCGGACGGCGGCCCGCAGCCGTCGGACGGCAACCGCGTGGTCTTCACGCTGGGCGGAGCGACCCGCGCCGCAGGCGACAACGACGCCTCCGCGCCGCTGGCCGCTACCGACGAAGAAAAGAAAATCGACGGCCTGCTGGCCGTAGCCTTCACCGACGACGGCAATTATTACAAAACGTTCGACGCCGCCTACGATGCGGATTCGCAGACCGCTTCGTTCGACGTGGAAAAGAACGGAACCTACGATATTTGGTTCGTGGCCAATGCCGACGAAACGCTTGCCGCGGCGCTGCTGGCCCTGACCGACCGAAACTCCGATTCCCGCGTTACGGAGGACGACCTCGCGGCGCTGCTCGTAACGCAGCAGGTCGGCAGGAAAGACGGCGAAGAGGCATGGCATCCGTTCGTGATGTTTTCGACGGAAGCCCGGCGCATCGTCTCCAAACACGGGGTGGTAACGAACGGCGGCGTCGTGACGATGCGCCGTCTGGCCGTGCGTATCGACCTCGTCAATGCCGCTACGGGCGTCACGGTCAATTCCGTGAAGTTCGTCAACCGCACGAAGCAGAGCCGTCTGGGCGCTTCGAACGACATGACGTTCTCCACCCCGCAGGATCTCTACGAAGAGAAATCCTACGAGGGAATCGACCTCGCGGGCGATTTCACCAAGCCGACCGAATACAAGGCTTCGATCTACTCCTATGAAAACGTGGATGTCACGCCCGACGGAGAGCATCTGCCCGCGCTGGAGGTCAAATACACGATGGACGGACTGAAATTCACCCATACGGTAAAATTCTTCGATTCGACCGACCCCGCCGGAAAAACTCCGCTGGCGCTCAAACGCAACTACCTCTACCGCATCGTGCTGACCAAGCAGCTCGACGTGTCTTTCGACATTACCGTCGAAGACTGGAACACCGCCGGGGCTTTCCAGATCGAGGACATCCCGTTCGACAAGCACGACCAGGCGGCGCTCAACGCTGCGCTCAAGGTCAATATGTTCACCGAATTCAACGTCAAGAGCGTGGATTTGAATTCGAAAACGGTCAACGCGTTCTTCGACAAGCTGGCCGTTTCGGCGGACGAATGCCCGACCGATTCCTATTTCACCTATACACAGTTGAAGGATGCCGGAGCGACGGCCGCCGATGCGATCTTCACCGGTCCCGATGGCAAGAAATACCGTCTGCCGACTGCCGGCGAGTTGAATCTGCTGCTGCCCATGTATACAGAACCGGGTGACCAGCCTGATATCGACGGAAAAAAGGGCCAGTATTGTCCGTGGTGGAACGACAACGCTTCGACTAACACCTCTTTGGTAACCGTAGAAACGCCCTTCACCGAGACGATCTACCTGAAAAACGGCGAGGACAATCTGCCCGACAAGTCTCATCCCGACGATACCGACAGCGAATATACGCTCAAAGGCCAGTCGCAGATGAAGCTCGGAGTACTGAGTGAAACGGTGCACTATTACACGACGGAGCCGGATGATCCGCAGAAAGGCAATTACAACATCCATCCCGTCTATGCGGTTCGGTTCAAGGGTACGAGCCAATACGCCGCCTACCGTTGGGAATCGTGCCGGATTGCCGACGATCCGCTGGAACGCTATTTTTCGATCAAGATCAAGGCGCTGCCGGCGGATTCCGAACTGACGGTGGACGATGTGGCGGATAACGTTTCTTTCTGGCGCGACGGGTTTATCGAGTTCAAGTTCCCGGCTTCGGGCTACTATGCTCCGGAGATAGGTCAACCAACCCCCGAGAATATCACGTACCGTGGAGTCAATGGCTATTGCAGGTCCTCGTCGCTGTGGACGGGAGGCTCGCACGTCTACGACCTGCGCTTCAGCCTAAATAATGCGCACATGGATCATAGCGCTCTCGACAATAAGTACTCGCTGCGCTTGGTAAAAGTGTCGGAATAGTCCCGTAGCTGCCCGCATAACAGCAAACAGAAAAAACGAAATAACACAATGAAAACACGAATCATATCGACCCTTGCGCTGGTGGCCGGAATACTGCTGAGCGGCTGTACGCGCGAGGATATGCCCGAGGGCGGCGCTCCGGGCGACGGCAACCGCGTGGTCTTCACGCTGGCCGGCATCACACCGCAGCAACAGAACGGCAGAACCCGCGCCGCAGGCGACAACGGAGCGGCGAAACCCAACGCCTCGGCCGCTACCGATGCCGAGAAGAAAGTGACCTCGCTCCTCGCCGCGGCCTATGAAAAACAGCCTTCGGGCGGGATGGGCTTCTACCGGGCCTTCGACGTGACGGTTACGGACGACGGCTGCTCGTTCGACATCGCCAAGGACGGCCGCTTCGACCTCTATCTGGTGGCCAATGCCAATCCGATGCTGGAGGGCGCCGTCAAGGCCCTCGGTGCCGGATCGCCCGTGACCGAGCTGGAGGAACTGCTCGTGGAGCAGGCCCCCGACGCCGACAACGCCTTCGTCATGACCACCCCCGAGGTGCTGAAGATCATTTCGTACAGCGGCGAGGTGGCCGACTGCGGCGAGGTGTCGCTGCGCCGTCTTTCGATGCGCATCGACCTGCTGAACAAGGCCGAAGGACTGACCATCACGAAGGTGACCTTCCGCAACCGCGCCGTGAAAAGCCGGCTTTTCACGCCCAACGCCATGCTTGCGGAACCCGGAGCGGTCGAGGACAAGGAGTACCCGGATCTGAACCTCGTGGGCAGCTTCGACGTGCCGGCCGAATACAAATCGAAGATCTACGGCTACGAGAACCTAAGCCGCCGCGGCGAGGCGACCGTGCCGACGCTCGACATCGAGTACACCTACCTCGACCAGCCCTACACCCATACGGTCGAGTTCCTCGACCGGAACGACCCCGAGGGGCTGGCGCCGCTGGCTCTCAAACGCAACTACCTCTACCGTATCACGGTGGGCCGGAAGGTCGAACCCGAATTCGGCATCGAAGTGGTGGACTGGACGAACGAAGAGTCGTTCAACGTCGATGACATCACGTTCCAGGCTGAGATGAACGCCAAACTGGCCATCAACCATTTCGCCGGAGCCAACGTAAAGACGATAGACGAGGCGCAGGGAACGGTCGCCTTCACGACTGCCGACCCGAACAACTCCTCGGCCTATGTCGCCTGGAATGAGAAGTGGGCGACGGCCGTCTACTACAACGAGACCGACGGAACCTATTACCGCGTGCCGACCAGGGACGAAATGTATCTGCTTTTCCCCGACGAAACGAACCATGTCCGTTTCGACGAAGCGATGGACGGGACTTCGGAGATCACCGAGACCCTGCCCGAAAAGCTGTTCGGCAGCAAGGAGACGAACGGCGGCGAGGGCAAGTCGTGGTTCAAAAATGCGGCTGCGGCTGTGACCTCCCGGGCCGGCCAGCCGGCCTATCCGATCGTCTATGCCATCCGTTTCAAAGGTACGGCGCAGTGCGCGGCCTACCGCTATGAGAACAAAAACAGCGGTGACGCTGCGAACGGCGAGCTGGAGATCCGTATCAAGGCCTTGCAGGCGAACTCGCTGCTGACCATCGGCGAAGTGGCCGACGAAGCGTACTGGGGCAATCCCGCTGACGGCGATACCGATGCCGAGAACCAGCTTGTCTATCATATCGCCGCTACGGGATATAAACAGCCGGACAGTGAGGAGATTACCAGACTGGGAATCAATTCTTTTTTATGGACATCGACTGAAACGGACGAATCGAATGCGTGCGATGCAGGCCATAATGCAGAGATAATGCAATTGGTATCTTCTTGCTTGAAATCCAGTGCCGGACCTTTGCGTCTGGTGAAGGCTTCGGCCGAAGAGGTGGCGGAGGCCGATCAGGCACGCCGCAACGCTGCGCTGAAGGTCAATATGTTCACCCCGTTCAACGCCAAGAGTGTGGATCTGGGGACGAAAAAGATCAATTCGTTTTACGACAAACTGACCGTTTCGGCGGACGAATGCCCGACCGATTCCTATTTCACCTATACGGATTTGAAGGACGCCGGAGTGACGGCTGCCGATGCGGTGCTGACCGACGGCGAGGGTAACGAATACCGCCTGCCGACCGAGGGTGAGTTGAATCTGCTGCTTCCCATGTATACCGAAGAGGCCGACCGGGCTACTGTTCATAAAGAGAAGGACGGCTTGTATTATCCGTATTGGAATGACAATTCTTCGACCAATACGTTCCCTTACGTTACGGTTACAACACCCTTTACCGAAACGATCTACCTGAAGAATGGTATGGACAATTTGCCAGATAAGACCCATCCCGACGATACCGACAGCGAATATACGCTCAAAGGGCAGTCGCAGATGAAAGTCGGAGCGTTGAGCGAAACGGTGCACTATTACACGGCGGAGCCGGATGTACCGGAAAAGGGTAATTATAATATTTACCCCGTTTACGCCCTGCGGTTCAAGAGTACGAGCCAGTACGCCGCTTACCGTTGGGAAACGTGTCAAATCAACGGCAATCCGCTGGAGCGCTATCTCTCGATCAAGATCAAGGCGCTCGGTAAGGACGACACCAAGACCACGATCGACATGGTGGCCAGCGAGGATTTTTGGACGGAGGGCTCTTACATCGAGTTCCAGTTCCCCGCTTCGGGCTACTATTCGCCGGCGAACGCAGATAATCCCACCTCTGAGAATATCACGGGCCGCGGAGTCGATGGCTATTGCTGGTCCTCGTCGCTGTGGACGGGAGGCTCGAGCGCCCGCCGCCTGTACTTCGGCCTCAATAGTGCGATCGTGGGCCACTACGTTCTCGGCTACAGGTTCCCGCTGCGCCTGGTGCGCGTCAAGGAATAGTTAAGACGGCGAATTGCCGTCTTATCCAGAGTATATTTCAGTGTATTGCCAAGGATTCTTCAGGAATCCTTGGCTCTATATAATACCGCGAAGCGGTCGAAAAAATTTTTGAAAAATCATGGATAGCATCATCGACGTCGTAGGACGCGAAAACATAGATGCCCGCGAGGTGATTCTCTATCCCGAAGGCATCTTTTACCGGGCATACGGCTTTTCGGCGCTGCGTTTCATCCGCAGTCTGAGGCCCTATCAGGCCAAGAAGCACCACTACAAGAAACTGGGCGCGGAGGTCTGCTACCTCGGCTTCCCGCAGGCGGCGCTCGGCGGGCTGCTTCCCGAAGGTTTCAAGGCCGGGACGACGGCCGAAGGTACGGTCGTTGTCAGCGGCCCGTTCGGTGCGCTTACGCAGCAGGAATACGACGAGTGGGTGCGGAGCATTCCGTTGAGCGTCTCCAAGCCGCGTTCTCCCGCCTCCGACGGCGGGGACGTTTCGGCCTCCGGCGGAGCTTTCGTCGGAGGCGGTACACAAGAGACGGATGCGTCGTTTCCCGCAAGGGATGTCCCGCAGGAGGCTGTGGCAGGTTCGGCGTCTGCCGCCGAGCGCGAGGTGTTGCGCCGCCTGCACGGCTTCGCGTTGGAGGCTGCCACGCCGCTGGAGTGTATGCTCTTCCTGTCGGAATTGAAGAAAAGGTTGAACGGCGAATGAATTACGAGAATCTTCCGGTCTATAAGGCGACTTTCGACCTGCTGCTGATGGTCTACCGCCGTACCCCGCGTATGCAGCGCGACTACCGCTATACGTTGGGCGAGGAGGCCAAGCGGGCCTTGCAGGAGGTCATAAGCTGCATCTATCAGGCCAACCTGCGCGACGAGGGCAAGCTCCGCGGGCGCGGGACTATCTGGTGCGTTTCAAGGTGCTGTTCCGCCTCATGGAGAGCCTGCGCCAGCTTTCGGACAAGGACGTGGTGCTGATGGGCGATCAGGTGGCGGACGTCTCCGCGCAGTTGCAGAAATGGGAGGCTTACGTCCGTGCGGCCGATAAGAAAAGCCGGGGCGCCGATTCCCCGCGGTAGGATGCCGGAATGCTCCTTCGCCCGGCCTCCGGTTTGCAAGGAACGAAGCTCTTTGTCATACTGAAATCATACTGAAAATCCGAACTGAACCGGATACCGGGCTGCCGGAGTTCCCGTCTCCGATTTTTCGGGGCGGGGAGCGTGCAAGGCGAATTCGGTAATCCGCCGCCGTGGGGAATGCCCGGCGGTAGTGTCGAAAGGCTCCCGCAGGGGTCTGCCGCTTCCCGACGGGATGCGGTCCTCCGGTGGGTGCAGCAAAGCGATTACCCTTATCACGAACCGCGGAGTCAATGGCTATTGCTGGTCCTCGTCGCTGTGGACGGGAGGCTCGAACGCCCGCAACCTGAACTTCAACCTCAATAATGCGAACGTGAACCACAACGTTCCCGGCAACAGGTTCCCGCTGCGCCTGGTGCGCGTCAAGGAATACGCCACTGCCCGGTATCCGGATTTTTTTTCGAACCATGCCACTGAAGGACAAAACATATTACGAACTCTACGCCGACCTGCTGCGGGCCTACCGTCTGGCCTGCCGGCATAAGGGCGCGACCAACAACCGCCTCCGCTTCGAGCTCAGGCGCGAGGAGCTGCTCTCCGAACTGACGGCCTCCATTCTCCGGTGCGAATACGTCCCGGCTCCCTCTACGCGTTTCATCGTCACCGAGCCGGTTACCCGCGAGGTCATCGCGGCGAACTTCCGCGAGCGTGTGGTGCACCACTACATCGACGAGTACCTCTCGCCTTATCTCGAACGCATCCTGATCTACGACTGCTACTCCTGCCGCAAGTACAAGGGCATCAGCGCCGGGGTCGAACGGCTCGAACACCACATACGCTCCTGCTCGCAGAACTACACGAAACCCTGTTATGTGCTCAAGCTCGACATCCGCAGCTACTTCATGAGCATCAGCCGGGACATCCTGTACGCCAAGGCGCAGCGGCTGCTGCGCTGGATCGGACGGCAGACCGACCCGCAGACCGGCCGCCGGAACGACGCTACCGACCGTTTCCGTATCGTGAGCTATCTTACCGGACAGGTCATCCATTGCGACCCGTTGGACGGATGCGTCTATCGGGGCGACCCCAAGCTGCTCGGCCGGCTGCCCGCTTCCAAAAGCCTCGCCCGTTCGCCCGAAGGATGCGGGCTGCCTATCGGCAACCTGACTTCGCAGCTTTTCAGCAACCTCTACCTGAACGATTTCGACCACTATATGAAAGAGCGGCTGGGATTGAAGCACTACGGCCGCTATGTGGACGACTTCTACATCGTGCACAACGACCCCGGTTACCTGCTCTCGCTCATCCCCGCCATCGGGCGTTTCCTGCGCGACGACGCGGCGTTGTCGCTCCACCCCGATAAGACGAAATTGGCAAACGTCCTCGGCGGCATCGCCTTTCTGGGTTCCTATATCAAGCCCTACCGCCGCTACGTGCTCCATAGAACCGTGTTCCGCATCCGGGAGAAGCTGGACAGGCTCGACCGACGGCCGCCGGGGTATTTCGCCGAGCCGAGGCGTTTGCGGCGTGCGCTCTCATCGGCCAATTCCTTTCTGGGGACTTTTGTCCGCGCCCGTACCTACCGGCTCCGGCAGGAGGTGTTCCGGGGCAGCGTCATGTTCCGCTACTGCCATGCTACGCCCATGTTGCGGAAACTGGTGCTCGACCGCCGTTGGAAGGAGATGCGCGTCATCGACCCCGACCGATGGCTGGAAAATGAGCAGTTCGAAAAGAACCGAAAAAACAACCGACGAATCGGCACAACATCCGGAGAAAAATGAAGACCATGACCAGCAAAAGATATCCGAACCTGCCGGCTGATGCGGAAGAGTCCGCCCGGGCCGTTTCCGAGCCGCAGGCGGCCAGTGGATGCGATGCCGGCCGCCGCGGAGAAAGAGGCGGCCCCCGTCCGGAGACGGAGGCGAAATACCGCGAGGCCGTGGAACTCTATGTTGCGACCGACCTGACGACAAGGCAGATCAGCGAGCGGTGCGGTGTTCCGCTGGGCGGTTTCCGCAGCTACCTGAGCCGCTTCCACCGCGAACTGGTTTTCGCACGTCACGGCGTGATATGCCCTGAGTCGCAGGCCGCACAACAGCGTTTGCGCGGCAAACGGGGCCAGACTTCTGCGGCGCATGCCAAATATCGGGAGGCCGTCGCCGCGTGCGACGACGAGGATTACCTCGAACTCAACGTCTCGCAGATCGCCCGCCGCTTCGGACTCGACGGTACGGGGCTTGCCAACCAGTTGCGGCGTCATTATCCGGACATTCTCGAACGCCGGGAACAGGAGCGCCAGCAGCGGGGTGTGCGTCCGTGGTGCAGGGAGCGGTATGCCGGGGCCGTGGAGCTGCTGCGAACTACGGAGATGACCGTTCCCGAAGCGGCCGAGGCATGCGGGGTTTCCGCTCACGGACTGAGCCAGCATTTGTTGTTTTACCACCATGATTTGCAGGACAGACGCTTCGGACTGCGCGAACAGGCCAAGGGCCGCAAGCGCAAGGGACGCATGACCGGCAACGGACAGCGTCACGAGTCGAAGCCGGAATTCCGCGAGCGCTATCGGGAGGCGGTGCGTCTTTACCGGCAAACGCCGCTGACGGTTCGGGAGATCGCCGACAAGTTGGGCATGAACAGGCATACGCTTGCCGGCTACCTGCAGACGTGGTGCCGCGAGACGGCCTTCGAACGCCGGGGCGCCGAATACACCGAAAAAGCCAATATTTCCGATACAAAGCACTACCTGCGCTCTACGGCGGCCAAGTATGCCCCGGCCATCGAACGGCTGCGCCGCAGCGACCTGCCCACGTCGAAAGTCGCCGCAGAGTTCGGGCTGCATCCCGATGTTTTCCGGCAGTATCTCAAGGAGCACGAACCGGAACTCTATGCCCGTCGGGGGATGATGCGGTCTGCCGGCGGACGTGCCGTATCGCGGCGCAGCATGGAAAAATACGCCGAGGCGGTACGCCTGTACGAAACGACGGACGAGGACCTGCAAACCATAGCGCAGCGTTTGGGGCTGGTCTACAACAGTCTGGGAGGCTTCATGCGCCGCCACTTCCCGGAACTGCTTGCCCGGCATAAAGGGAAGGCGACGGGCCCGAAAGGATAACGAACGGCTTTTGACGACCTATATCTCAATTACTCAATTAATTGCTAAATCAATATATGGACAATAGAAGATGCTTTCGAAATGGCCGCACCGGAGGCGAATTTTCTTGTATTGCTGTTCTGGGTGGCGATGGCGGCCCTGCTGATTGTCTTGATCGCCATGGGGGGGGGCAAGAACCGGCACCGGAGGCGCCTGTGCGATCCGCGCAAGGATCACTATCGCCGGAAACCGGATGCCTGGAGCTCCCGATAGTGCGGGTGCGCGTATCCATGATGTGTAAGTAAGTCTGCCTCCTCTAAAATAACGCACAACACACTCATCTCAGCACCTTGATCGTAGGTCGTCCCTGCCGGATACGTTGCCACGGGCTGCGATCGGCGGTGCGATGTACGCATACTCCGGGGAGCCTCCCGCCTTACGGCGGCGAGGCTCCTTCGCTTTCGATGCCGCACGCCGAGGTATATCCCGGAGCGGGCGTGTGCCGGGGCTTGTCGTCTTTTGCCGCACGCCGCAGGTGCGGGGGCCGTCCCCGAAGACATGGAATCCGAACAACTGTTCACCCGATAAAACCACGACAATGAACATGAACACCTGTAAAACCGATATTGCCATGTCACGAAATACCCGTACCCTTGAAAAGAACCGTTTCGTACACCTTGTATGCCTCTCCCTTGTCCAGCCATTGTCCGAGAGAGAACTCTGCGAGGCGGAAACCTCCTATGAACGCTATGTGGGCAGCGTACAGCGGCTGCTCGTGCCGGGGAGATTCTCTCCGGCGGATACGCTGCATACGCTGGCCCGTGCGAAGATGCGGCTGGTGCGTCTCCGGGACGCTGCGGCAAAAGTTCCGTCGGAACTCCTACCGCTGCTCGATGCGGCCATAGAGCTGACGAAGTTCGAGATACGGATGATACACCTGCGGGTCGTACATCCGGACATTATGAATGCTCCGGAGGACGCCCGCTGTCCCAAGTCTCCGATCTACCTCGCCGAAGGATTCACGCCGAAGGATCTGATGGAGCTCGTTGCCGGGATGCAGGGCCTCGGCGTAGGACGCCTTATCGACGGCTCTATGGTAAGTGTGGAGACGTTCGCGGAAGCAGTGGCATGGCTGTTTAACGTGCGGATCCGGAATCCGGATCAGGCCCGGCATGCGGTGGTGAACCGCAAACTGAGGCTGACTCGGTTTTTGGACCGCCTGCGCGGATACCTGATCGAGGAAAGCAGAAAATGATCCGCCGGCGCCCCTCGTAAAGAGGGGCGCTTGGAAGAGATTGTGATGAAATGGCTCCTTCAAATAGATTTGTCAATACCGAAAAATATTTGTACCTCGCAAAAGGTTATTTGATATGCGGAATTTTCGTGCAATTAACTGAAAATAAACCGTTGCTTTCTCGTTACCTATTTTCCTATATAAAAGCTGTAACGACCCGAATTATCGAATCGTTACAGCTTTTTAATCCCGTTCTGACAGACAAACAGCTCCGGAAAATCGCCTGTGAGTACATGGAACGTATGGGTTACGGCGAACAGCCTTATATCGTTTTCAAGCACAAGAACATTTCCAGAGAGCATCCCCATATCGTGTCGATGCGTGTCGATGAGCAGGGCCGCAAACTCCCGCATGATTTCGAGGCCCGGCGTTCGATGGAGATACTGCGCGATCTGGAGCGCAAATACGGCCTACAGCCGAGTGTCAAGGGGCAGGAACTGACGGACAGGGAGGGCCTGCGGAATTACAAATGCTCGTCGTATGGAGAATTCCGCACCCTGTTGGAACGGTTCAACGTTTCGGTCGACGAACGTACGGGAACTGTCGACGGCAGAAATTATGCAGGTATTGTCTATGGCGCCCTGACCGGTGACGGCTATGGAACAGGTACGCCCTTCAAGTCGAGTAAAATAGGGAAAGACGTAGGTTATAAAGCCCTGCAAACGTATTATGCAAAATCAAAGGAAAGACTGAAAGAGCCGGGAGCGCTCGACCGGCTGCGGCGGACGGTCCGGGATGCCATGAGCCCGCATAATACGCGGGAAGAGTTCCGGCGGCTACTCAAAGCGGAGAACATCGACACGGTATTCCGCGTCAATCCGGTCGGTAGAATCTACGGCGTTACATTCATCGACCACAACGACGGCATCGTCGCCAATGGGTCGGTATTGGGAAAAGAATTCTCGGCCCGTGTTTTCAACGAGCTATTCCCGACCTCCCAAAAAGAAGAACAGCATACCGTAGAGCCGGATCGGGAACAGCAGCACAAACAACGAAGATCCGCGGCAAGTTCTCTCTCCGGAATTGTCGATACGGTATTGGATTTGGCCGACACGCAGGTTTATGAAGAACAGCAACAGCTGATTCAACGACGCAAAAAACGGAAGTTGCATAGATGACATTGTGCCGGTAAACATGCGTAAGGAAATTTATATCAGGTATTAACCTGTCTTTATTCCGCTCATAGATAGGTTAAAATCGGTTTTTAGGGCGGCCTGCTTCAAAATTACCGATACATCTCCGACAATTGTCCGACAATCTTTGCCATTTCTGTACGCACATCATCCGGTGCAATGATCTCGACTTTCTCGCGCATCCATAATACGCGCTGGAAGAAGTCGAACGAAGGACACACATAGTAGGTAAACACAGAATATTCCGCCGCCGTTTCGATCTCTTCCTGTGATTCATGTAGTGGTTTGGCACGAAGATAGTTACGCTGCTGTGCATCGGCTTTCAGATGGATCAATCGCGGTTTCAAGTGCGACTCGCGGATAATACCGTAGCATCCCTCGAAAAACTCCTTGAGCGTGATGTCGGGTGAGGACACCATACGGCTTTCCGTAATGCGGAGTGCCGACATCCGTTCGAGTGCCAAACGGCGGGTATCGGAACGGTCTGTCAGTTCGGCGATCAGATACCACCGCCCCTCGAAGATGCACAGGAAACACGGAATCATTTCCCAAGCACGTGCTGGCTCATTGCTATAATACGATTGATAGTCGAACTGCACGGTGCGGCCCTCTTCGATCGCCTTAAGCATTGTTTCCAGATGTTCGATACCCGTAGGCGCAGGTTCGAACATCATCTGATCTTTGCGGCGAATCATGCGCAGTAATATTTTAACATGTGCCACGATTTAGCATTTTACTTTGCTATTTTTGCAATAGAAACCCAGAAAATGATCACGCATGAAAACCCCAAAAAAGAGCCGCAATACCTCGAAAAGCAATGCGGCGGTGCTGTTCAACCGCTACGTCTGGCTGGTCGACACGATCTACCGTGCGGGCCGTATCTCGTTCGAGGGGATCAACGAGCGGTGGCAGCGCTCGTCGCTAAATGATACGGGCGAAGAGCTGCCTCTGAAGACCTTCCACAACCACAAAAACGCCATCCAGCAGATGTTCGATATCAACATCGGCTGTGACCGTCGGGCTGGCTACCTCTACTACATCGAACACGTAGAAGATATGGAGCGTGGAGGGGTTCGGACGTGGTTGCTGAACACCTTTGCCGTGAATCACCTCATCAACGAAAGCCACCACCTCAAGCGGCGTATTCTCTTCGAGGAGATCCCCTCGGGGCAACGCTTCCTGACGCAGATCATCGAGGCGATGCGCGACAATCTGACATTGGAGATAATCCACCAGAGCTTCTGGAGCGATACAGCATCGACCTTCGAGGTGGCTCCCTATTGCGTCAAGGTCTTTCGCCAGCGGTGGTATATGGTGGGATGCAGCATGAGCGACAGGCGGCTGCGCGTCTACGCGCTTGATCGCATCCACACCCTCCGTACGATAGAGAACACTTTTGTGCTGCCCGACGATTTCGATCCGGAGGGCTTCTTTGCCGATTCGTTCGGGATCGTCGTCGATGACCGTGTCAAGTCCGAGCGGATGCGGGTACGCGTTGCGGGCATCCAGCGACAATACATCCGCACGCTGCCGTTGCACGTTTCACAACTGGAGACCGAGATCACGAAGGACTCTTCCGTCTTTGAATTTTACCTGCGTCCGACGCTCGATTTCCAACAAGAGTTGCTGATCCATGCTATCAATGCAGAAGATGACATCGAGGTTTTGGCCCCCCAATGGCTCCGCGAGCGAATGCAGGCCGTCGGTGAGGATCTGTTTCGCAATCACCAAGAGGCGTAACGGTTCTGTATGAAAACAAAAATCCGGTTTAATCAGCCGGATTTCTCATGATTGCACTGCCGTTATAATGCCGGAGCATGGCGGCCCTTACACGTGCCGTTCGGATGGCGTATGCAGTTACCGGCGGTCATCGAGGAAATTGAGCCAAAAGTTTGTCCGCAGTATTTGTAGGTGTATTTGCTTTTCTCACTCCCCTCATAGAGTTTATGGCGTCCTTTACAAGTGCCATTGGGATGCCGCGTACAATTACCGGCGGTCAAGGAAGATACCGAAGAAAACTTTTGTCCGCAATACTCACAATAGAAATTTGCCATAGGTCAGAAATTTGATTGGTTAAACAAATGTAGTATTTTTTCCGGTTTGACAAAACTACCGACAGGGTGTGCCAAACGGCGACACAGCAAATAGAAAAAATTTGCTTTCTTACGACTCGACGGAACCCTGAAGCCGATCATACAATCGGTGCAGATAGCTATCCACTCGCTCATCGAGGTAAAAGCAGTCGTCCGACCCATTCCACAAGGGGGATGTCGCCTCATCGGGGAAGAGTTGCAACGTGCGGGTCATGATATACTGCCCCAGCCGAATGTGTTCGGGACGATGCTCCGCTTCGGAGAGGAGCTTGGAGCGAAACTCTTCGAAGGTGCAACGCCTCCACCACTCCCAACGGTTACCACTCTGATCGACGATATGTTGGTGCGTCACCTTCACTTCGCACCAGAAATCGTTCATCCGCAATAGGTCGGGAATCGAATAATTCTTGTGCGTACAGATGTCGTGTACCGCATGACACAAGCAGATATTCTTGAATGCCGGGTGCCACAAGGCCCCTTCGGCCCATGTTGTACCGTCGTCGAGTTCATCCTTGAAACCCAATTCGGCATCACTCATCTCCGGCTGGTCGTGTGGATCGAAATTCTTGCACAAGGTCGATTCGATCTCCTCCAATTCAGCCACTATGTCATATCCGTAGAGTCCATCAATCACCTGCATCATCCGGCAAAAATCCGAACCATAGAAGGCGTCGTTGGACATGGGCAGGAGCGATGATTCCTCATTATAGCTGTATTTCAGGATTCCCTCTACCATCACATCGTCATCGAAGTCGGCATCATAGCTACTGGTCAGCACCTTGCGGTATAGTGCAGCACTCCGGCGATACATCAGGCTGGTGAGCTTCAGCAGACGTTCGTTTACCGCTTTCATGCGTGCCACCTCCTCGGGTGTGCCGACAAACATTTGGTCAAGCAGCCATTTGCGGTCTCCAATCAATTCGTACACCCGATTGATTTTCTTCTCGGGAAGTTGGTGCAAGGTGAAAAACTCTCTTCCCGTAATCTGCAAAATGGAGGCTTCGACCTGCTGCACCTTGCGACGCAGACGTTGCAGCCTCTTGTCCCCCTTTGGTGCCATATTCTGATCCATGCGGAAACGACGCGTCATCCGCCGGAATCGCCAATCATTCCAACGGAAGACGAGGCAGCGGAACAGCGGGAAGAGCTTTCTTACTTTGGGCGCGTCGCTGTTGTCATCCTCTCCATAGTAGCGCAACAGCTCCCAAAGGCAAAAGGCGGCCCACTCGGAATTGTTGATAGGTAGAGAGAATTTTTCGATCCGTGAGGCCAGCGAACGCGACAGCGGGCCACCGAAGGCATGATCGGCGACGTAACTACCAAAATAGTTAATCGTATCATGAGCCAAATCATTCCATTCACAGGATAGCGTATCGGGATTTCGGTAGAACCGAAATGTAAGGGGCGTGCGGGGTATGTAGGTGGTGCGATCCGGAGCCGTTTTTCGAACCAACTCGAAGAACCTTTCGTAATCGGCGAGTTTTGTCTCAGGGCGTTCCGGCAGATGTCGTTCGATATGGGGGCGAATATCGTCCCACGCGACTTGATGCAGAAGTTCACAGAGTGTCATTATCGTGTGATTGGTTACGAAACAAAAATAGCCCTGTGCGATCCCAAATCATGACACAATCCTCCGTTTTGTAAATTTTCCGTTGCTGTGTCGTGTTTTGGCCCATCGACAAGAGAATTTTGCAAACGAACATAAAATAGTAATGATGGATAAAATGCAAAACAAGCCCGACGCGCTGCTACGCAGTAATAACATTCCGAAGTCTGGAAAATCACCGAGAGTCATTCGGAATTTTAGGAAATATGGTTTTGCCGATAGTGACGGTAATATCATCATATCTTGTGTTTACGACTCTGCCAGGCCCTTTCGGGAGGGAATGGCCGCGGTCAAGTATCATGAAAAATGGGGCTTTGTGAACGAGTCCGGTGAACAGGTCATTCCCTTCATCTACGATTGTGTATGGCCATTTCGTAAAGGAGTAGCGCTTGTCGAAAAAGATGGGAGATGGGTTCAGATCAACAAATCCGGGCATCTCGCTATACCTGGTATCTGCGACGAGAAGGGAGATTTTCTTGAGGGCGTAACGGGCTATTATCACAGCGAGAAATGGTATATTACCGACCATACCGGTCGGAAATGGGTGTTGTCCGAGCAAAAAAACGACATTCGTGGTCGGATGAATCCACGAACTCTCAAGATCGCATTAGTCCTGCTTGCGGTGATCGTCCTTGCGCTGCTGATACACTTTTGCATCTCGCCCGAGCGGTGGTTACGGATATGAGCTGCTGTCACACTTTGGGAAGTTCTCCGATTATTAGTACCTTTATCGCAAACAACCTCTCTCCTATGATGAATCTGGCCGAACAATTGCGGGACTGGGCTGATCGGACCGCAGACTTCTATCACGACATTGCCACGAGTGACTCCGACTGCGATCTGTCGTTCTATACTCAGTCCGATTTGTCTCGGGTCCGGCAGCCCCCCGAATTGCTGATTTTGGCCATCAACCCCGGATATGGTGGTTCCTATCGAGACCAACTGGCGAACGAGAATTGGCGCATCAAAGGAGGTCTGTATGGGGATCGGATGACCGGAGACGTACTCCTGCACGGCAACTGGTCCTTTCGCGAGGAGCGTAACAAATGGCGCATCTGGACCATGCTGCGCTCCATCTTACGGTACGCCGGAGTGGATATTGATAGCCTACTTGACGGCGAGAATGTCAAACTGGTCTTCTCCGAAGTGGTGCTTTTCAGTACACCGCGCGCCGTGGGGATTGAGACGGTTGTCCGCAGACATGACTGCCACAAGCGGTGCGAAGCGTTGATCGAGATACTGCAACCGAAGCGTATTCTCTGCCTCGGGGCACAAAAATGGTTCCGGCATCTGTCTATCGAGAACCAGCGCGAGTTGATCCCTTCGGAGTTGCGGCTTGGGACGATTGGCGCGAACCGCATCCCCGTATTCGGCATCCCTCACCCCAGCAAACCGAGGTTTTCATCGTGCGAAATGGAGATGATCGGTACTTGCCTCGGCTATTTGTTTGAATACGACGATGTTGCGGCTATTACGCCTGAACTACTTGCGGAGCAGTGCAGCAACAAGATCGAGGCATGGCGACAGCAGCGGGCCAAGAACCGCAAGGCTACCCGGGGCAACCAGATTGATACACAGGATTTGATAGCAGCGATTGAGGCGGCAGGCTTCAAACTCCTCGACAAATGCAAAAACGGCCGCTGGTTCGAATACGGTTTAACGGATGAACTGTTGTTCCGTATGGTGCTATCGGGTAACGAAGGGCAATATCTCGGCATTCGGGCACGCAGGAGAGCAAAAGGGGCACACTACAATGCCGATCTTGCACGAAAGGATGCATATCTCCGCTCGCTGTCGGCTTTGGGCTGGCTGGAGACGGAGGCACAGTCGTGGCTGGGCCGCAAACGACTGAACGAGTTCCACAAAGCCGAGGAGATCATCGCGGAGCTTCGCAAGGCGCGTGAGGTCCTCACCGCGTATGATGAAATTGCAACACATTAATCCGGCTTAAGGTTTCGCCTGCACTCTTCCATCAAAGCGTTTCGTGATATCCGGGTGTGCGGATTTAAGCAGATCGTTCAGAGGGCCTTCAGAACAAGAGTACTTTACATAGATCGTTAATGCTATGCGTAGGGATCGCGTGTTGCAGATTGCCTACCACAGCTTCCGTCGTGGTGAGGCTTCGACTTTCGAGATGAAGCCGTGGTGCGTGAAGTTCTCTGAGTAGCGGTGGTATATGCTCAGCAAGAGCGAAGAGTATGCTGAGCCACGCATCTATGCCCTCGACCGCATCAAGGCGTTGGAGCAGGCCGAGCGCACCTTCAAACTCCCCAAAAAGTTCGATGTTGAGAAGTTTTTTGCCGATTATTACGGGATTATCATTGGCGAGGCGGATGCAGTAGCAAAAGCAATGTGGCCGACACATGTGTTCGGAGTACAAGTTTAAGGTGCATACGGCAACATAAAGCGGTCGTCTTCCCTCTCTGTCCCGAGATGGCAGGAAAGAACTTTACTTTTACCCAAAATTCAATCCTTTATGACGAAAGATGAATTACGAGAAACACTCCACCGCGAGATGCTCTTTTACTATTTTGCACAGCGGGATACCATGCTGGAAATTCGTAAGAATGAGTCGCTGATGAGTGCCGTTTGGCGCAAAATGCAACCCTATGCCGCGTGCGGTTTTCCGCGTGCAATTACTGAATCCGACATCGAAATGCTCTGCAACAGTTCCTTTGCAGGATTGTTCCAATACGACCTTGAAAAAGGAGCAAAGAAAATCACACAATTACGAAACAAGTATGAAAGAGTCTTTGCATATCACGCAACCCATGAGTAATCCTGCCTTTGATTGGAATCGCCGCGACCCGCTGTTTGAGGCGGTGGCGCACGATGTTGTCGAGTGGCAGACGGTATCGGTATCGACGGTATGCGGCCAATTCCATATCGAGCAAAACCGAGCCAAACGCATTGTCAGGCAGTTGGAACAAGCGCATATCATCGGTGAGCAGTGGAGTGCGCGACACTCTCGCGAGATTCTTTGTTGTTGTACACGTACCCTCAATCAGCGATTGGCCGATCTTGCTACCGTAGCCCGTCTACAACCGTTGGAGGATCAATGGCAGGCAGAGTGTGCGAAATACGAGGCGAAGGTGCGCAAAGAGGAGGGCGAAGGCTATTATTTCAAGATCGCCAACAATCTTCCGTTAAAGCATGAGTTGCGTGAACAGGATGAGGTGCAAGCCCGTTATGAGGCGATGACCGAGGTGGAGCGACAAGCAGAAATGGGACGCTTGGACAAGGAGTGTGAGAAGAAACTTAAAGATTGGGGCAAAGGCCCGGTTCACGGGATGAAGCGCGAAGATTGGAACGCCTATACGAGTGCACTTGGCAGGTTGAATCATGACAGGGTCATGCGAGAGTTGTCGTGGGGAGGTAATTATGACTGGTTGGAGGTATTCTATCTTCTGAAATTCAAAATGGAGCGGATGATTGCGTATTGGGAGCAGTTAGGGCATTGCCGCAACAGGCGTTATGTTGCAAATACCATGCGCACCGCTTGCCGACTGATCAATATTGTCCTAAGCAAAGACCGTAGTAGCGGCGATTTCGATTCCTGTCGGGTGAATATGCACAATGTCAACCGTTTTACGATTTATCACGACCACAAGGGAGCATACGACAAAGCGAACAAGCAGGACGTCCGTTACCATAAGGCCTACTGCATTCTGTTCAAGTATCTGGAATTCCATCTGCATAACTGGTGGGATTAGTGCCGTGGTAAGTGGATGTACGCCACGACATATCTGATGCGGGGCAACTGCTTCAATCTTTACCGCCATTGGATTATGCATAGCATCTCCATGGCGGTAAAATCAAATATTGGGAGTAAGATAGGCGAGGTATTCACAGGGTAGATTATATGCCTTTCCGAAAATATTTGTTGATTGACTCTGTCGACTCTGCACAAATTCTTGCTCTAAATTTTTTCTGCCTATATCCTGTATATTGTGTATCTTTACAAAAGGGTCAAAAGTTTGGACACCTTTTATCAGAAAAAATAAATCCTTCAAATTTTAATCATTGCAATAGCTTGTTGATTCAGCCATTTTTTCTTCGATTGAATAGAATTTGCCCGGTCGGAAAATTTTTCGTATCTTGCAGTAGGTTATTTGAAATGCGGTATTTTCGTGCAACAAACTGAAAATAAACCGTTGCCTTTTCGTTACCTATTATCCTATACAAAAATGTAACGACGCGATAATCGAATCGTTACATCACTTTTGTCCCACACCGGATTTGATCGGATGTTTAAAAAATATCAATTCAGCAATCCGCCATAACTGCAAGAAAATACTTTTTAACCCATTCCAAATCGAATGCCCCTGAAAATCATCCGATAAAAATATCGTTTCCGATAAAATCAAAGAGTGAATGAGAAAAGGCAAATACGGAACTCTTATGCGGAACAATCAAAGAGACTTCCGTAACGAACACCTATCACCCGATGCAAAATATTTGTATTTTTTGTTCTATGTTATATTTATTGTATTTTTAAACAAACCTTAAACTAATTTTATGAGAAAATCTTTATTATTAGGCATTATTTCCTTTAGTATCACACTATGTGTATCTTGTAAAAAAGAATCTTAAAACTCATGCCTGTTGAAGACGAAATATCCCAAACGGAGGTTGGTGTTTATCACAATTTAATATTGGAGAATTTTATTGAAATACATAAAACGCCATCTGTCTTGGCCTCTTCATCTAATACAGACGAGTTTATTCGCTTGATGTCCGATTATGGTGCTGCCGTGCGTTTGGCATATAAAAATAATGCTCCGGCAGGCGATATTGACAGGTAGGTGTGCGATATTTTGGATGTATCTTTGAACTGTCGTCAGAGTCAATTAGTCGACCATATTATCAATGGGGGCTGTCTGCAACAGATGCGATTAAAAAGGTATATGGTACGAATTCAATATCTCCGCTTATTTTTTCTTATGTAGATGAAATAGAAAAAACAATAGATCAACACGGTGGTACAACACCTTGTGAAAACAAACTCAATTTGTTGTATGTTAATTATATAAAAAGCGCCACTAATTCCGAAGAAAAACAGTTGATAAGTTGGATAGCAGGAGTAACCGATGGTTCTTATGAGTATTGGGATACTCAGTATACGGTATGGAATCCTCGACTTCAAGGACGTTTCTGGAATAGTACATTGCGTATTGGCAAACGAATACTTATCTCTGATGTCGCCGGTGCCATTGGATATGTTGCCGGCTCAAAATTGGGATGGATAACAGGAGCATTAACGTGGAAAGCTGTGGCTGCTACAGCTGGAGTGGCAAGTATTATCGGAGGTGTCGATCAGTTGTTGGAAGAAATAATGTCTGTTAAATCAACCGATACGAATACGGAGTATTCTGTTTCTCGGGAAGAGATACATAAAGCCTATTATATAAGAGTAAAAGAATTAGGGTTATGAATCCAAGTCTATCGAAGTTTTTAAAAACAGTATTGAAATGTGTTGGAATGGCTGTTGTTTCGACAATTCTTTCGATAGCAGTATATCTTATTTTCAAAGATTGGACACTCGTAAAATCGACATTTATATCTGTATTTTCGGTATATGTTACCTTGATCATATACCAAAATTATATACAAAAGTAACAGCCGAAGAGTGTTAGACAGACCGTTCGTCCGAATGGAATTCGGATTTCAGCGATGCTGCCGGGAACGTTCGAAACGTTTCCGGCGATTTTCTGTATCCACATTGAGAGAAGGAGGCAGTCTGGCATTTTCATTCGGTAGAGGTATTTCAACCACCCGCAGTCATCTTCAGCCGCTCTTTCAGCCGGGTGTTCCGTTTCACACGACCGTATTCCTTATAGCGCCTTCGGCGAGCCGACCAACGCATAACAATCCCTTTCACCGTATCGAAACGATACGGCGAAAGGGATGAATTTACCAGCGAAATATTCCCGCAGATCTTTACAGCCGTTCCAGCACAACGATCTCAGCCCTGCAATTTGTCCTTGCGAACGATTCCTGCATGGGTGTCCGACAGAGCGTGCAGAACCTCCGCACGACGTTCTGCATCATCCTGGGTCGCTGCTTGTCGATGAACCCCACCGGCAGCAACAATACGGCCTTGTCGCCGGGATATTGTACGTCACCCAGCCACCGCAGGAACTCCGCGCATTCGGCCGTTTCGAACGGCGGGTTGGCGATGACGTTCTCGCAGCGGAAATCTATCTCCTGAAACAGACTCCGCATCACGGTCGCCTCAGGATAAAGCAGTAGATGTCCGCCATGTCCGTATCGGCATCGAACGCGACAATCGACGCAGGATGCACTCCTTCCACAATCAGCGCCCTCGTGAGCTGCCCCGTGCCGCAGCAGGCGTCCACGATACGGCACTCGTTGTCGAACGACCGCACGGCCAGCGCTGCCATCTGCCGTGCCGTAAGGTCGGGTGTCAGGAACTGCGAAATGGAAACGCCCTGACGGCGCTGCCATTCGCACATCGCATCGTAGGGCCAGTTGTCGCCGCCGTACAGGAACGGCCGTTCGTCGTGCTGTCGCAGGTAGTCGAAGATTTCCGGCAGCGTGTCGGGCCATTGGAAATGGCGCTGCCGGTAATAGTTCGGAAGCGTCGGGCGCTTCATGATTTTCTCGAATAGTTTCATTGCGATTCCTGTTTTTTGTTATTCCCGATATTGCTTCCAGACTGCGATTTTTTCGGTCTCGGAATGGCTGTTCCACCAATGGATGCAGGCGGCAAGGAAATCTTCGCAATCCTTTTCCGTGCTGAAGTCGGAGCGTCGGAGTCCCGTTATCCGCTCCATATCCCCGGCGTCGAGCTCCGGCCACCACGCATCCCATGCCACTCCGTCCCGGTTTTCGGCGATCATCCGGCCTCTCCGGGGCGTTCCGGAATAGATCTCCACCGTCGTTTCTCCGTCGTTTTCCTCGGTGGAAAGCGCCGAAAAGGTGTCGAACAATAGTTCGGATTCCCCGATGCGGAGATGGTCGTCCTCCGGTTCCGCATCGAACATTCCGTCTTCGATAAGTGCGGCAGCCTTCCGTATCGCTTCTTCTTCAGTCGGTGCCTCGACCGTAAAGCGGGTACGCTGCCAGATCGTGTGTTTCGTGTCCTGATAAAATTTATAACATGCCATAGTTTTTGTCGTTTGAGGTTAATACTTCATGACACACAATCCTTTCTCCATCATCGAGAGCGAATAGCCTTCGTCGTGGAGCTGTTTCAGCACGGCGACGTTGCTCTTGTGGATTAGGAGCGGATAGGTATTCGCATAGTTGTCGTCCACCGGCGTGTTGAACGACACGGTGATGCGGTTGTTTCGGGTGATGATCTCCAGCGCACGGCGGAAATCTTCGGGTTTCATGGTCATGGTGAATGTTCGTTTTTTGAATTTGCGGTTCACTTGCGGCGGAACCGATTGGCCGGACGTATCCCTGCCTTCGGGGTAAGCATGCATGCGGAGGTCAGAACTCCTCCCACTGTCCGCCGCAGTAAAGGTATGCCGCGAGGTATCCCAGTCCCGGCTCGAACGAGACGATCTCGAAATAAAAACCCGAGAGCAATCCTTGCTCATGGTAACGGCGAAGTTGACGATCGTATATTTTCAACAGGTCGCAAACTTCTCCGACCTCCAGGATCGGAACTCCGCAAAGCAAATTACGATGACGTTTCATATAGGAAATATCCGGCCGAATCTCCCGAACTATTTTCTAAAATCTCTTCCGTACGTTCCATCCTACCCTACTCTAAATAATAACTGACACGGCAAAATTGGGAACAATACAGCCGAACTTCATATGAGTCAATATTTACTTATATAAAAATCATTATAAGTAATTATATATCTATTAATTACGCATTATTATTAATGGAATACTCTCTTTGTAGATTTTAATTGCTTATAGATTCAAGATAGAAGTGCAACCTTCCTCCTCCGTCCTT
>UMHU01043060.1_pt1 | contig 33800 bp, 34 predicted proteins | sample 1965591 | NCBI WGS metagenome assembly UMHU01 (sample SAMEA4836101, study PRJEB28245) | human gut metagenome | biome: gut microbiome; material: fecal sample | place: Denmark | collected 2008
TCGGTATCTGCGAAAATTTATTTATACAGCACATATTATAATATGTGACATAGAAAGAACGAGCCTCCTGTGTGGGAGGCTCGCAAAGAAATTACTTATTCTTTTTCTTCTTGCTGATGATGAATGTAATAACACCGACTGCAACTAAAACTACCAGTGCGACAACGCAGATAATGATCGCTGTCATATCAAATGTCACGCCTGTGTTTGTGTTGCCGCTGCTTGCTCCGACTACTGTGCTTGCGCCGATTTCTTCGGCAAAGCAGGTAATACCCAGTAATATCGACATTGCTGCGGCTGTAACCGCAGAGGTTAATTTCTTCATAATAAGTATCATTCCTTTCTTCTTTTTGTAAAGACTACTATACTACATTTCTTCCGAAAAAGCAAGCGGAAAATTATACAAATTTTTTCAGTCTTCGGCTAAGTTTATTCTGTAGGTGCAGCGGGTGCTGTTGTCGCCTTGGCGCCGTTTATGATGCTCTTGATTATTTCGGGCTGGGTTACTGTGCACTCTGTGCGGTCGAATAAGCCGAAGCCGTGATTACCGTTATAGCCGTTATCCCAGTAAACAGTAACGATATTTCTCTGATGAGCGGCATAATTCACATACTCTGCGAAATAAGCACGATATATAGTATTGCTCTTATCCTTTGAGGTCCTGTCGTTTGCGCCGTACTCGCCTATTACAACGCCGTAACCGTTCTTGATAAACGCATTGTAGAGCTTATCGAACTGTCTGTTTACGAGCGTTTCACTCTGTCTGCGCTTTACAAATTTCTTGACCGAGTCGCCCCATTTATAGAAGGTATCCTTGCCTTCGTCTACGCAGAATTCCCACGGGGTGTAGTAGTGGACGGAAATCATTATCCTGCTGTCATTCGGGATAACGAACTTTGCTTCCATTGTATATGTATCGCAGTCGCCTGTTGTGAAGTTTATATCTGTGTTCCAGCCGGGGATAAGCAGATAACGGCTGTTGTTATTGCCGCCTGCTTTTCTTACCGTATCAACGAAAATCTGATTGTATGCGTTGATGTTGTTGTAGTATTCGGGTTTGGGGTTGCCGTATGATCCGTCAAACACTTCGTTCATTGACTCGAATACGAGGTGATCGTCATAGTTCTTGAAGCGATTTGCTATCTGCTCCCAGACCTTTTCGTACTTTGCTTTTATAGTCTCCTGCTCGGAAGCGGGTTCGCCGCAGAGAAGCCAGCCGCCTTTTATGCTGTAGTAGCCGTCGCCGTGAACGTTGATTATAGCGTAAAGTCCGTTATCAATGCACATATCGACTACTTCCTGCACTCTGTCGAGCCACTTTGAGTCGATAGTGTAGTCGGGGCCTTCACCTATCTTCGAAAGATATGATACGGGGATACGGATAGACTTGAAGCCCTGTGCCTTTACCTGCTTGATGAGATTTTCGGTAATTACGGGGTTGCCCCACGCTGTTTCGCTCGGTGTTCCGTCGGAGTTTGACTCAAGCTGATTACCGAGGTTCCAGCCGGGCATTAAGTTCTGCGAGAACTGAACAGAGTCACCTTTTGTTTCAGCAGGTGCAGGTTCCGGATTCTGTGTTGCGGTCGTTGTGGTTGTAGTGGTCGCCTCTGTTGTTTCGGCTTTCGTTGTGGTAGTTGTTGTTGAAACCGAACTGTTTTCAGATGATGTTGCGGCATTTCCCGAGCAAGCGGAAATTCCCGTTATCACCATTATGCCGCTTAAAATTGCGGCGAGCATTCTTTTCTTCATAGATACCTTTCTTTCCTTGACTGCCGTTTTTTTGACATGCTGACAGCCGTTTTTTCTTGTGTCTATCATATTGTAATGGTTTTCACGGAAAAAGTCAATAGCCAAACAGACTTATCCGCTAATTTTGCTAAAACGATTACACGGCGTTTGCAGAATGCAAAAACCGCCTGTAAAACCGTTAAGTCTTACGGGCGGTATACTATTTTAATATATAGGGAGAAATTTTTACTCGGCTACGTTAGTCGTATCTCCGGGAACAGCATCGGGCGGTGTCACCGGCTCGGTTGTGCTATAGTCGGGGTAGTAATCGTACTCGCTGCTTGTATCTATCGCAGAAAAATCATCTTTTGAGAAGGAATCTTCTGTTTCGACAAGGTAAACGCCGTCAAGCGCTGTCAGCTTTATAAGGAAGTTGCCGGGGCAATATACCTTTACTGCTGTAATATCCTTAGCGTTCTCCTCGAATAATGCGGCGATAGCCTCGCTGCCCTTTACCTTTGTGTTATCGGAAAGATAAACCTCTGTAACACGGATGTTGCCCTTGCTGTCTGCCTTAGCTAAAATGCTCTGCATTTCTTCGGGCGTTACTGTATTTCTGAAGGTAACGTAAAGGAAAACATCTTCGGTGTTCTCTTCCGCCTTGCTGTATGCCTCCATAGCCATTCTGAAACGGTCTTCCGCACTTATCGAGGTTGTCGGTGAAACAACAACAGGACTGCCGGAATTCAGCAGGGCGACGCTTGAAAATGTGATAGCTACGGCGGCTGCGGCACCTGCCACAGAAAGCCAAACCGTTTTCAGCCTGCTCTTTTTAGCCTGTACAGACTTACCCATAGCGGCTTTTCTTATCTTCTCGTAATCAAACGAATACTCGCTCATCAGTTCTTTGTAAAAATCGTTTGTATTCATCTGAAAGCCCCCTTCCGTAAGTCGTTATAATTTGAATTTTTTCTTTTGTCTTTCTATTGTGCGATAGAGCTTGTTTTTAACGGTAGACAGCTTGACGTCAAGCGCCTTCGCTACATCCTCCAGCTTCATATCACACGCAAAATGAAGATAGAATATCTGACCTGTCAGTTCATCGGTCTTCATTATGTCATCGAAAATCTGTTTCGCAACGATCTTGTTGCTGATAACGTCCTCAAGTCTTTGCTGAGGCTTGGACATCTCCCGTTCGATAGCGACCATTTCTTCTTCGGTATAGTCGGAAAAGGAGGAAACCTTGTCATCCTTCTTCCTGCCAGAAAAATAGGTGCGGCATTCAAACTTCGCTATATTTATAAGGAAAGCCTCCGGGCTTTCGATGTCCTCGTGTCCTTTTTCGCTTATGCGCTTGAAGAAACGTGTATAGACGTTCTGAATAATATCTTCCGCATCTTCTCTGTTTCCGCATTTGCTGACTACAAAACGGGAAACGGATCTGCAGGTTTCGTTGTAGACACGGTTGAAATATTCTTCGTTATTCTCGTGACCTCCGTGAATCTCTGCGCCCATCGGCTCACCTCACTTTGTCACCTACTTTGTAGTAGGCTGAATTTCAGAAAAAGTTTCACTCGAAATGAAAATTCTGTGTATCGGATAAGTAAAAAAATACGAATGTTTTTTGTGCAGTATAACCATATATTGATTTTTGACTGCCGGGAAGCAGAATATATGGCACGAAGTGCGTGCTGTCTGCATATTTCCTCCATTATATTGTACATTAAACGGGGCGGTTAGTCAAGGGGAACATAATAAACGGAGCAGAATAAAGAAAATGTGTCGTTTGTAACGTTTGCAACACATACAAATGAAACGGATTTTACAAAAACAGTTAATAACAGAACCGGAGCTTCGCTTAATGCTAAGTTTTTTGTTATACAAATTGTTGTATTTTCAGATTTAATGCTGTAAACGTACAAAATCCATTAATGTTTATATTGTTTCACCAAAACAAAAATGTATTTTTGTGCAAAATGCCACTTGCAAATCTAATTGCGATATAGTATGATTAGAAATAGCTTAAATGCAAAAAAATATTTTATGGAGGACAAAAAAATGAAGTTTACAAAAACTTTAGCAAGTATTGCAGCTGCTGCAATCGCAGTTTCTTCACTTGCAGTAAGTGCTTTCGCTGCAGATATTAACTTAGGTAAAGAGCTTAATGCAGACGAATTAGCACTTCTCAAAGATACTGATACAACATTTGTTGTAGAGTATGACAGCCCCAATGGTTGGGACGACATAGGATTTGGTGCATCTATCGATGAAGTAGGCACTTGGGCGTCAGCTAACTTCAAGGCAGAAGTAGGTAAGGGTACTCTTACTGTTACTGTTGCTGATATTCTTAAAAAGATGGGCATCGAATCATTAGCTGATGCTTCATACATGAAGGTTGAAGGCTACAATGAAACTACTATCTCGAAAGTAGAAATTAAGGCAGCAGACGCTGAAAAGCCTGCTGAGCCTAAGCCTATTCAGACAAAGGCAGATATTTCATTTACCGATAAGAAAACTCCGTCATACACATACACAGTTAAGGGCGACATTGATACGCTTAAGGTTGATGTTGCACTTTCAGCTGATGCAGCAGCAGCTCAAGCAGGTTGGAACGATTGGTGCTCTGCAGGCGTTGCTGTTAAGAACCCCGACGGTACAGTTAAGTACTATCAGTGGGGCGGCGCCAGCGTAAACTGGTCTTGGGATGTAGACGGTGATACTGTTGGAGAAACTAAAGACGGCGTTGGCACCGAAACATGGGTAGGCACTATCGGCGCTGACGGTGGTCAGATTTCTATCCCCGTTGTTAAGGGTGCTGTAGTTGATTTCTACTGCTTAAGCTGGGATACATATAATGGCGTTCAGTACACATTAACAATCAACGATGAAGAAGCTGCAGTAGAGCCCGGTGAAACAGAAGAGCCTACTAAGCCCGGCGAAACAGAAGATCCTGCTGAGCCCGGTGAATCTTCAGGCGATGTTGTTAACCCCGGCGAATGCTCAGGCGAGCCCGTTAACCCTCCTACAGGTGCTGCAGTAGCAGTTATCCCTGCAGTTCTCGCAGCAGCAGCAGTTGCTACAACAGGTATCGTTCTTAAGAAGAGAAGCAAGTAATTGCTTTTAAACGGTTTAACACTTTGAATTAAAGAGCATATGACCCCTCCGCTTATGGCGGAGGGGCTTTTTTTATCATATAATTTGGCATATTTTCAAATTTAATGCTGTAAAGGCACAAAATCACATTACTGTTTATATTGTTTCACCAAAACGAAAAAGTTTTTTTGTGCAAAATGACACTTGTAAAAGAAACTGCGATATAGTATGATTAAAAATAGCTTAAAAGCTAAAAAAATATTTTATGGAGGACAAAACCAATGAAGTTTACAAAAACTTTAGCAAGTGTTTGCGCTGCTGCAATCGCAGTTTCTTCACTTGCAGTAAGTGCTTTTGCCGGTTCTATCACATTCAGTGATACAGCATGGTGGACACAGAAGGACTTAAAGATTGAAGATATTCTGGAAGGCAACAAGCCCGAAGATGTCGAATCAATCACATTCACAAGCGACACTACTTTCCTCATCGGTTACAACTCAACAAAAGTAACTGATGAAAAGACAGGTAGCACATGGAAGCAGGATGCGACTGCTGCTGACACTTATACAGTTTCGGATGCAGTTCTCGCTCCGCAGGAAATCGAAGGCAAAACAGTTAACCCCGCTTTCAGCGTAATGTTAAGCAAGGGCGACGGCGTTGATTACACAATCAACTGGAAGGTTAACCTTAAGAACAATGATCCCGCTAAGCCTAAGCCTGTTCAGACAAAGGCAGATATTTCATTTACAGATGGTAAAACTCCGTCATACACATACACAGTTAAGGGCGACATTGATGCGCTTAAGGTTGATGTTGCACTTTCAGCTGATGCAGTAGCAGCTGGATCAGGTTGGAACGATTACTGCTCTGCAGGCGTTGCTGTTAAGAACCCCGACGGTACAGTTAAGTACTATCAGTGGGGCGGTGCAAGCATAGCATGGGCTTGGGATGTAAACGGTGATGGTGTTGGAGATACTAAAGACGGCGTTGGCACCGAAACATGGGTAGGCACTGTCGGCGCTGACGGTGGTCAGCTTTCTATCCCCGTTGTTAAGGGTGCTGTAGTTGATTTCTACTGCTTAAGCTGGGATGCATATAAAGGCGTTCAGTACACATTAACAATCAACGATGAAGAAGCTGCAGTAAAGCCCGGTGAACCAGATCCTGTTGATCCTGTTGATCCTGTTGATCCTCCTGTTGATCCCGGTAAGACAGAAGATCCTGCTGAGCCTGTAGCTCCCGCTGACGTTAAAATTGCTAACTCAGGTAGGACAGTTATCGATTCAGGTCTTGTTCGTACAAACATCATCAATGAATGGACCGGCAACGATGCAGACGTAATCGCTGATAAGGCTGCTTTTGCAGGTGCTAACAAGATTTCTGTGAAGTTTACAGTTACAAACTTCACAACTCCCTTCAAGGCTTGGATTGCTATGGCTGACTCCAAGTGGGAATGCCAGTTCCAGGGCGAAGGTGACAAGCGCAATGCAAACGCTAAGTGCACTCCCGTTGAAGTAACAGGTAATGGTACTTATGTTGTAACAATCGACCTTGACAAGGTTATCGATGGTGTGGCATTCATCGCAGTTTGCACAGACCTCAAGGCTGCTGAAGACGATGCTATCCCCACAATCGCTATCGATCAGATTAAGATCAATGAAGAAATCACAGTAAAGCCCGGCGAAACAACTGAGCCTACTGAGCCCGGCAAATCAGATCCTGTTAAGCCCGGCGATTGCTCAGGCGAGCCCGTTAACCCTCCTACAGGTGCGGCAGTAGCAGTTATCCCTGCAGCTCTCGCAGCAGTAGCAGTTGCTACAACAGGTATCGTTCTTAAGAAGAGAAGCAAGTAATCACTTTTAAGTGATGAGATGCTTTAATTAAAGAGCATACAGCCCCTCCGCTTATGGCGGAGGGGTTTTTGTTTTATTCTGCGCTATAGGATTTAAATTTCGGGGTATATAACTGAAAGCCACAGCTTTTGCTGTGGCTTTCAGTTTGTAGAAAAAGTATTATATTTGATGTGCTTCTATTATTTCCTTTTAACATTTATCTATCGTGGCAAGCTACCCGATAGTTCTTTTTGTCGGACAGCACTTCTCGGGTTCGCTATTCTGTTACGTTGCTACTATGTACAAGGGAAAGAGCCAAAGCAATTAGGAAAACAACTTCTAAGCAACTACAATCCCCACCATAGTTGGCTCGGCTTGACCAAGCAACAGAACCTCACCCTTTTTCGAGGGCGGGCAAGGATATAGTGCTTTTCGAGGGATAGTGCGGTTTTGAAAGGGTTGATACAGGCGAGGGTTGCGTGACAATCCCTCCGTCTTGACGGCAGAAAAGCTTGTAGTATAAAAAGGCGGATATACTGCAAGCAAACGCAATAAATCAACAGTTTGTGCCTTGCCGTCAATCCACCTCCCTTTGACAAGGGAGGCAAGTGTGATAGTGCTTTGGCGCAAACGGTCGTATTTCAAAACTATGCGTATGCAGGGACGCTTAACGCTACACGTCCGCAGGTTAGTACTCAGGTTAGTGGCGTTTTTTGAAAGGTAAATGTCAGTGCAGTTGTACCAGTATACTCACGAAAATATTAATACCTTATCAGTATAGAAATTGTTTTAAGCGGTGTTGGCGACATATTTTGCTGTGTGGGGTTTCATAATAATCAGTTTATCGACAGTAACGAAGGTTACGCAATTCGCCAACCGTCAGAACGGCGAATTTGATGCGGGTCACACCCGCGCCGCAGATTATCCGGTAATCATTGCTTTGTTTATTCCCGACCGTTTTACTAACCTCAATAACCACCAACCTTTAAAAAGGTCGGAATTTGAAGCGGCTCACAGCCGCAGATTATCTGCTAATCATTGCATCGTTTATTCCCGACCGTTTTACTAACCTCAATAACGCACCAACCTTTAAAAAGGTCGGAATTTGAAGCGGCTCACAGCCGTTCGTTGTGGAAGGGTCTGCGTTTGTTTTCAAGAACGACCTTGACGATTGCAGAGTATATATCCTTTCGGGCATAGCTGCAATAGCCGTCTACTACCGAACGCTCCTCATCCTGTGTTACCGTTACTATTTTTACGGGAACAAGGTCAAGCACCTTTTCGGATATTATCCGCTTGCATTTTTCACAATGGCAGGTGTTGAAGCGTCTTAACGCATCGTCAAGTATCTCGTCAATGATTATGCGGTTTATGTCTATCGTTATCTGTCCTGTGTGACGTGTTACGCTTTTAACCGTCTGCTGTGGCTCATCGCCCTCGGGGATATGGAGCATCGGGTTATGCTTTGTGTGAGATTTAGGAGCGGATGTGCCTCGCTTTGATTGCGTATAGTTACGCAGTTTGTCCTCTACGGTGCTTTCGGCAAGCGATCTTTTCTCTCTTTCCTGCTCGGCAGGCGGTAAGAACGGATTGACACCTGAGGGCTTTGCATTTATAAGATTCATTACCTGTCTTGTCTTGCTTGATTTATATTCTTCTGCCACAGGAGGCGCTCCTTTCGTGAATTACTGTTTCTTTGACGGTCTGCGGACGGGACGTTTGCTGTCCTTTTTCTGTGATTTTTTCATCGGCACACCGGTCACTTCGTTGATAAGACTGCGGTATTCTGCGGTTGCCTTGGAGCGTGGGGCATATTCCATTATGGAAATGCCGTGTGCAGGGGCTTCCGCAAGGGAAACGTTTGTACTTATCCTTGAGCTGAGTATCTTTGTGCCAAGCTGTTCGGCTATCATTCCGGCAAGCTCCTCAACTTCTTTTGTAAGCACAAGTCGGGGATTATATTTATTAAGCAATATGCCTGTAATCTCCAGATCCTTGTTGTAATATTTCTTTACGGCGAAAATCGTTTCTTTAAGCTGTGCTATTCCCTGCAGGCTGAGTATCTCGGCTATCATCGGAATAATCAGCTTGTCCGCCGCCGTATATGCATTTATCGTGAGGATGGAAAGCGCAGGAGGGGTGTCTATCATTATGTAATCATAATCGTCCATAACGTCCGACAGCGCCTCTCTGAGAAGGTACTCTCTGCCAACACCGGTAAGCTCAAGCTCACAGCCCGACAGCAGTATGTTTGCGGGGATAACATCGCAGTTATCCGTGCATTGTATTGCCTCTTTTACGGTGCAGTTTCCCTTGAATACATCGTACATAGTATAGCTTTCTTCTGCGTCAGCGCCAAGGCTGAAGCTGAGATTTCCCTGCGGATCGAGGTCTATTGCAAGAACGCTCTTACCGCTTTCGGTTAGTCCTCCGCAGAATGCGGCGCAGGTCGTGGTTTTGCCGACGCCGCCCTTCTGATTTGTTATCGCTATAACAACTGCCATACAGTGTATCCTCTCTTTGCCTTAACGGGTTAAATTTTAGTTTTTCAAATTATTTACAGATAAAAGCAATCATACCCGCCGAAAAAGCGGGTATGAATATTTCTGATCACTTTAATTACAATGTGTGCTGAAGATCTTCCATCTCGGAATCTTCGGGCTGATAGATGTGGTAGTTTGCCTTACCGTTCTTCTTTACGAAGTACATAGCCTCGTCAGCGGCGGCAACTACCTTGTTGCTGTCATCGCCGTGTTCGGGGTAGAACGCTATACCGATACTTGCCTTTACGTTTATCGAAACGTTTGCAAGCTCGGAGTGGTAGCCCTCGTAAAGCTCATCTATAAGGTCAAGCGACAGGCTCTCTATCTCCTCAATCTGCTTAGGATCGGTGATACAAAGAACAAACTCGTCGCCGCCGAAACGTCCTGCGAATCCGCTTCCCTTTACACGCTGTTTGATACAGCCGGCAACATACTTGATAACCTCGTCACCTACGGAATGTCCGAAACGGTCGTTTATGAACTTGAAGTCGTCAACGTCTATAAAGAGTACCGCAACCTTTGCGTGTGCGCTACGCTCAATCTCGCTCTTAAGCTCACGCTCAAATGTGCTTCTGTTATAAAGCTGTGATAAGAAGTCATAGCTTGCACGCTCGGAAAGCTGAAGCTCAAGCTTCTTTTCGCTGTCTATGTCGGTTACGACACCGATAACACGGAGCGGTTCTCCAAGACGGTCGGTAACGCAGAGTGCACGGATAGAGAACCATAACAGGCTTCCGTTTTTTGTGGTCATCTGATACTCGCCGCTGTGACCTGTTCTGTTCTTGAGCAGTGCGCTTATATCACGCTTATAGATTTCGGCATAATCCTCCGTCATTATCTTATCAAGGAACTTACCGTTTGCAAGCTGAGCTTCTGACGGGTCTATGTCGAACTTCTCCTTGAAGTTATCCGAAACGTACATTGTTTCCTTGTGGAAATCCCACTCGAACAGCATATTGTCCGAAATGTCGGAGATCGTTCTGTGCAGCTCCTCAGACATACTTACGTCATCGAGCATATTGTTGAACAGCTCGGAAATATCCTTGAACTCATTGTGTGCCTTTATATCAAGACGCTTGTCACGGTCGCCCTCCTGTATCTCACGGGCAACCTTTACCATCTCGTTCATCGGGTTTACGATAGACTTTGTGATGAGAATACCGAGAAGTGCGCATATAACGGCAAGAACCACCATAGTACCGAGCGATATTGCAAGAGGAACTGCAATCTGCGACATTGCTATATTTGCAGGGTAAACGCTTACCCACTTCCAGTTTAATGAGGACGCACCTGTGAAATAATTGTAGCAACCGAGCTTACCGCCTACGTTATAGTCAATGTTATTTTCAGCCGATGTGGGCTTAACTGTAGACTTCATAACATCTCTTATTCCGCTGTCGGCGATATCGTCTATCTTCTGTACGGCGTTACCCTCGTAATTCAGCACGCATCCTGTGCCGTCGGTTACGGAAAGATAGCCCTTGCCTTCGCCGTATGACGTCTTAGACAGTATTTCGCTTATCTTCGAAAGGTCGATAATCTCTATGGCGAATCCGTCGATATTGTTAAGGCCGTCAGCATCTATGCTCTTTGCAACGTAGAACACGCTTGTTTCGTAGTCCTCGTTGTTCATATAGATCTTTGAAATCTTTGTCGAGCCTTCGGAATAGCCCTCAAGCTCCTCGAAGCCGAAGAAGCTCTCCTTCATGCCCTGTATATCCTCGTATTCGTAAACGATATTGCCGGAGGAGTCGGTTATCACAAGGTTCTTGAAGCCGCTGTTTCTGTCGGCGATATTCTCGGCAATGAGCGAAAGCATAGACTTTGCGTCATCGCCCTGACCGCTCTTTGCAAGCGTTCCTGCAGGCCTGCTTAATGAAAGATAAGCAACATCGGATATACACTCGTTTATGTACTGATTGATTATCTCCTGCTGAGCCGCACCTGCCGCTCTTGCGAACTGGCTTACCGAATTTGCGGCAAAGCCCGTCATACTGAAATATCCCACTATGCCGACTATCAGCATCGGTATTACGGCGAAAGCTGTAGTGAGTATGCGTAAAGTCGTTTTAATCTTTAATGACTGCATTTTATAAAACCTCCGAAACCCTTAAATTCAATATCAATCAACCGTTTCACATTTTTATTTTGAATTCTGTCAAATCATATCACGCTTTTCACGTTCTTTCTGCAGCATTTCAAACTGCAGCTTGTAGATATATCTTGAAATAGTTTCTTCCTGCGAATGAGAAACACCGATAAAACGGCATCCGTAGCCTGTATCGGTTTCCTGCGAATCTATCGTCTGTTCTCTGAGCACCTCTGCATTAAGCTCAAGGCGTGAGCCAGACAGATTGATTATCATCAGCAATTTGTCGCCCTTGGCAAAATGCCTGCGTGCGTCGGTGCAGACGAAAAATACTCCGCCGACGTTTATATCCTTGATGTATATTTCGGCAGGCGGATCAAGCGGAACGGGCTTGTCGTCGCCCTCCTGCATTCTTAGCGTTATAAACGCTCTTTCATTCGTTTTTATCTTGAAATATCTTCTGCGTTCTTCAAGAAGCTCCGCCTTGTCGGGTCTTAATATCACATTAAGCTGGCGGTCGGTCGATACGGATACGTTCGTCTTGTATCTGTAACGGTCGCCGTCACGCATACGGGCTATGACGTAAACATACTGAGATGTGTCGATCTCGGGCATTTTCCGTCCCTTTATCATCAGCATATTGTCGATAATATTATCGTTAAGGTCGTACATTATCGGAAAGTCGAAGTTGCTCTCGGTGTACATCAGCCGCTCACCGTCAAGTGAGGTTATCTCAAAAGAAGTAAAGTCTTCTTTCTTATAGCTCAAAAAGCACAACTCCCCTTTCCTAAGACACGGGGAAAAGGCATTACAGCCGCACCCAACACGCCTATATTATCATTTATCATTAAGTATACAATAAATTGAACAATAAATCAAGCAGAATCAGCAGTTTTTTAGTCGGTTTTTAAAAATTCTGCGAATTGTTTAAAAAGTACAGCTTGTTTTTATACAATTTAATTAAGAAAAGCTCGTTGACTTTTGTAAGCCGGCTATAATATAATTAGTATAAGCAGAAGTTTGTCGTAAGGGAGGTGCGGTAGCGGAATATTGTTCCGCAGGGTCAATGCAGAATTTTTTTCACGCCGACACATCGAAAGCTCGCACTGTCTGCGAGAAAGCAAGCGTAGCTGTCGGAGCTGTGCTTGCGCTCCCGGCGCTTCTGAGCCTTATGTCGCTGATAATACAGACAAGAAAGTGGCGGACGGAGGGGTTTCTCGCCGCAGGACTTGCTATTCCTGCGATATGCGTTGCCGTGTGGCTTGCGTTCACCTTCCTTTTGTTCTTTATATGCGAAACACGGTCAAGACGTATAAAACGATGCACCTACTTCGAGATACAGAAATCCGCCGCCATTCTCAGCAGGTACGGCGGAAAAATATCGGCGGACACGGGCGGGATACAACGCAGGCTTTATATAATACCGTATGACGAGATGAAGCTGTCTGTGAAAAAGGACAGGCTTGTCTTTACGGGGAAAATCAGATGCTATGAGGGCGACTCTGACCGTCTGGGGTACCACATAAGGCAGGGCAAACCTGAATTTGACAGCTGGTGGCTCAACGAAAACGGCTTCAGAGAAATATCCTCGCTGACGCTTCCGCAGTGCTTCCCGAAGCAGAAAACGATTTTCAGACACTGCTCGCTCGCTCAGAAGCGGTATCAGCTAAGGTGCGAGAAAAAGAAAGCCGCCGAAACAAAGCCCGTTTCAAGACCGAAAACAAGAATGGTCTACAGGCAGGCAAGGAAAAGAACGTTTACCGAGCTTCCCACATTCGACAGGAAGTGGTAGCTTATACTATTGTGCAGTCTGACTAAAAAATACAGCCGTTGCATATTGTCAGTCACCGCTTTTAGAGAATCGTACAAAAATCAACAGATTTCTCCTACCAGCCTTGCAAAACGGTAAAAAATGTTGTATAATATACAATTGAGTTGCCAGAACTGTAGCTCGAAATTTGTTAAAATCGCACCAAAAACCATGTAATGTTAACATAACTTAAGGTGGTTTTCTACATATTGTAACTTTGTTACACCGAAATACAAAATACGGAAATCGTTCATCGTATTAACTGTTTATGACACGGGTAACATTTCCGAAGAAGGACCGGCTTGAAAAGGAGGATATATGGCACTTTTCAACACAAACGCTTTTCGCATTACCGAACAGGGTCTGTCTGTTCTGTGGCAGAAGCAGCAGATTATCGCACAGAATATAGCTAACCAGGATACGCCCGGATATAACTGCAAGTATCTTGATTTTTACGCTGTACTCAAGGACAGAATGGAAAGCACGAGCGTTGTCGGAGGTAAGGCGAAGGAAGGCTCAAAGCAGGTCGAGCTTGCTACAAGAGTGTACGAGGACACTGCGACCAACACTCAGCCGGACGGCAACAACGTAGACGTTGATTCGCAGTCAAACGAGCTTGCGAAGGTACAGCTTCACTATCAGGCTCTCAAGAACCAGATGAACGGAGAGTTCACAAGACTGCGTTCGGCAATGAAAACGTAATTTTAGGCAATACCGCACAATTAACGGCTATCGCCTTAAAGCAGACGCTTTAAAATAATGGATTATATACAGTGAAACGGATTTCAACGCTTTTTTGACATACAGAAAGGAGTTTTTTGCATGGCATTTTTAAGCTCGCTTAATATAGCCGCATCGGGCATGGCAGCGGAAAGACTGCGTCTTGATGTAATTTCGCAGAACGTTGCGAACGCAAAAACCACCAGAACGGAGGACGGTACGCCGTACAGAAGGCAGGTCGTACTGTTCAGCGAAAACAAGGGTTTCAACTCTGTGCTTGAGGAAACTATAGCAAAGAGGAAAGAAAAAATAGCAGGGGGAGTGCCTGCGAATACTGTTTCTGCGACAAAAAACAAGGGTGTTCTTGTTACTGAGATAGTCGAGGACGAAACACCGCTCACACCGGTCTATGACCCGACACATCCCGACGCAGACGAGAACGGCTATTACTATCTGCCGAACGTTGACGTGGCGGAAGAGGAAATGGACGCTATGGCGGCTACCCGCTCGTATGAAGCTAACCTCGCTGTGCTGAACGCCGTGAAATCAATGGCGCAGACGGCACTCAGCATAGGAAACAACTAACGATACCCGAAAGGAACTGATATAAATGTTTATAGTACCGCTTACAAGCAGTATCACACCTATGGAAACGATGAGTCAGAAAAAGCAGACCGAAAGCACAGATGACGGCGAAGCAACGTTCTTTGATGTTTTTGAGTCGCTTGTAAAGAACGTCAAGGAGACCGACGCACAGGTACAGAAGGATTCTGTCGATCTTATGCTCGGCGACGTGGACGATCTTGCACAGATACAGGTAAATCTCGAAAAGGCGGCTACCGCTGTGGATCTGCTTGTTACTGTCAAGAACAAGGCTGTTGACGCATACAACGAGATAATGCGTATGACCGTCTGATCAATACTGATCTACACTTCAAGGGAAGGATACATGTATAGATGAAGGATAAGCTCTCCGCTTTCTGGAGCGGATTCAAAGATAAATGGAGCTCGCTTGCGAAAAATCTGCGGATATTCATAATAACTGCGGTATCGGTAGTAATAGTTGCCGCAATAGTGCTTGCGATAGTGCTTAATCAGAAGGGATATACGGCTATTTATACCGGACTTGACAGCGAGGAAAGCTCGCAGGTTGTTTCGGCTATAAACGAGCTTGGAATAACGGACGTAAAAATGGGTACGGACGGCAGTATCTCTGTACCGAGCGACCAGGCGGACAATGTAAGAATGCAGCTGAGCATACAGGGATACCCCAAGTCAACGTTCAACTTTGACGTATGGAACAGCGGCATAGGTATATGGTCGACCGACACCGAAAAGAAGGTACTTCAGATACAGCAGTTACAGACGCATCTTATGAAAGCCATCAACACCATAAGTGCGGTCAAGAACTCTTATGTTATAATCACTATGCCGGAGAACAGCAATTATGTTATCTCCACGGACAGTGAAGAACCGAGAGTCAGCGTAAAGCTCGATCTGAAGAACGGCGCACAGCTTACGAGCGATCAGGTTGAAGGTATCTATGCACTGGTGCTGAACTCTTTGCCGGGTCTTGAGCGTGAAAACATATCAATACTCGACTCGGACGGCAAGCTGCTCAGCGGTGAGAACACGACCGTTGAGGAGGACGTGCTGTACCAGTCAAGGCTGAACTTCCAGGAGCAGATGCAGAGCCTGCTCAAGAGCCAGCTCAACGACACGCTGAAAAAGCTGTACAAGGACTACACGATAAACGTAAACGTAAAGCTCAATTACGATAACTCAAAGTCGGAATATACCATCTACACACCGTCTGTAGCAGAGGACGGTACATCGGGCGGTATGATAGAAAGCTCAACAAAGAACGAGGGCTGGGGCGGAATAGGCTCGCTGTCGGGCGTTGTAGGCACAACAAGCAACAGCGACATTTCACCGAACTATCCGACTATCAAGGGCGACGACGATAACCAATATTACTATCAGAACAGCATTACCGTAAAGCGTCTTGTAAACACCGAGATAAGACAGCTTGAAAAGAACGGCTATTCGGTAGATAAAATAACGGCGGCTGTAACTGTAGATCAGATCAATATGCTTGAAGCGGACAAGGAACAGCTCCGTGAAGTAATTGCGTTTGCTATCGGCGCAGACGTTGCAAATGTTACGGTTGCAAACTACCCGTTTGTTATAAACGGCAACAACGGCACTAACGGCAACGGCAATACGATAAACAGAGGCGGAAGCGTTGACTGGACGGTTTATATCATACTCCTGCTCGGACTTCTTGTGCTTGCACTGCTTATCGTAGCTATCCTTACAAGCAACGCAAAGAAGAAGAAACGTGCAAAAGCAAGAGCCAAGGCGGCGGCCGCACAGGCAGCGGCGGCACAGGCGGCGCAGGAATCTGCCGCTCTCAGCTTTGAGCCTCAGCCTCAGCCGGACGAAGAATTCAACATACAGCACCTTGACGAATATGACGACGAGTCAAAGAGTGCGGTTCTCAAGAAGGAAATCAAGGATTTCTCACGCACAAATCCCGATGTCGTTGCCCAGCTCATACGTTCTATGATGAAAAACGGCGAATGATATTGACAGCATAAAGGAAGGATATATATGGAGGCACTCACCAGCGCACAAAAGGCGGCGATAATCATAAGCTCTATCGGTACGGAAAATGCGTCCGAGGTATTTAAGCACTTCTCCGATGAGGAGGTAGAGCAGATCACGCTTGAAATAGCAAGAATGAACTACTACCCTATGGAAGTGGTGGACAGCGTTCTTAACGAGTTCTATGAGCTTTGCCTTACCCAGAAGGTAATATCCGAGGGTGGTGTGGAGTATGCCCGTGACATACTTGAAAAGGCATTCGGTCCGCAGACGGCACAGGCGCTGTTTGAAAAGATAACAAAGCAGTTCCAGACAAAAGCGTTTGCATTTGTCCGCAAGGCAGACTATAAAAACCTACTTGCAATGGTACAAAACGAGCATCCGCAGACAATCGCACTGATACTTTCTTACGCAAGGAGCGATCAGGCATCAGCTATTTTAAGCGAACTGCCCAAGAAAACAAGAATTGATGTAGTCGAGCGTATGGCTAAGATGGACAGGGCATCGCCCGATGTCGTAAAATCTATAGAGCGCACGCTTGAAAAGAAGTTTGACAATCTTGTTACCGCCGACACCACAGAGGTCGGAGGTATAGACTATGTTGCGGAGGTCATGAACAACGTAGACCGTGCAACAGAAAAATACATATTCGACGAGCTGACGCTGAGAGATCCGAAGTTAGCGGACGATATACGCTCAAAGATGTTCGTATTCGAGGATATAGTAACTCTCGACAATATGGCGATACAGGCGTTTATACCCGAGGTCGACTCAAAGGATCTTGCGGTTGCTATCAAGGGTTCTACTCCTGAGGTTGCAGAGTGCATCTATGCAAATATGTCTACCCGTATGCGTGAAAGCGTACAGACAGACGTTGAGTATCTTCACAATGTCCGTATGCGTGATGTTGAGGAGGCTCAGCAGAGAATCGTATCCATCATACGCAGACTTGAGGACGAGGGTACTCTCGTTATCTCAAAGGGCGGCAAGGAAGACGAAATCATCGCATAATACGAAAGCGAGGAATATATTTTGGCAGGCGTATTCAAGGCGGGTCGGGGCGGTTATTATCCCGTACAGCCTACAACAGATACAGTTGTTATCGACAACTCAATAAAAGTAAAGCCTGTCGCACCGCAAGCTCCCTTGCAGGAAACAGTGACGGCCGACACCGCAGAAAATACGGCGGTCGCCGATGAAGCATCGGCAAAGCACAGGCAGGAGCTTGAGCAGGAAAAAGAGAAGATAACAAGCTATTATCGTGAGCAGGGTGAAAAGGCACTTGCCGATGCCCGTGAAAAAGCACAGAGAATACTCAGTGAAACCGAACAGCAGGCGCAGGATTATGCCGCACAAGCAAAGGCACAGGCTGAGGCAATCTTTGAAAAAAGCAGGTCGGACGGCTTTGCGAAGGGTCACGAGGACGGTTATGCCGCAGGACTTGACAAATGCCGTGATATGCTCTCGGAGATTAAAAGGCTCAGCGAGCAGATGGTAAGCGACAAGGCTGAGCTTTTTGACAGCTACGAGGTCGAGATATTCGACACGGTAATGGAGATTGTAAACCGCATAACGCTGAATTCTCTCGGTCAGAAGGACAAGGCGGTAATCAAGAAAACGATAAAGGAAGCGGGAAAGAGCTTCCGTGGCAGTGAATATGTAAAGCTGACCTTATCAAAGACCGATGTCAGCGAGGAGATGGCGGCGGATACCGACTATTTCAAAAAACTGTTCACAAATGTAAAGAACGTGGAGGTCGAGGTGCTTAAGGACGCACCGAGCGGTACTGTTATAATTGACAACGGCAGTGAAATTACCGACGCCGGAATACAGACACAGCTCAAGATGATAGAGGAGCTGGGCAGAGGAAAGTACCGCAGAGCGCCGTCAAGGAAAAAGGCCGAGAAGCAGGAGGAAACTGCGGCAAAGGCAGAAACCGACAATGACGGCGGCGAAGAACAAAGCGAATAACCCCCTTATTTGAAAGGACTTTAACATGGATCTCGGCGGATTTCTGACAGAACTCAGAACTACCGATACATATAAGTATCTGGGTAAAATTGAAAAGATAGTCGGAATGACGATCGAGGCGAGCGGACCGCTGTGCAGTATAGGCGATGTGTGCCGTATCTACACAAAGGATATGAAGTCGCATATCCCTGCCGAAGTGGTGGGATTCAACGAGCATAAGGTACTGCTTATGCCGTATACAGACCTTGAGGGCATAGGGCCCGGCAGTATAGTTGACAATACCGGCGACAAGCTGAATGTAAGAGTCGGCGACAAGCTGATAGGAAGAATAATCGACGCACTGGGAAATCCGCTTGACGACGGAGAGCCGATTGAATATACAGACACCGTGCCTATAGCGGGCATTCCTGTAAATCCGCTCACCAGACCGAAAATACACGAGCCTATAGAGCTTGGCGTAAAGGCGATCGACGGACTTCTCACAATGGGCAAGGGGCAGAGAATGGGTATCTTTGCAGGCTCAGGCGTAGGTAAGTCAACGCTTATGGGTATGATCGCACGAAAGGTAAAGGCCGATCTCAATGTTATAGCGCTTGTAGGCGAGCGTGGCAGAGAGGTAAGAGAATTTATAGAAAACGACCTCGGAGAAGAAGGTATGGCAAGATCGGTCGTTGTTGTCGCAACATCGGATCAGCCTGCGATGATGAGAAATAAATGCCCTATGACGGCTACGGCTATAGCGGAATATTTCTGCTCTCAGGGCAAGGATGTTCTGCTGATGATGGATAATCTTACACGTTTTGCTATGGCACAGCGTGAGATAGGTCTTTCGACAGGCGAGCCTCCCGTTGCAAGAGGCTATACCCCGTCAATATACGCCGCAATGCCGAAGCTGCTCGAAAGGGCGGGAAACTTCGAAAAGGGCAGTATAACGGGAATTTATGCTGTGCTTGTTGAGGGTGACGATACAAACGAGCCTATATCGGATACCGTAAGAGGTATAATTGACGGACATATAGTGCTGAGCCGTAAGATAGCGGCGCAGAACCATTATCCTGCAATTGACATACTGCCGAGCATCTCACGTCTTATGTCGGCAATTGCAGATCCGGAGCATAATAAAGCGGCAGGAAAGCTGAGAAATCTGCTTGCACTTTACAACAACAACGCAGACCTTATCTCGATAGGAGCGTACAAGAAGGGTACAAACCCGGCTCTTGACGAGGCGATAAAGAAGATAGACAAGATAAACGATTTTCTGATGCAGGGAATGTATGAATCGTTCTCGATGGAGGATACCATAAAGCTGTTAAAGGCGGCGGTTTCCTGATAACAATGCGATATGAAGAAGTTTAATTTTACATTGCAATCGCTGAAAAAGTACGACGATCAGGTGCTTGACAGCGAGAAATCAATACTCGGCAGACTAAGGGCGGAGCTTGCGGAAATGCAAAGAGAGCTTGACGCAAAGGCGGCTGAGTACGAACAGAGCATAGACAAGCTGAACGAGCTTGTGCGGGGCGGCACTACCGCTATGAGATTGTCGCTGCACAAGAAATATGTTTCCTCTTTGCAACAGGATATATATCGCATAAAGGGGCTTATGGCGCACAAGCGTGAGGAAATCGAAACTCAGCTTCAGAAGGTCATAGACGCTACCAAAGAGGTTTCGAAGCTCGAAAAGCTGGAGGAAAAACAGCTTGAAGAGTACAGATATGCCTCGCAGAAGGAGCAGGAGCAGATCATAGAGGAATTTGTGACAAACGGCTCTTCAAACGGAGGTAATACACCGTAAATTGTTGACATATAGTTCGGAATGTGGTACAATACAAGGTGGAAAGCTGTGCAATTTTCATAAATTTTAACGGTTCAAACCCGTTAAATATATAAAAGTTGTTAAAAAGTATATATTATTTTTGACAATGAATAGCACTGAAAGGGGGTGAGATATGATGAATGGGGCAGCAGTATTGCCTGCCGTTGTTACAACGTTTGCAGGCAATGCCGCCACAATCTCGGCAGGTAGCGTACAAAACGGCTCAGCAAGCGGTACTGCCGGAGGTTTCTCCGATACGCTCGGTGCTATGGTAACAAGCGGTCAGCAGTGCAATATGAACTCGGCCGTGCGAATGAACGCCGATAATAAGGCTGTTATGAACGGCGAGATATTAAGCGGGCTGAACGAGCTTGAGCAGAATGCACAGGAGCTTAAGGAACTGCTTAAAACAGCCGAGCTTGCAGGATATTTGCAAGGCGGTACGATGCAGTTTTACGCCGATGTAATGCAGACGGACAACAGCGAGCTTGTGCAGATCATGACCGGTCTTGAGATCAGCAGTCCGATAGGCGATGTGTTATCTGAAGAAGGTGCTTTCAGCAAAGTTTCAGACGGGAATGACGTTAATACGGCTCTCGGTTTACAAAACGGAGAGATTTCCGCCGTAAATGATTTTGCAAGTGAAATTCAGACGAATAACGGCGACTCTGCGGATACTGTAAACCAAACGAACGTCAAAGCGGAAATCGCTTCAGACAGCATTGCCGGTGAAAATGCTGTGGCTGCAACGGCTGACAAGTCAGACGCTTTTGCAAGCGTGACTGTCGGAAATGCGGGAAAGTCTTCAGATGCGGATAATATACGATCTGAGGCGGATATGATTTCTACCGATAAAACCGACAATATCGGAAGTCGGGAAACAGCCGTTATAAAAGCGGACGGTGTAAAAGCAGATAGTCCTGAGGCTGTAAAGGCTGAATTTACAGTAACGTCATACGAAAAATACGGCGACAACAACGTAAAGCAGGATATGCGGACGCAGGATGACAGCACGCAGAGAATGGCGTTTGCCAAGAGGAACATCGAAAGCAAGAGCGATGAGCTGAGGGCGATAGCCAAAGGAAGCGTGGTTACTAAGTCTGACAGCGACCTTGAAACCGAGCAGAAGGTTACCGACAAGAATGCGGTAAGCGATATGCTTGCAAAGGGCAGTGATGTATTTGCAAGAACAGAAAGCCGTTATGACGAAAACGGGCAGGAGGTCCGCACTCTCAGAGTACCGATAAGCGATATGGCTGAGTTTGTAAGCGAACACGCACCTAAGGCAAACGGCAAAAGCACGCTTACGGTTGTGCTTACACCCGAAACGTTGGGCAAAATCACAGTTCGTATGGCAAATGAGGGCGGAAAGCTCACAGTTGAGATACTGACGGAAACTCAGGCGGCGAAGGAGCTTTTACAGGCAAAGTCACAGCAGCTTGCGTATGCGCTGAAGAATGACGATGTGGAGCTTACCTCGTACAAGGTGGAAACCTCGCAGGCGGAACTTTTCCAGAGAGATTTTGACGGCAGCAGTAAGAACCCTTACAGACAGCAGTCGCACGGTCAGCAGAAGAATGACACGGATGACTTTGAGGAGCTGTTGGGGGAGATTCAGACGATGGACTGATTTTTTATCGGTCGGACTGACATGAAAGGATAACAGATGGCAGACATTTCAAGTCTTCAGAGTGTACAGTCAAATCACGAAAAATATAAGGACCTTTTCAAGAATTCGGGCAAGAACGATACGATAAGCACAGATACGTTCTTCAGTCTGCTTATGGCGGAAATGAGCAACCAGGATCCGCTTGAGCCTACGTCCAATACCGAGTTTGTGTCGCAGATGGCACAGTTCACGGCATTACAGGCACAGCAGGACAATCTGAAGTACAGTATGTCAAACTATGCGGCAGGTCTTGTAGGAAAGACGCTTACAATGAATGCGCAGAGCGATGACGGAACGCTTTTATCGGGCGTATGCACCGGAGTAAACATCAGCGGAAGCGATGTGAAGGTAGTAGTTGACGGCAAGCAGTATGATTTATCGGCGGTAAAGGCGATAAGCGATACGGTAAGCAAGGGTACGTTACATACTATGACCGAGGCACTGGGATATGTGGGCAAGGAAGTAACGGTAAAGGTACTCGGCGACGACGGCAAATTCTACTACGCAAAGGGCAAGGTCGAGTCGGCAGAAATGCAGGACGGCGACGCTAAGATCGTGATAGACAATTATCTCTACTCTATTGACGAGATAGTACACGTCAGCGAGGGTACGGGAAGTACGGCTGACAAGAACACGGGAGCTCCGGCAGGAAGTGCCGAGGGCAACAAGTAAATAAAAAGGCGGCAGTGTTATGTTGATAAATGAACTCAAGCTGCGGAATCTGCAGATTTCGACAGGCAACGTTAACACCGCAAAAGCAGGGAATGCTGAAAAGGCCGCACAACAGTCGGGAGGAACATTTGCGCAGGCTCTGCAAAGCGAGCTTGATGCAAGAAACTCGGCGGTAGGCTTTTCGAAACACGCAATGAAGCGTATAGAAAGCAGAAATATCGAGATACTTGACTCGGATATGCTGCAAAGACTTAATGACGGCATTGAGATAGCCGCAGAAAAGGGCAGTAACGAAACACTGGTACTCGTAGACAGGACTGCTTTTGTGGTGAGTGTGAAAAACCGCACGGTAATCACAACTATGTCACAGGAAGATTTAAAAGGTAATATTTTTACGAACATCGACTCGACCGTAATTATGTAATACCGGACCGAAAGGAAGTATTCCTTACCCCGAATGACAGACGGGTAAGAGCGGTCGGCACGATGGAGAAAGGAACAGATCATGGTTAGATCTTTATTCTCGGGCGTGTCAGGATTAAAGACACATCAGCAGAAGATGGACGTTATAGGCAACAATATTGCGAACGTCAACACTACAGGCTTCAAGACAAGCGTAACTACCTTCCAGGAGGTATATTACCAGACCAAGAAGAACGGCTCGGCAGGCTCTAACCTCCAGGGTGGTGTAAATCCCTCTCAGGTAGGTTACGGTACTAAGCTTGGCGCTATCGGACAGGTAATGGGACAGTCGGGCTTCACATATTCTGACAGCGTTTATGACTGCGCTTTATCGGGCGACGGATTTTTCCAGGTAATGGACGAAGCCGGCAACATCTTCTATTCAAGAGCAGGCGTTTTCAACGTTGATAACGCAGGAAACCTCGTAGACTCAAACGGTAATATGGTACTCGGCGTAAGCGGTGACGCAACAGGCGTTGACGCATCTTCAAACAGAATTACATTTGTAGTTCCCGAAGTGCTTGACAACGAAGCCAGCTACTCAAAGACAATTACATACAAGGGCAGTACATATCCGCTTACAGTATCGGCAGATACAGCGACTCCGGACGGCAACATATCGGTAGGCTTTACGGTAGGCAACAGCGATTACGCTTATATGAGCGGAAACAAGCTCGTTGTACAGCTGAACGAAAAGAATGATTATACAAACCTCAACGATCTTGAGGACGCTGTTACCCGTGCTTGTGAAAACGGCGGTGTAAGCATTGATGGCGTACTTCCGCTCCACTTTGAGCTTGATACGGTGCCCCCTGCGGCAGACATTCCCGCAACGACAGCTACCAACACAATGAAGCTGGACGACGGAACAACAAAGGCTTCTCTTACATTTACGACAGTAAACGCAGGAGAATACGCAAACAACTACACGATAAACTTAAGATATTCCAAGAATGCCGCAGACACAACGGCAAAGTGGTCGGACAACGGTCTTACGATAAGCGTTTGCCCCGGTGCTACGGTAGCCGACATACAGACGGCTGTAGACAAGGCGGCAGGCAGTAACGAAAAGTATCAGCTTAAGGTTACAAGTACGGACTGGGACGCTGCAAACGGCTCACTTGAAACGCTTCTTGCCACAGACGGCAAGGTAGGTCTTGCAGGCGGCTCGAACAACTTCTACTCTGATATGGTCCAGCTTCTGGGCAATATCAAGATGACAGACGGACGTGTTGCGGCTACGCAGACGGTAAAGGATCTTGACAGCGTATATATCAACGAGGACGGCACTATATACGGTATACACAGCGTACACGGTATCATAATGCTCGGCAGAATTGATATTGTTACATTCGATAACCCCAACGGTCTTGAGCAGGTGGGAAGCTCCTACTGGAGAGAAACTCTTTCATCGGGTCAGCCTCAGGTAAACATTGCAGGCGAAAACGGTTCTGCTTCTGTAGTATCGGGTGCGCTCGAAATGTCTAACGTTGACTTGTCGCAGGAATTCTCCGATATGATCATCACACAGAGAGGCTTCCAGGCAAACTCAAGAATCATCACCACTTCGGACACGATGCTCGAAGAAATAGTAAACCTCAAGCGCTAACGGCGGCGTGCCGCCGCAGGCAATTCCGCCGTTCTAAAGGTTTGACAGCGGCGTAACTTTCGTTATCGGCGGGGCGGCAATGTGACGTTGCGGCTGTGAGCCGCAGCAAATTCCGCCTTTGAAAATGTTGCAATTTAGCGACGGATAGCGAAACGGCGGGGTTCCGTTGTTGATGTAAATTACGACTTTGGTTTCATTGCAAAGCTATAAGAAAAATTAATATCATCGAAAATTTTTTGTAGGGGAGGGGCTTGCCCCTCCCGATAAGGAATTTCTTTTTCAAAAACGATATTAAAAATGTATAGCGAATTTTGCAAGAGTGGTAGTGCTAAGCTAAGGCTGTGCTACTTTTGCAAGGTTTGTGAAGCCGGTAAGGTTTGATGCAACGGGAGGGGCAAGCCCCTCCCCTGCGAAAAGCAGGTAATGTTAGTGCAAAGTTTTTTTGACAAGCAAAGCTAACAGAGCGTTCATCAAAAGCCAAGAGTTTGGCGGAAATTGCAGGTTTCTGCGATATAAATTCAAGTTTATAAGGGCAGGCGGAGCGTCAGCTCCGCCGGAATGCCCGTTATATTATGCCTGAACGGTTATGATAAACGGCTGTTTCCGGACATTCGGCAGGCATAATCAATTACAGTGCGGACGATACTGCAAAGGAAGGAAATATATGATAATACTTACAAAGCTCAACGGGGAAAAGTTTATGCTTAATCCCGATCTTATCGAAATAGTGACTGAAAACCCGGATACCGTCATCACAACAAGCACGGGACATTCATACATAGTTGAGCAGTCGATGAACGAGATACTTTCTCTCATCAAGGAATACAGGCTGTCTGTAAGACGTCAGCGTCTCGAGAGAAGCATATAAATTATGAATATTACAGCCGTTGGCTGTGCTATATAAACCCTTACAGGAGGAAGTTATTTTGAATATTACGATCATCATAGGCTGGGTAGTATCATTCGGTCTGGTTACATTCGGTATATTTAACGGCGGTCAGCTTGACTGGTTCATAGATGTACCTTCGCTTGCTATCACAGTCGGAGGTACTATAGGCTGCCTTTTCGCCTCGTTCCCGCTCTCATACCTTAAAAATCTGCCGAAGTATCTGAAGCTGGCATTGTTCCCTAAAAAATTCAATCCGCAAAGCTACATAGAACAGATAGTTGAATTTGCAAAGATCGCCAGAACAAAAGGTCTTATCTCGCTTGAAGACAGTGCGAACAAGTGTGAGGATCCGTTCCTCAAGGAAAGCCTTATGCTGATAGTAGACGCAAACGACCTTGATAAAGTAAAAAGTATGCTTGACGACGCAACAGACTTTATGTGCGAGCGTCACGAAAGAGGCAGACTTTTCTTTGAAAAAGGTATGTCTGTATTCCCCGCATTCGGAATGCTGGGTACTCTTGTCGGCCTTGTAAATATGCTTAAGGGTATGGGTGCTGACTCAAGCAATCTGTCAAGCGGTATGGCGGTTGCGCTTATCACGACCTTCTACGGCTCGCTGTTCTCAAACGTATTGTTTGCGCCGATTGCATCATCGCTGAAGAACAGCCACGAGCAGGAGCTTCTTTGTATGCAGATAATAGAAGAAGGCGTGCTGTCGATTGCGGCCGGCTCAAACCCCAGACTTATTCAGGAAAAGCTCGAATTCATGCTTGCACAGACTGATATAAAGAAGAAGGGCGGCAAGTAACAATATCCGCCTGTTTCCGACAGGACGGGAATTACGGCTGAAGCAAAAGGAATTTAGTGTTGAAATAATCGCTGAAATGTGATACAATATATTGGTTAAGCGTCAGAAGAAAGGCGGTGGAGAAAAATGGCGAAAAGAAGAGCCGGAGGCGGCGAAGAAAAAGGTAACTGGCTTGATACCTATGCCGATATGGTTACGCTTCTGTTGTGCTTTTTCGTATTGCTGTACTCTGCATCATCGGTAGACGAAACGAAATGGCAGTACATATATCAATCCTTTACGTCAAGCGGAAGCTATATAAACCCCTTCGTAATGGACGAACAGCCGAAGAATAACGCTGCTGATACAAACGGTAATGCCGAGGCTCCTCCGAACACTCAGAACGGCGGTACTACAAGCGAACAGACAGAGGGTCTTCCCTCCGACTTCAATCAGCTTTACAGCTTCTTAAAGACAACAACGGATAAAAACGATCTTGGCCAGTATGTGTATATTGAGCAGACACCGACAAGAATCTTTATCCGGTTCAACAATACGATAATGTTTGACGGCAACAGTGCGGTGCTGAAGGAAGAAGGCAAGCAGGTACTCAACAAGTTCATGCCCGGTATAAAGGCGGTCAACAAGTATATAAAATCCTGCGAAGTATCCGGTCATACTGCAAAGGCGGTATCGGATGTCAACGACTGGGATCTGTCGGCGGCAAGAGCGTCAAGCGTTGTAAAATATATGGACTACAACCGCTGTGTTGACAGCGAGAAGTTCACTGTAGAAGGAAAAGCGTGCTATACGCCTATTGCCGACAACTCAACGGCTGAGGGCAGAGCGACGAACAGACGTGTAGAGATTATGATAGTGAGAGCACAGCTTGACACTACCTCACAGGCTGTCATAGACGATATTCTGAAATACGAATACAGGCTGAACGGTGCGAACACCGATCCTTATGAGCGTAATGACAGCAACAGCTCGGACGTCAACAGTGATGTTGTAAACGAAATAATCGACAATATGGAAAGCAAGTATGACAGCAACCCGGGCGACGGCAACAACAGCACAAACGCCGCAGGACCGAAATACGAGCCGTCATATACGGGCATTCCTACAGATATACTGACATCGGCACCGACCGAAACGTCAGAATAAGAGAAAACAGAAAGGGGGGCGAATTTTTGGCTGATACCCTTACGCAAGAACAAATAGACGCAATGCTGTCAAGCGTACTTTCAGGCGGAGATACCGCATCGCTTGACACGCATGAAGAAAAGGAAGAAATCAAGGAGTATGACTTCCGTACTCCGAAGAAGTTCACTAAGGAACAGATAAAGATACTTGAGAGGATATTCGAGAATTATTCAAGGCATCTTTCATCTTACATAACAGGTCTGTTAAGGCTGTACTGCAAGGTTTCGCTTGCAAGCATAGAGGAACAGAAGTATTTTGAGTTCAGCAACGCTCTTCCGGATTATACGATAATGGGTATTGTCGATCTCGGCATAGAGGACGACGATATTGAGGAAAGCAATGCGATTTTACAGCTGTCAAACTCGCTTACCTTTACAATGATCGACCGTATGCTCGGCGGCAGAGGCACATATCAGGATACCGACAGAGATTTTACGGAAATAGAGATAAACGTAATGCGTAGCATTGTTGAACGCTTTACCTCGATTATGTCGCAGGCGTGGGACGGATATGTTGATACCAAGCCGAAGTTGGAATCAATAGAAACAAACTCAAGAGTAATATCCGCCGCAGACGCCGACGAAACAATGATTATCGTTGCGATGGAGGTAACGGTAAACGATTCAAAATCCATAGTGTCGTTCTGTATGTCGGCAATTACTATGGATCAGATAATGAAGAAATTCTCGGCTAAGTTCAGCTCGGGCAAAAGGGCAGGAAGTCCCACTAAGGAAACGGAGCGTAAGGAAAACCTTATGTCAACGCTTTCGCAGTCGGAGCTTACTGTTACGGCGGTGCTTGACAATACAATGCTCACGCTCCGTGACGTTCTGAATCTGCAGGTAAATGACATAATACCGCTGAACAAGCCGATTACCGACAACGTACAGCTTAAAGTGGGAAGCACCTGCTGGTTTGACGGAAAGCTCGGTACACTGAACGGAAAGAAAGCGTTCAGGATTGATAATATATTAAAGAATTGAGGTAAGGCAAATGGGAAAACTGACCACTCTGTCGGAGATGCAGCTTGACGCTATCGGCGAGATAATGAATATCAGTATGGGAAGTGCGGCTACCGCAGTTTCCGAGCTGCTCAACGCCAAAGTGTGGATCACTACGCCGAAGGTAACCGTAATTCAGGCATCAGAGCTTAACTACGACAGACTTGAACCTGCGATATGCGTAAAGATCGAGTACATAAAAGGGCTTTCCGGCTCAAACCTGATGATCTTAAAGCAGGACGATGTACAGCTGATACTTAATCAGCTTATGGGCAAACCGCCCGTTATATCTCCTGATTTTGAGTTTGATGAGCTGAACATCAGTGCGGTAAGCGAAGTAATGAATCAGATGATGGGAGCTTCTTCGACGGCTCTATCGGAATTTCTGGGTATGGGTATTGATATATCGACACCTACTCCGTACATTCTCAGCGAGATAAATATTGCCGACCTGCAGAATTATGAGCAGACGGATAAGGTTGCCGCTATCAATTTTGACCTTACCATTGACGGTGTTATAAAATCGGAATTTATATCGGTGCTTGATATAGATCTTGCGGCAACGCTTGCCGACAGAATGATCGGCGGTGCGACATCTCCAGAACCGATCGTGACAGAACCTGCACCTGCTCCGGCACCTCAGCCTGTTCCGCAGGCAGAACCTGTTCAGCAGGCGGCTCCTGTACCGCAAGCGGCACCTGTTCAGCAGGCGGTACCTGTTCAGCAAGCGGCACCCGTTCAGCAGGCGGCACCTGTTCAGCAGGCGGCTGCTCCTGTACCGCAGGCGGCACCTGTTCAGCAAGCGGCTCCTATGCCGCAGGCGGATATGTATGCATAGCAGGGATACTACGGATACCCGAATCCTGCTATGAATCCGGCAATGAATCCGGCAATGTACGGTCAGCCGGTACAGCCTGTTATGCAGCCTCAGCCGGCGGTAAACTACCGTAATGCCCAGCTTGCACAGTTTGAGAACTTTGAAGCTCCGCTCGGCTCGGAGCAGAAAGAAAACTTACAGCTCCTTATGGATGTACCGCTTCAGATTTCTGTCGAGATAGGCTCGACAAAGAAGAAAATCAAGGATATACTTGAATTCTCGCAGGGTACTATCATAGAGCTTGAAAGACAGGCAGGCGCACCCGTTGACGTTATGGTAAACGGAAACCTCATCGCAAGGGGCGACGTTGTTGTTATAGACGATAACTTTGCGGTAAGAATAACGGAAATAGTAAAATCGAAATTTATGGACAGCCTCGGTAAAGGCGAATAACATATAATAAAACAGGGATACGAAAGGAAACCTTACACTTATGGATAAGAAGATATTACTTGTAGACGATGCGGCATTTATGCGTATGCTTATCCGCAACACACTTACGACAAACGGCTACACAAATATACTTGAGGCGGCTGACGGCGAAATAGCGGTTTCGACATATTCCGCAGAGAAGCCCGACCTTGTTATAATGGACATAACAATGCCCAACAAGACCGGTATCGAGGCACTCAAGGAAATCAAGGCTATGGATCCCGGCGCAAAGGTCGTAATGTGCAGCGCTATGGGCCAGGAGGCTATGGTAGTAGAAGCTATCAAGCTCGGCGCACTTGACTTCATCGTAAAGCCGTTCAAGGCTGAAAGAATACTTCAGACCGTTAAGAAAATACTTGATTGATGGAATACGTACAGCTTGTATGTGCGCTTATCGGCGTACTTGCACTGATTTTTCTGTTCTTCTGGATACTGAGAAAGGTAAACAAGGGAATACTGAGCGTAAGCGGAAAACGGCTCAAGGTGCTTGACCGTGCCTCGCTCGGCGGTGAAAAATCGGTGGTTGTCGTAAGCGTTGCAGGAAAGTGTATGGTGCTTGGCGTGACTGCCGGCAGGATAGACAAGATCGAGGATCTGTCGATTACGGAAGAAGAATATATGTCTGAGCTTTATCCTGAGGGAAGCGGAAGGCAGGATAACTTCTTCGCCGCCTTCAGTGACGCAATGGCTAAAAACATAAAGAATATGAGAGGGAAGAAAGCCAGCCGTGACGAAGAACCGGATTGCGGCGATGAGCTTCCCGATGTTCGCAAAACCGATGACGGAACAAATTCCGACGACAAAAATTCTGACGAGAGGAACACGGAGTCGAAATGACAAGAGCTTTTGGTCTTACGATTAGAAAAATGTTTATCGACAACAAGCGGATTTTTATCCGCTTTATCGTGTCTTTAACGGTATGTATCGCACTTATCGGTGTGCTGTGCAGTGTAACGGCGTTTGCGGCGGATAACAATGCGTCGGGCAACGCAGGTGCGACAACAAGCATCAGCGATACGGCTTCGGCAAACACCTCGGGCGGTACGCAGTCGGCGGATTCGTCGGTGATGAAGGATCTTATCGGGGTAGACGGCTCGCAGTCGCTTGAGGTAATACTGCTTGTGACCGTGCTTTCGCTTGCACCGTCACTGCTTGTGATGATGACCTCGTTTGCGAGGATCATTATCTGCTTCAGCTTTCTGAGAACGGCAATGCAGACGCAGTCCACGCCGCCTAATATGGTGCTTACGGGATTGTCGCTTTTCCTTACGATATTCATAATGTGGCCTGTTTTCTCGGAGATAAACGAAACGGCATATCAGCCGTATGCGGCAGGCGAGATGACAATGGAACAGGCTATTGACGCCGCAGGAAAGCCGCTCAAGACTTTTATGCTCAAGCAGACCACGAATGACGATATGAAGTTTTTCCTGGATCTAAAGGGTCAGAGCATGAGTGATGTCACAGGCGGTGCGACAGACAATATAACACTTGAAAACTACAGCGAGAAGCTGGGCTTTGAAACAGTAATTCCCGCTTTTATAGTAAGCGAGCTGAAACGTGCGTTCCAGATGGGCTTTCTGATATTCATACCGTTCCTTGTTATCGACCTTGTAGTATCGTCGACGCTTATGGCAATGGGTATGATGATGCTGCCGCCGGCGATGATTTCGCTGCCGTTCAAGATAATACTTTTCGTGCTTGTAGACGGCTGGCAGCTGATGGTCGGAACGATTGTCAACTCGTATAATTTGTAGCATAATATTCCTTGAAGGGAGGGCTTGATCTGACACAGGATATAGCAATGGAGGTCTTTACCGCCGCACTTGTTCTTGCGCTTAAATTAGGCCTCCCTGTTTTAATAGCCGCAGTTGTGATAGGTCTTATCATAGCGATATTACAGGCGGCAACGCAGGTACACGAGCAGACGCTCTCATTTGCGCCCAAAGCCATAGTGGTGGCAATCGTACTGCTGTTATTCGGCCCGTGGATGATGAACAGCTGTATAGAGTTCTTCAACTACATATTCGGTCTTATGGCAACGGTTGGTGCAACATGACGCTAAGCGATGTGTGGGATATGATTCTGAATAATTTTCTCGGCTTTCTGCTGATAATGTGCAGGGTGTCGGGAATATTCAGCTTTAACCCTATATTCAGCCGTTCAAATTTTCCCGTAAGGCTGAGAGCAGGCACAACGATAGCGCTTGCTGTACTGTTTGCCTCGTCTATGGGGAATATAAAATATGAGCCGACCGGCATATTTATGATGCTGTTCGATATGATGAAGGAGCTGGGACTGGGGCTTATACTCGGCTTTATGGTGAATCTCATACTGGCGGTGACTATTTCCGCAGGTGAGCTTATCGACTATCAGACGGGTCTTTCCATGGCAAGAGCGATGGATCCTGCGACCGGTGTGTCGATGCCCCTTTTTGCAAACGTTTATTACTATATGTTCATTCTGTATTTCTTTCTGACGAATGGACACTTGTCATATATAAAGCTGTTTCATATATCGTATGAAACGCTTCCGATAGGATTTTCGGGATTCACTGCGGACGTGCCATGGGCGTTGGTGACGTACTTTTCAACCGTGCTTACGCTGGCGGTAAAGCTCGCCGCACCGATTATCGCTATCGAGTTTATCACCGAAATATGTCTTGGCGTGCTGATGAAGGCTGTACCGTCAATTCATATCTTTGCGCTGAACATTCAGCTTAAGGTGCTTATCGGTCTTGCGGCGGTGCTGATAATGGCTCAGCCTATGTCGGACTTCATCGAAAAGCTGATGGGCATTATGTGGCAGAACCTCTACGGTCTGCTCGGCATGATGGGTTCTTAGGAGGGTAAATGGCAGGCGAAGAAAAAACCGAAAAAGCCACCCCGAAAAAGCGTAAGGATACCAGAAAAAAGGGCGAGGTACTGCAAAGCAAGGAAGTTGCGGTTGCGGTTTTCGTGGTGGGAATATTCGCATTTCTTGCGATATTCGGAAACTATATGTTCCAGATGCTTTTAAACTTTATGGAGCAGTCGATGTCATCTATAGACAAAACGGGCAATACCGTAGAGTTTGCGATGAGCGTATTCTGGAAGGTGGCTATAATCTGCGTCTGTACCGTAGGTCCGATACTGGCGGTGGGGGTTGTACTGAGCGTACTGCCCGTAATCGTTCAGACAAAGGGACTTTTCAGTATGGAGGCGATGAAGCCGAAATTCAGCAGATTAAATCCGTTTACGGGTATCAAGCGGTTGTTTTCGATGCAGGCGCTTGTAGGGCTTGTAAAGGGACTTATCGAGATAATCGTAGTAGTCGCTATACTGTACTTTCAGGTAATGGACAGGATAAACGAGTTCAAAAAGCTGATAGATACAGATGTGATAAAGATAGTTGCATATATAAGCGAAACGGCGATGAGCCTTATTGTAACGATATTCGTTATGCTTGTATTTGTGGCGGCGGCAGACTATGTTTTCCAGTGGTGGTCATTTGAGAAAAAGCTCAAGATGTCAAAGCAGGAGGTCAAGGACGAGTACAAACAGCTTGAAGGTGACCCACAGATAAAGGGCAAGATAAAGCGTAAACAGCAGGAAATGGCACAACAGCGTATGATGCAGGAGGTGCCGTCAGCAGATGTGGTTGTCCGTAACCCTACTCACTATGCGGTTGCTCTTAAATATGACCGCAAGACAGCCTACAGAGCGCCTGTTGTCGTGGCAAAGGGTACAGACGCACTGGCACTGAGGATAGTTGCAGTGGCGCAGGAGCATAATGTATATATCACTGAAAACCGTCCGCTCGCAAGAGGGCTTTACGAGGCGGTAGACATAGGTCAGGAGATACCGAGAGAGTTTTATACTGCGGTGGCAGAGGTGCTGGCAATGGTATATGAGGAACAACATAAGACGTTGCCTCCGAGAGAACGATAGGCAAACAGCGAGGTGTTTGCGGCTGTGAGCCGCAACAAATTCCGCCTTTGCGGCTGTG
>UMHU01082563.1_pt1 | contig 33590 bp, 26 predicted proteins | sample 1965591 | NCBI WGS metagenome assembly UMHU01 (sample SAMEA4836101, study PRJEB28245) | human gut metagenome | biome: gut microbiome; material: fecal sample | place: Denmark | collected 2008
TCCCGACTACGCCGACGAGACCGTGTCCACCAAGGTGGTCAAGATCATCCAGAGCTACACCGGCGTTGTGGACAAGATGGTGTGGAGGAAGTCGAACGCTTAGATGGGTAAGAAAGTCTATTTTATTACCTCGTTTCCGTTTCCTCGTTATGATGCGGGTGCGACGAGGATAGCCATGTTCGCCCGTGCTCTTAAGGAACGCGGCTGTGAGGTTGAGCTGTGCGGAATTGGTGATGATACCATTTACGATGGAATTGTCTGTCGGACCTTAAATCCATACCGTACGAATAAACTGCTAAACTGGTTAGCTTTTCGTTTGCTTGGTTTCAATGCGGTTCTATATGCGAGGCAAGTCATTGAGCGGGCGGACGCTATTGTGGCCACCTTTCTTCCCTCGGCGGCTACTCAGACCATTAAGCAACTATGCCATGATGCCGGCGTGCCTTTCTGTGTTGATTGTACCGAGTGGTTTTCGCCTGAAGAGTTCGAAAAAGGTGATAAAGATTCTGCATACATCGATCATTTGAGACTGCTTACTGAAGTAATCGACTCTTCCGTTAATGTCGTTGCCATCAGTAGTTATCTCGAGCGTTATTTTCTTGAAAAGGGTTGTAATGTATTGAGGATTCCATCGGTACTTGATTATCAGGAACTAGTCTCTGCGTCGCCTTATCAACCTTTTGATAGCAAAGTATCCTTCATGTATGCGGGATCCCCGGGTTTAAAGGATTCTATTGGAGTTGTACTAGAAGCCATCAGCAGTCTTGACTCAATGTCATTAAAATCTATGTCATTTGACTTTTATGGTGCAGATGAAGACGCTCTGCTTCGTTATGTTGGGAATCGTAGCCCCCTGCCAAGCTGCGTCCATGCGCACGGAAGAGTTCCACGGGAAGAAGTTTTATCGGCTTTAAGAAGTTGCGACTTTACCATTCTTATGCGCGACCCTTCTATGCGCTTCGCACAGGCGGGCATGCCGACCAAAGTTACGGAAAGTTTAGGCTGTGGCACTCCCGTCGTGTCAAATATCGTTTCTGATTTAGGCGATTATCTTGAGGATGGGGCGAACTCTGTGGTGGTGAAGGATTATTCTTCCGATTCATGTGCACGCGCTTTGAGAAAGGCAGCGTCTATTTCTGTAAGCAAACGTTTGGAAATGAGAGAAAACGCCCGCTCAACCATGCGCAGCCGACTTGATTACCGTCGCTACGCCGCCGAGCTCGAGGAGTTTATTTTTGGGGCTAAATTATGAGAATTCTTTGGGTGTGTAATAAACCTCCTATGCCGGTTGTTCAGGCTGCTGGAATTAGAGGGAGCAATTTTGGTGGCTGGCTTGACTCTTCCGCTACCGACCTGCTTAATATCTCAACAAATATAATTAAGGTGCTCTATTTGGATGGGACCCTTGCTGATGGCGTTGATGGTAACCTCTGCTTTGCCTCATTTACCGATTTAGTTACGGAAGACTGGTTTTTTAATCAGATAAAGGATTTTCGACCTCAGGTTATTCATGTCTGGGGAACTGAGTACCCGCATTCCCTTAAGGTTCTTCGAGCGGCTCGGTCTCTTGGCCTCGAGAATTCCTCTGTCGTTTCAATTCAAGGCCTTGTTTCGATTTACGGTCGCTACCATTACGCAGAGGGAATGCCTGAACACGTCATGAGAATTCCGAGTTTCGGTGACTTCATAAGGCGTACGACACTAGATCGCGAGCGTCGTGTTTTCATTGAGAAGGGTGATGCGGAGCGTGAATGTCTCCGTTTGGCGAAGCATGTTATAGGGCGTACCGAATGGGACAAAGCTTGCGTGCTCCAAATAAATCCACGAACCTCATACCATCACTGCAATGAGTCCTTGAGGACCGAGTTCTATGAAGGCTCTTGGAATCTCAAGAGCGTTGAGCGCCATAGCATTTTCGTGAGTCAGTGCTCGTATCCCGTCAAGGGATTTCATTATGCTTTGCAGGCTCTTTCTATGTTGAAGACTGATTATCCCGATGTGGTTCTCTATACAACTGGTGAATCGGTATTCAGGAATAGTCTCAGAAGAAATCTAGGAAGAAATTCCTACCAGGCATATATCGCTCGTCTTATCGATGATCTTGACCTGCGAGATAATGTGCGATTCCTTGGTTCGCTGGATGCGGCGAAAATGCGTGAGCGATACCTGCGCTCGCATGTGTTTGTTTCCGCTTCGAGTATTGAGAATTCCCCAAATTCCGTCGGCGAAGCGATGCTGCTCGGGTGCCCTGTCGTCTCTTCGAATGTTGGTGGAGTTGCGGACATGCTTGAACATGACAAGGAGGGCTTCCTCTATCAGTCGAGTGCGCCCTATATGCTTGCTTGGTATATAAGCCGTATATTTGACGATGACGCCCTTGCGGAGGAATTCTCTCGCGCATCGCGTGTTCGTGCCGCGCAAACACATGATAGAGCGGCGAATCTTAATACGCTTGTCGGTATCTATGATTCAATTTCATGAACGAGAGGATTTAGATAGTGAATGAATAAATTTGCAGCGATTTAGTTCGTTACGGTGCCACCCCATCTCTCGGTGGGTCTTGAATATCTTGTTAATATAACTTTTCGTTGGCCGGTTGCATTCAGTCTTGTGAACTCAACCGGCATCGAAAAGCTAATCGGTGCGCTTCTCTAGAAGACCAATCGCAACCGCCAAAACATTCAGATTCATCGTAGGGCCACCGTGGGTTACGGATTATATATTTGGGCATAACGGCCCCGTTGTCATAAACCACGTTGCTATCTTGGGCAACAATGTTAACTTGTCGCATTTCACGATAGATGGTCGATGATTGTTTCTCGGGGGAACCCGAGATTGCGTTGCTATATTTTGCCGGGCACGACGGTAGATGCGACGCTACTAAAAATGGATTCATCTTACCAGGTTGGGGCTATCCGGAGGGTCAGCTCTCTCTCGACGAGATCCTGACAATAGCAAATCGGTCCAAGGCTAGGAATCGCGTAATTCTCCTTGATAGCTGTAATTCTGGGTGCATGGGGGCTCCTGGTGTACTGGGCGGGACTTCCTCAATGCTCGGTGAGGGTCTAACAATTCTGAGCGCATGTTGTGCTAACGAATGTGCTGAGGAGCTTAACGGGCGCGGGACATTTACGTCGCTTCTGGTGGATGCGCTAAATGGCGGTGCAGCAGACGTGATGGGGCACGTTACTCCCGGTGGGGTCTACGCGTATATTGATAAGGCTCTCGGGCCATGGGATCAGCGGCCTGTGTTTAGGACTAATGTCAACTCGTTTATTTCGCTAAGAAAAGTCGTTTCGCAGGTTCCGGATAGTGTGTTGCGGCAGCTGCCATCTTTGTTCGATATGCCTGGTGCTCAGCTGTCCTTGGATCCGTCTTTTGTGCCCACCAACAGTCCCGATTGGGAAGAACATCAAATTGTTGAGCCCTATGCGACTAAGGACAATACCGAAAAGTTCAAAATCCTTCAGCAGCTGGAGGGTATTGGCCTTGTCCGCCCTGTTGGGGCAGATCATATGTACTTTGCCGCCATGGAATCTAAGTCGTGCGAACTGACGGCTCTGGGCAAGCAGTATTGGCGCCTTGCTGATACGGGGAAGATTTAGCTGCTTGCCGGATTCAATTGCGTTGCTATCAGACAGGTTAAAATTCTAATGGTTGTTATTTTCAGGCGCTTTAGCCTTGTCTGTATATAGGGTGTGTTGTAAATGCTGTTCAACTTAATTGTTCGTGCCAATGAGACGCAGCCAATGTTGCCTTCTAGGATGTTCGAGGGAACTCCTGAGCAGTTGACGAGCGCCTATAGGACTGGCACCGGTTTTGACTTTAATGCTCTTGCTCAGCTTCCTACTGTTATGACGCGTGAATTTGAGTCGGATGATATGGGTGCCGTGGCCACGCTTGGATATATGGATACCCCGTCTATCAACCCCGTGATCTCCAAGCCCATTCTACGGTTTCCATCGCAGGCATTGTTGAATCTTGGTCTACTTGACGAGAACTGCTGGCAAAACAAACGTACTCATTGGAGACTTTGCGAAGGAGATCCTTTTCGCCTGTTTTCAAAGTCTCTTGATAACTCCCCCTTGGCGATCAAACCTAAAAGGTCTAGTGCTTGTGACCCAAATCTAATTGCCGTCATGATGCCATTCACCGATGACCCTTCAATAGATCCTGTATATTCGGCGTTGGTCGAAGGCTCTAAGAGGGCGGGTAAGAATTGCAAACGCGTAGACGAGATATTGACTCCCACAGACATTACGGAAGACATATTTAAACTGATTGCGTCTAGCTCTTCGGTAATTGCAGACATTACTGGCCTGAATTCAAACGTTATGTTCGAAGCAGGATATGCGATTGGAATGGGTAAGCGGACCGTTTTGATACACCAAGATGATGTTCCTAAACTGCCTTTTGATGTCAGTCACAGGAGGGTATTTACCTATAAGCGGAATAAGGACGGATTGGCGATACTTTCAGACAGGATTTTCAAAATATTGACGAATGCTCAATGAGTGCTTTCTTGAGCACTGCCGAATACCGCTATTCTGCTGCGTCGATATTGCGCTTGGACACCGGGGCAGACTTGGCTTCGGTGTCCATTTGTTGCTAGTTGCCGGCCTCACGGTGCTGTCGCATGTCGCTCTCGCACATGCCGAGCCAGAACACGTTGTGCGATACCGCTCATCTATCAAACGTCGTGACTTGTCGAATTATTAGGTATTCTGTTCGCTCACGGTCTCATAATCAAATAAAAGGAAAACGCCTCTCCCATGGAGACCAGATGTCTGAGCCGATCGTCGTAAAACTTGCCTGCTGCAACATTATTAACTGCGCAACTATTACGTTAAAACCCAATGTAACCACTGTTTTGCACGGAATGGACAGGGCGATGCATATGACGGGGTCGAGGCTGTAAAAGTTACTTTTCGAAAGAATCTTGACGGCACCTTATTCGTAGGGTGTTTCGCCTACGGTGAGGTCGTGAACATCAATCGCAAGCGCGGAACTATCAATCGGGGCCGAAAAGAAGGGCGAGCTGAAGTGCTGCATGTTGCTGCTTCCGAAAGCATCCAAGTGGGGGCTTGCTGGCGGTCTAGGGCGTACACTATGGCTGAAGCCATTACGGCGGGCTGGCTAATTGTTAGAAGGTGAGCATGGGATACATAATCCGTTCATCGGAAAAGACATCTTCCTCGGCTAGCGAGATGGAGACTAAGGCGCTCCTCCATCTGCTCTGTGAGGATGGAGGCAATGGAAACATCGTTGGGTTTGCCATCGACTTCTTCAACGATGTTACAGGGATGGACCGGAACGCCCTTAGGCTTTATGACATACAGTCTAAGGGCACCGATTCTGGCCCATCGGCTTTAGGCCAAGAGTTGGTTACCTTATATAAGAATTACATCAGCGAATTCAAGAGGTTCTTTGTTGCTCAAATTCTTTTTGTGCGTAGCGTGACTAGGCCAGTCCTTGGGGACCAGTTGCTCACTGAGTTCAGGTACCGCGACATGACGGAAGCTGCTCAGATAAAGCTCCGTTCAAGTTTCGTGCAGATGTGCAGAGATAAGACATACATTGATAATGACTTCTTGGACGATGAAGCCATAGATGCCTTCCTTGATCAGGTCCTATTTGTTGTTGCAAAACCTGATAAGGAAGATTATATTCGTCCTCTCATCAAGACAAATAATGCTCTGGGCACGACAGACAGAGATTTGCGGGCAATATTCGCTGAAATTAGAAAAAAGCAACTCGGCATAAAAACCTCTTCAAAGGTCGAGGGACTTGAGCTTGAGAGTCCGTCTGAGGCCTACAACTCCGGTCGCATTCTTAGGAGATCTGATATTGAGTTACTTGTCATCTCGCGAGTACTTAACAGAAACCCATTAAAGGCAGGCGTGCCTAAACCCTTTGAATCAATTTACAACGGCTTCGAAGAGGATTATGCAGAAGAAATGCTGGAAGGTTGTCAAAACGATCTCGCCAAGCAAATGTTCACTACACCTGAGGCGTCTGCCTTTTGGAAACTTCTGAACGACATTGTGACAGCAATAAAAAATGATCCGGACAAAGGTGTCGAAGAAATTTATAGGGAAATCCCCATATCTACTTTGGATAGCTGTAGGCAAATGGATGCTCTGTCACATCAGTACTTTATATCGATTGTTAAGGAGGGGCTGTAAATTGATAAAGATTAAGGCTGTCTATATCGGAAATGGTGCAGAGTCCTATATTGAGGATAGGTTAACTGATGGCATCAACGTCATCTATAGTCTCGATAATAACCGTGGGAAAACAGTCTTGATGCAGGGTGCGATGTATGCTCTCGGTGCAATCCCGACGTTTCCTGAGCGCTTCCCTTATAAGGAGTACATTTATATCGTTGACCTTGATATCGACGGCAATGAGGTGTCTGTTCTGCGAAGCCGAAATACCTTTGCTGTTAAGACATCTGATAGTCTGAGTCTGTTCGATAGCGAGGCGGATTACTCCCGATACTGGAGTGAGAATTTCAGAAGTTTGCCGAGCATCGTTAAAAACGGGCGATTGACGTCAGCTGGCCTTCAGCTCTATACGCAGATGGCGTTTATCGGACAAGATGATATTTCATCCGCAAAGATAACTGCTGGTCAGTTTAATAAGGATGATTTCACTGAGATGCTTTATGCCATTGCGGGGCTTGATGGGAGGGAACTTGATTCGGCCGAGGAGATTGCGCTCAAACGCCGTAGAAATGAACTGAAGGGGCAAATTAAATCGTTGGCGAAAGAAGCATCTGCGTTAAAAGCGAGAGGCACGGCGCTGTCTGCAATTAGCGTAACAACTGACGCGCGTGATATGCAAGAGTTCCTAAAAGAACTTGATTCCGCACGTGCCGAGGTTACCGATTTAAGGAAGACGCGCAGTCGCTATCTGGCTCGTTTGACCAAGAATCAAATAGTTCTTGACGAGCTTAATTCATTGAGACGCGAAGTAAAATCGGGTAAACTCGTGTGCCTTAAATGCGGCAGCATCTCAGTTGGATATCAGATGGCCGACTCGGATGTTATTTTCGAGGTCACATCTCCTGACATGAGAACTCAAATTATCAATACACTTAAGGAGCGTATCTATTCAATCGAGGCAGACCTTGATGCCCTGGAACGCAATCTGCGGAAGTCGCAGAATCGCTTGAGCGATCTTCTTTCCAAAAATGATGAATTTAGCCTGATGGATGTTGTTGCCTGCAAAGATGAATATCTAAATGAACGGGAAATAGATCAAAAAATGCAGGAGGCTCAAAGGGAACTGGATGACGTTAAGGATAAGCTCGAATCAGACAGAGTCTTGACAAGTGAAATCGCAAAACTGAGAAAAGAGTTTATGGACGACCTTCTTGGAAAGATGAATCTGGCAAGAAGGGCAATCTCGGATAATACCGAGGAATCTCCTTACGAAAGTTTGTTCAGCACCAAAGCAAACGTTTATTCGGGGAGCGACGGCACCATCTATTTTGCCTCTAGGACCTTTGCGATAGCTTCCAAGATCGATCACGGCATGCCAATAATGATTGATTCGTTCAGGGCCGACGATCTTTCTTCCGACCGCGAAGACCGGCTTTTGGATCTCCTGGGTAAACTTGACAATCAGGTTATCCTAACAACGACGATTAAACGCGAAGAAAGTGCCGGCCCCGATGCGTCAAAGTACGAGAAAGACCCGCGCGTCTATGCTATTAACTATTCGAACCATGAAATCAATAGGATAATGAGTGATGTCTATAATGATCGTTTTGCCGAAAAGGCGGCAGACTTCGGATTGGTTCTTAGATAGAAATCCTCTAATTTATCTCTATCGTTCGTGTCACGCGAGACCTGTCGATTGCGATATTGTGTATGGCGCCGGAGCCTATATGGACTCCGGCGCCCTTTTGTCGTTGGGGGTGATCGATTCTAGCGTCCGTATCTTGTAGCTAGAAATGAATTGCCCTAATGGGACGCTTGTGTTCGCATGGATAAGCACGACGGTATAATTGTTACCATGGATAATCTTTGCCATTCGTACGGCATGACCCGTGCCGCTGGTTTAGCATTTGCTCGCCTGCACCCATATCGCAGAGGGCTGTTGGGGCAGGCCTTCGTTTGGGATGACCGGGTTTGTGGCGTATTTTTGTTGGTTTCGGGTTCTTCGTCAGCTTAGATTGACTGTTCTTGTGCTTCAGTAATTATTCCGACAAGGCTTTAAGTCCTTTAACTAGTTTCTCAAATAGGTCCCAATAGAGATCAAGTTGCTCTACTGCTGGTGGTGTCGTGTCATCGCGATACAGCATGCAGCAGACTTCTGGAGTTGGTTGTGCTAGAGCGAGTGTTCCCTTTTGGCATGAATATTGAACGCCCGCAATGCGAATAGGATCCCTGCTGGAGAAATAGTTTGGACCTAGCACATCTTGCAACCCTGGAAGCAATTCCTTCGCTTTCTGGCCTAGGCTTTGGCCCCAATAAGAGAAGAGTACTTCTGGTCGATTGGAAAGATAGACTGACAGCAGCTTGCATAAATATTCGAGGGTTATTTGGGTTTGCATCATGTTGATCCCACGGGATCCCGAGTCAGTTATTTCTTTCATCTTCGTAAGAAACAAAACGTCACAAGGTTTGTCCAACTTTAAGAAAAGATCGATGTAACTACTGCCTGTTTTGGCAAACTCGGTATCAATCAGTTTCGTTTCAATGAAGTTTTGCATTAATTCACTCAGCTGATCGAACACTTCTTTTGCCAAGGCATGAACGTCGGGTTCGGGATTACTTGTGATGAAGATTTTGACTTTAGCGTTGAGATAGCTCGCAATATGACCATCTAGCATTTTTGAACTATTGAGAATGATGATCGTTTTAACAATGCCGTCTTCCCCGAAGTTCCTGCTTAGCTTTAGCGGGATGGTCCCCTCGTGTTGATATATATTTCTTAGCTTGTAGAGCAATGCATAAGCGTTGCCGTTGTCGTAAATCTCTGAAATCTCTTTATCAAAAGACTTTGCTACGCAGTCTCCGTAAGCGGTGCGCAATTGTCTTTTGTAATGGGTGACGGTCCTTACAACTGACTCTACGAAGTGCTCGGTAGTTGCTTGTGCTGCCCTCATCGACTTACGGTCATTTGGATCGATTGCATTTATGGACATGGTGAGCTCAGATTGAGCGTCTTTGAAATCTAGGATGATCTCAGTTAAGTTAGAGATGCTTGTTAGCTTCTCGAGTTCTGCTTTTGCCACTTCATATTCGTCTATTTTAAGTGGTATTTCACAGTTTAGGAACGCCTCAGTATCTTGCTCTTTAGCTTTTGTAATGGTGAAGTATCCGTAGGAGCATCCAGTATCTTTTATTTGTCCCTTTTGTTTGTTTGATACAGCCATAATCCATTTTCTTCTTTGAGAGTTGTTGAAGTGCGATGACTAAAGATTTTGGTTTCCTCAGCTCCGTTTTCACGTGATCGCATTCTTTGCTTTCTATATTCTTGCCCTTGGCGCTTTATGTGTTATTTGAAGCGGGACACCTTTGCTCCCATAACAAATGAAAGTCACGGTCTCATCTGGGGAGTTGCATAGTTTGAAAAGCTTCGATCGCTCTATTGCTTGATAAGCATCTGCATCCAGTCTTTGCATCATGAGTCTATTGAGTAGAAAAAGCGCTCCCATCGCTTTGATGACGTTGCCCTGATTGGCTTTTTCGTAATTGGCTAAGCCTCGATCTGGATCGATTGATGCTCTGGAGTGTTTGACTTTATTGTAGTCAGTCCACCATTGGAGACGCTTTGAGCCTGGCGCTTTTACATAGATGGTTTGTCCCTTTTTATTTGTTGCTGTGGTTTGTTGCCAGCTATCAAAGGGTTTTAATTGCATCCCATTCTTAAATTGGAGGACTTTCGTATCTATCCCTGGGAAAGATTGGCAAAGATAGTATCCCCACTTAGAAATTGTGCAGTTGTTTAGATCTGCCTCAGGAAAGAAGTGCGTCCCAATAGCTTTTGCCAGCGAGTCAACTTCACCGCAGGTAGACAAAAGCAAGGTGAGGTATTCGATTGAAAATGCCTCTGTATTCCTCTGCGAGAATGCGCAGCATCTTTCTGTCTGCAGGAGACGATCTTCAAGGGCTAAGTAGTAGGTCCAGTATGTTTGCCGGAACGATTCGAAAGTGCTAATTGGTGACTGTTCTGACATGCGCATCTCCTCATGTCGTAATTAAGGGAAAGCCTCGTGGAGGTTCGTTAATTAGTTTAAAACTATCGATGTTAAGCAGGTGACGCATAATTTCTTTCGCAAATTGACAACCGCATAGCGGAACACGGTCCGCACCCCGTCATATGATTTCTAGCGACTAAACAACAAATCACCGACGAACGGGGTACGGGCCGTGTCTGCGAACATCGTATCAGTCGACGATGAGTCGCTGCGCAACGACATAAAGAATCTGGTGAGGAAGACCGTCGAGGAGACGTTCAACGCGCTGCTCGATGAGGTTGAGTACGAGCGGCTTTTCATAAGATCCTTCCTAATATATTGAGGCTGAAAAGCGGCGGCGTACGCGCGCTGCTCTTTATTGTGTGGGGCTCAGAGGAGGTGCGGCGTGATGGTCGAGATGTTACTGGCGAATGGGGGCGAAGCTGGTTGCGGTCGTTATCGAAGGCCATCGTTTTTTGCACGCTATCGCTGTCATACTGCTTTGCTTCCTCTGAACAATCCGTAGCCATCATGTTTCTCAAATTATAAACAGAAAAACTGTTTATAATTGAATTGTCTAAGAGGAGGTCACTGTGAAGCTTCTTAAATTAAGAATTGATGGGGTCACGCTGTTTAAGGACAAGCGTTTGGAGCTTGATTTTATTGCCACTGATCGCGTTTTGAGCGATGAAGAAGGTAATTTCGCCGATGTGTTCCCGCTGCCGGTGGGATCCTCGCTCTATTCTCAGAATGTAATGGGCGTTGTTGGCGTAAACGCGTCCGGTAAGACAACGACTCTCAACCTTGTGCGCTTTGTGCTTGGCTATATGTCTGGCAGCTTTGTTATGCGACGCTTTGCAACTGGTTCCGATGTTCTCGGAAACTTGGAGAGCCAGGTCAATGTTGCCTGTGTATTTTTCGAAAAAGGTTCGGTATATCTTATTGAGTCCCAGCTTCGCAAAGTGGATGACGAAGCTGCAGACGATACTTCTTTTGCGGGATCGCTTACATTTGAGAACGAATGGCTTTGGAGATGTCCCACATCACGTGTCTCTAGAAAGGTCGTTTTGAATATCGAGCGTCTGAAGGATGTCTCTGAGCCTATCCTGGTTCGTGAGGGGCCTGCTGATGGCGACCTTGTTCTTAACGATGCCCAACGAACTTTCCTGGATGACAACATGTCGATAGTGTCTGTCATCACGGGCAAAAAAATCATCTCGGTGGAGTCTCCCGAGCGCACGCTGCCTTTGACGAGCTTGCCAACCCCTGTTGTTCAGGCTTTTGATCCGAGCGTCGAATATCTTGTCTGGAACAAGGAAAACCAAGTGTTCCATCTTAAGTTTAAGGGAGAACGAGCGGAGCGGGTGATGAATGTCGCGATCGCGACTTCTGTCCTGTCAAATGGAACGGTTTTGGGTGCGGAACTGGTCAATCAAGCGATAACTGCTCTCAGAAATGGGGGCTATCTGATCGTGGACGAGATCGAAACGGGTCTTAATAGATCGCTTGTAGGCACAGTGATTGAGCTTTTTGCTTCTCCCGTTACGAACCCCCATGGGGCAACTTTGCTCTTTTCGACTCATTACTCGGAGCTTCTTGATGTGCTAAGACGTAAAGACAATGTATTTGTTCTTGTGCGCGACGATTCGTTTAAGACGGAGCTCATTAAGTATTCCGAGCGTATCAATCGGATTGAGAATAAAAAGAGCGATGTGATCATCAACAACGTGATCAAGGGATCTATGCCTAAGTATCCCGACGTTCAAGCGATGCGCGAGTATGTTTGCGAGCATATCAATGGGTAATCAGGCAAAAGACATTCTGTCAAGTCGTTTTGTCTTGTTTAGCTGTGAAGGAACTGCAGAAGGCGCTGTTATCCAGGTGTTGTATGACAACGATTTGTTGATCGTTCCAAGAGAACGAGTGGTCAAAGACGCCCTTATTGTCGATCGTCCTTACACGCGAAAACGCAAAGCATCCGAAATTGCAAACGACTATTTCTCGATGAACTACGAGACTGCTGGGGCTGAAGGACTTGTAGTCGCACGGATTGTGGACAGCAGCGCTCCCAAGTTTGAGTTTCCAAAACGCAGACAGAACGGCACTAAAGTGCTGAGTTTTGTTACGCGACCGGAGATTGAGATGCTTGTGATTCACGCCGAGGGTGCCTATCGGGATTGGGAGAATGCGACCAGAAGGGACAGGCAACTTAGGCCTAACGAATTCTGCAAACAGCGTCTTGGACTAGGCAAAATAAAAGAAAAGGACTTTCTTGAGGAATATTGGGGCAACGGCGAAAAACTTTTAAAAGCAATTAAAGCTCATGCGGAGACGAGTAAGCGAAAGAACGGAGAGCTTCTGCTGGTCGACTTGTTGAAATAGCAGATGAGTAATTGCCAGATCGAGTGCAAAGATTAGAGCATAACCCAGTCGTCGCGGACTCTACGCCAGGCAATGGCAAAGAAGGGTCGTTGTCCGGGTTTCCGCCAACGGCCTTTTGGCGTTTCCACGACAACTGGATGTTGTCGCGGATGATCTATTTATGCTTGATCTCACGATGGAGGTCGCGTTTTCCGGAAGTGCGGGGAAAAATCGAAACTCGTCGAGCGCAACTCGATTTTCTGCAACAAAACCGCAGGTCGCGGAAGCGCAAAACCGGGGTCTGGTCGGCCAATCTCGGTTTTACCCCGCACTTCTGGAATCGCCCACGGAAGTATGCGGCAAATTCCGGAACCCACGAGCACACCGCCCTTTTTGTGCAGAGAAACCGCAGGTATAGGCGTTGCGGTATCCCGGTGTGCTCGGCATGTTTAGAATTTGCCGCATACTTCCGATTTTCGCCCCTGCGGCAGGCCACGTCCACTTATATCCTCGGCTAGATAAAGGACAGAATAGCCAATTCGTATCCATACCAAAACGCCGGCAGGGGCGAAATTGCTCCTGCCGGCGTTGGCGTGCCTGCTTGTGCTGTTTTCGGCTCGCGCAGAGACCCGTTTTGGACCCTTATGCCTCCGTGGGCTCCACGCCCAGCTCGTTTCGGACGAGTTCGAAGGCCGCGGCGATGGCCTTGTCCATGTCGTAGTACTTGTAGCCGCCCAGGCGACCGGCGAAGATCACGTCGCCCTCCTGCGCTGCCAGCTCCTCGTACTGCTTGTAGAGGGCCTCGTTCTTGGCGTCGTTGATGGGGTAGTAGGGCTCGTCGCCGGGCTTCCAGTCGGCCGGGTACTCGCGCGTGATGACGGTCTTGTCCTGCGTGCCAAACTCAAAGTGCTTGTGCTCGATGATGCGCGTGTAGGGGATCTCGCGCTCGGTGTAGTTGACCACGGCCACGCCCTGGTGGTCCTGCTCGTCGAGCGTTTCGGTCTCAAAGCGCAGGCTGCGGTACTCCAGCGTGCCCAGCTTAAAGTCGTAGAACGCGTCGATGGGGCCGCAGTAGATCGTCTTGGCGGCGATATCGGGCTCGGCGGCGATCAGCTCCTTGTACTCCACGCCGCAACGCACCTCGACGCCCTCGAGCATGTTGGCGACCATCTTGGTGTAGCCGCCCATGGGGATGCCCTGGTAGCGATCGTTGAAGTAGTTGTTGTCGTAGGTGAAGCGGCAGGGGAGTCGCTTGATGATGCTCGCGGGCAGGTCGCGGCAGTCGCGGCCCCACTGCTTCTCGGTGTAGCCCTTCACGAGCGTCTCGAAGATGTCGCGGCCCACGAGGGACAGCGCCTGCTCCTCGAGGTTCTGCGGCTCTCCGATGTTCTCGGCGGCCACCTGCTCAGCGATCTTGGCGCGGGCATCGGCCGGCGTGACGACGCCCGGCCACATCTTGGCGAAGGTGTTCATGTTGAAGGGCATGTTGTACATGTTGCCGTGGAAGTTGGCGACCGGCGAGTTGACGTAGTTGTTGAACTCGGCGAAGCGGTTGACGTAGTCCCAGACGTCCTTCTTGGAGGTGTGGAAGATGTGCGCGCCGTAGCGGTGGACCTGGATGCCCTCGACGTCCTCGGTGTAGATGTTTCCGGCGATGTGGTCGCGGCGGTCGATGACTAGGACCGACTTGCCGGCGCGCTTGGCGGCATTGGCAAAGACGGCGCCCGAAAGGCCAGCACCGACGACGAGGTAATCGTACTGGGACATGGATATGCTCCTTTGTATGTCAATCGAACAGTTACTTTAGTTTTGGGGCAAACAAACCTGATTATTTTGTCCCATGGATTAGTGTAGCAGATGCTCTTTCAGCAGCTCCAGCGCATGGGCGTAGCCCTGGAGGCCTTCGCCGGTGATGGTGGCAAAGCAGGCCAGGCGGGCGTAGCTTACCTGGCGGAAGTCCTCGCGTTTCTCGACGGCACTGATGTGGACCTCGACGGCGGGGATGGCGACGGCCTTGAGTGCGTCCAGGATCGCCACGCTCGTGTGCGTGTAAGCCGCCGGGTTGATGACGATGCCGTCAACCTTGCCGTATGCCTCCTGGATCTTGTCGACGATGCTGCCCTCGTGGTTGGACTGGAAGACCTCGACCTCGTCGAAGCCCTGTGCGGCACCGGCATCCTTGCAGATCTGGACCAAGCGGTCGTAGTTGTCGCTGCCGTAGATGCCCGGCTCGCGAATACCGAGCATGTTGAGGTTGGGTCCGTTGATGACGAGAGCTTTCATGGTTGCTTCCTTTGTGGTTGGGCGGGCTGTGAGACGGAATGAAAAACCACCACAAAGGTCCCCTTTGTGGTGGTTTTTGTTAGAGGGCGGGTGGGAGCGTGTCGAGGAGGGCTCGGGCGGTGTTGGCTGCGCAGTCGCGCGAGTCGATGATGTGGTCGGCCCAGGCGCGGTAGCGCGGCATGCGCTGCTCGGCCAGTTTGTCGATACCGTCGCGGGCGGTGATGGGGCGACCCTTGTGGGCGAGCTCATCGAGCTTACGGTTGAGCATCACAATCTGGCTGTTCTGGTGCAGCAGCGGGTAGTTCTCGTCTCGCGTGACGACGCCGCCACCAGTGGAAAGCACCAGGCCGCTGCGCTTGGAGATGTCGGCCAGCGCCGCCGTCTCCTGCTCGCGGAAGGCCGCCTCGCCGCGCTCGACGATATAATCGGCGCAGGGCATGCCCAGACGCTCCTCAAGCGCTCGGTCCAAGTCGATGTGCTCGCGACCCGTGAGCAGGGCGATCTGCTCGCCTACACGGGTCTTGCCCGAACCCGGCATGCCAATCAGCGCGATATTCTGCTCGCGGTGGGACAGGCGCTCCGTTACGTCCAGGATGCGCTCGCGTGGGGTAATCTGGCCGGTGTAGCGCTCGACAGCTTGTGCTGCTTGTGCCACAAGCATGAGCAGGCCGCCGATGCAGGGGATGCCGCGGCGCTCGGCCTCGAGCATCAGACCCGTGCGGGCGGGGTTGTAGACAATGTCGATGACGCCCTCGAGCGCATCGAGTCCTTCGAGCGTGCAGGGGGCGTCGGGGCAGTGGGGGAACATGCCGGCAGGTGTGCAGTTGACGAGCAGCGCGGCATCGGACTGCTGCGCGATGTTGTCGTAATTGACCTCGCTCGTGCGACCCACGGGTACGACGATGGCGCCCAGGTCGTCGAGCACCATGCTGGCCGTGGTGCCTGCGCCGCCGGTGGCGCCGAGCACGAGGGCCTTCTTACCGGCAACCTCAACGCCCAGCTCCTCGACCAGGCACTGAAAACCGAAATAGTCAGTGTTGTCGCCGCGCAGGCGGCCGTCGGGCAGGCGCGTGATGGTGTTGACGTTGCCCATGCGCTCGGCGAGCGGACTCAACTCGTCCAGGTATTCCATGACGGCGCGCTTGTAGGGGATGGTCACGTTGGTGCCCTCCCATTCGTCACCCGTCATAAAAGCCTCGAGATCCTCGGGCTCACGCTCAAAACGCACGTACTCCAGGCCTGCGAGCTCCTTGTAGATGGTCGGGGTGTAGCTGTGGCCCAGCACACGGCCGAGGACGCCGTAGGGGCGGGTTGCGGCGGTATCGGTCATCTAGAGCACCTCCGTGTAGCTGCCAAAGTAGGTGAAGCTCTCGCACACGTCGTCGATGGAATCGAGCAAGTCGTCGAGGGCCTTGCTGCCAAAGGGACAGTCCAGGTCAAAGTAGAACATAAACTCAAAGTCGTGCCCGGGGATGGGACGGCTCTCGAGCTTGATGAGGTTGATGTTGAGCGCGTAGAATCGCTCGAGCACGCGGTAGAGGGCGCCCGGCTCGTTGGCCGTAGTGATCATGAGCGAGGTGCGGTTGGCACCGGGATAGACGCGCGGTTCGCGACTGATGACGACGAAGCGCGTGTAGTTGTTGTCCGAGTCCTGGATGTTGGGCTCCAGTACCTCGAGGCCATACAGCGCGGCACAGCTGCGCGAGGCGATGGCGGCGACGTCGGTGCGCTCGGAGTTGGCGACCATCTCGGCCGACATGGCGGTGTTGGGGTACTTGGTGGCATGCAGGCCGTGGCCCTCGATAAAGCCGGCGCACTGGGCAATGGCTTGGCCGTGGCTGTAGACCTCACGCACGTCGGCGAGTTTGGTGCCGGGTTTGACGAGCAGGTTGTGATCGATCTTGAGGCGCAGCGAGCGCACGATATGGAAATCGAACTGCGCGAGCAGGTCGTAGACTGCGTTGACCGAGCCGGCGGTGGAGTTTTCGATGGGCAGTACGCCAAACTCGCAGAATCCGTCGCGCACAGCGCGCATGACACCTTCGAAGGTCTCGAAGAACGCGATATCGGGCACGGCAAAGAGCTTGCACGCGGCGATCTGGCTGTAGGCGCCTTCTACGCCCTGGCAGGCGACGCTGGCGGTCTGGGGGAAGGGCGTGTCAAGGGGAACTGCCGTGGCGTGGGCCTTTTGCGAGAGCGTGATGCCCTTGAGCTCGTTGATATAGCGCTGCTGCTCGGCCTTGCTCATGCTCATGAGGAGGCGGAACAGCGTGATGGTCTGCGCCTCGTAGCGCTCGGGCGCGCGACCGGCGAGGTTGTTGAGCTTGGAGCGCTCGCGGGCGGGGTCGAAGACGGCCTTGCCCATCTCGATTTTTGATTTGGCGACCTCGGTGGCAATGTCCATGCGCTCGACAAAGCTGTTGAGGAGTGTGGTATCGATGCCATCGATGGCCTGGCGAATGTCAGCAAGGTCCATAGGGACCCCTTTCACGTGTCGGTGATTTTTCTGGGACGGGGATTAAAAAATCATTGTGTACCTAATGATTTTTTAATCCCCGTCCCAGAAAAATCACTGGGTGGGTGCGGGGGCCGGAGTTGGCCCCCGGAGATTTTTAGCGCTGGGCGGCGTCCTCGAGGAGGGCGTCCCAGATGGCAAGCGCTGCGGCTGCTTCGGCTACGGGGACGGCGCGCGGGACGATGCAGGGATCGTGGCGGCCGTGGACCGAGAGCTCGGCATTTTCCATAGCGTCCATGTCCACCGTCTGCTGCTCGCGGCCAATGGAGGGCGTGGGCTTTACGGCCATGCGCCACATGACGGGTGCGCCGGTCGAAATGCCGCCTAGGATGCCGCCGGCATTATTGGACTCGACCTCGATCTTGCCGGTCTCGGCGTCGATGCGATACGGATCGTTGTTCTCGCTGCCGCGCATGGCGGCGACGGCAAAGCCCATGCCAAACTCCACGCCCTTCACGGCGGGAATCCCAAACGCGATTTGCGCGATGCGGTTCTCGATGCCGTCGAACATGGGGTCGCCGATGCCCGCGGGCAGGCCGTAGATGCCGCACTCCACGATGCCGCCGATGCTGTCGAGCTCGTCGCGCGCGGCCAGAATCTCTTCGCGCATGCGACCGGCAGCTGCGGCGTCAATGCATGGTAGGTCGTTCGAAAGGATCGCCTTGCGGTCGGCTTCGCGATAGACCATGTCGTCCATGGGCAGATCGGAGATGCCACCGATCTGCGCCACGTGCGCCATCACGTTAATGCCGCGGGCTTCGAGCGCCTGCAGCGCGATGCCGCCCGCGATGCATAAGGGCGCCGTCAGGCGACCGGAGAAGTGTCCGCCGCCGGCGACGTCGTGCATGTTGTGGTACTTCACGCGTGCAGGAAAGTCTGCGTGCCCGGGGCGGGGCTTGCGGCGCAGCTCGGAGTAGTCCTTGGAGCGTGTGTTGGTGTTCTCGATGATCGCGGCGATAGGCGCGCCCGTGGTGTGTCCATCAACTATGCCGGCGATAATGTGGGCGGCGTCGGCCTCAAGGCGCTTGGTTGCGGTCTCGTCACGGCCGGGGGCTCGACGGTCGAGGAAGGCCTGCAGCTTCTCCTGGTCCACGGCGATGCCCGCCGGGATGCCATCGAGCGAGCAGCCGATGGCGGGGGAGTGCGACTGGCCGAAGATGCTTAAGTGCAAGACGTTGCCAAAGGTCGAGGACATGCTATTCCTCCTCGAGCGTGACCTTGCCGCCCAATAGGCGGTAATGGTCGAAGAAATCGGGATAGGATTTGTTGACGGCCTCGGCGCCGTGGATCACGACCTCGCCGGTGGCGCGGCTCGCGGCGATAGCGGCCATCATGGCGATGCGGTGGTCGTTGTGCGAATCGACCTCCCCGCCGGTAAGGGCATCGACGCCCTTGATGATGAGGTCGTCACCGGCGATGCGCACCTGCGCGCCCAGCGCGGTGAGCTCGCGGGTGGTGGTGACCAGACGGTCAGACTCCTTGATGCGCAGGCGTGCACAGTCACGGATGAACGTGCGGCCCTGAGCCAGCGATGCCACGGCCGAGATGACGGGCACCAGGTCCGGAATGTCGTGGGCGCTCATCTCAAAGCCGGCAAGCTTGTCGGACTGGACGGTAGCGGCGTTGGTGGAGCGCACGATGCGGGCGCCAAAGCGCGAAAGCGCGGCGAGCACGTTGCGGTCGCCCTGCGCGGAGCTCAACGACACGCCCTCGACGGTGATGGGGTCGGAGCCGATGGCGCCGGCGCACAGCCAAAAGGCGGCGTTGGACCAGTCGCCCTCGACGGCTACGCTGCCTGGCGTGCGGTACGAGCCGCTGTTCACGCGGAAGTTCGTGACCTCGGGCTGGCCGTTCTTGGCCGGAATACGCTCGACGTTGACCTCGACGCCGAAGGCCTTCATGGCCTGGATCGTCAGGTTGATGTAGGGGCGGCTCTCGATAAGGCCGGTCACCTGCACGCAGGAGGGCTGGGCCAGCAGCGGGGCCGCCAGCAGCAGGCCGGAGATATACTGCGAGCTCACGTTGCCCGGAAGCACGAAGGTGCCCGGCCGCATGCGGCCGCTCGTCTTGAGCGGAAAACCGCCCAGGCCCTGCAGGTCGCAACCGGCGGCGATGATCTCGTCCGAAAGCGGGGAGAGCGGGCGGGCACCCAGGCGGCCCTGGCCCACGAAGGTGGCCTCCGCGCCCAGCGCGCAGGCGACAGGCAGCATAAAGCGCAGTGTGGAGCCACTCTCGCTGCAGTCGAGCGTGCCGCCGGCAAGGGCCTTGAGCAGGCCAAATTCAATGCTCTTCATGGTGGGGTGGACCTGGAAGCCGTCCTCGACGGTCTCGATGCGAGCGCCGAGCGCCGTGAGGCAGCGCACCGTGGCCTCGATATCGGCGCAGGTGGTGTTGCAGGTCACGTGCGTCTCGCCGTTGGCAAGCGCGGCGCAGATGATGAGGCGATGCGCCATCGACTTGGACGCGATGGCGGGAACGGTGCCCTTGAGCGGGGACGGGGTGATGCGGGCTAACATGCGGATGCGTCTCCCTTCTGGCCGAGGCCCTCGGCAATCAAATCATGGAAGGTGGAAAGCGGCGTGCGGTCGATGCTGCAGCGGCCAATGTCGTGCGGAATTACCAGGTCGATGGTGTTGCCCGCGCGCTTTTTGTCGTGGAGCGCCTCGGCAAAGACGGCATCGGCATCTAAGTCGCAGCGGGTCTTGAGGCCGTGGCGGGCGCAGAGTTCCTCGATGCGACCGGGCAGCTCGGCGTCACAAATGCCGTGCAGGGCCGCGGCACGCGCGATGATGCCCATGCCGATTGACACGCAGTTGCCGTGGCCGAGCTCAAAGTGCTCGCAGGCCTCGACGGCGTGTCCGGCGCTGTGGCCAAAGTTGAGAAGCTTGCGCTGGTTGGTTTCGCGCTCGTCGGCAACGACCACGGCGCGCTTGATGTCGATATTGCGGGCGATGATGAGCGCCACACGGGCCACGTCGCGGTTCAGCAGCTCAAGCGTGAGCGGGGTCTTCTCCAGCTCGGTGAAGAGCTCGGGGTCGGCAATCACGGCGTGCTTGACGACCTCGCCGCAGCCGTCGGCGAACTGCTCGGACGTGAGGGTTGCCAAGCACCCCACGTCGGCGATGACCACGCTCGGCTGCCAAAAGGCGCCGGCCAGGTTCTTGCCGGCTGCCAGGTCGATGGCCGTCTTGCCGCCAACCGACGAATCTACCATGGCGAGCAGGCTTGTGGGAATTTGCACAAACTTGCAGCCGCGCATGTAGGTGGCGGCCACAAAGCCCGCAACGTCGCCCACGACGCCGCCGCCGAGTGCCACGATCACGTCGGAGCGCGAAAGCTCGTGCTCGGCCACAAACTCCAAAATGCCAACGTAGGTCTCGGCACGCTTATGGGCCTCGCCGGCCTCGAAGGTGCAGATGCTCACCTCGTAGCCTGCGGTTTCGAGGCTCTGCTTAACGGGCATCTGGTAGAGGGGGCCTACATTGGTGTCCGTCACGATGACGGCACGGGTGCCGCCGGCGGTGGCGCGTACGAGTGGGCCAGCCTGCTCCAGCAAAAACGTGCCCACATGCACCTGGTAGGGGCGTGCGGTGTCGATATCGATGGTAATCGCCATAAGCTTCGGTCCTTTCGACCTGGCGTGATGGGTGGTCTAGTGGGAGGCCTCGTCGTCGAGCGCGCGCTTGATGCGGTCGCCCTCGGCAAGGAGATTCTCCAGATAGCGCTGGTCGCGGTCCTTAAGGGCGCGGCTGTAGGCGCCGAGCGATTCGATCAGATGGTCGATCTCGAAGGCGAGCGCATCGGCGTCGTCGATCATGAGCTCGGACCACATCTGCGGATTGAGGTGCGCTACGCGGGTGAGGTCGCGGTAGCTGCCGGCCGAAAAGCCGTGGTGGACCTGGGCGGTCGGGCTCTTAACATAGGCGTTGGAGACGACGTGCGCGAGCTGGCTCGTAAAGGCGATGACGCGGTCGTGCTCGGCAGCGTTCGTTACGCTGAACTTGCCAAAGCCCAGGGGACGTACCATCTCGCGCACCTGGCCCAAAAGCTCCAGCTTAAGTGCGTCGTCCACTGCGGGCGGTACGAGCACGAGCGGTGCGTCCTGGAACAGGTCGGCGCGGGAATGCGCGTAGCCCGAGAACTGCGTGCCCGCCATGGGGTGCGCGCCCACAAAGTAAAAACCGTGCTCGCGGGCAAGCTCAAAGGCGCGCTCGCACACGATACCCTTGACGCCCACGGTGTCGATCACCACGGGGCCCATGATGGCCTCGGTGTCGGTGGCGTCGGCGAGTGCCTGGGCGTGCGCCTCGAGCCACTCGATGCAGGCCTCGGGGTAGCATGCCAGGACGATGATGTCGCATTCACCGAGCGTCTCGTTGTTGAGCTCGCCGGCAACGGTGCCCATGCTGGCGGCCGTCATGACGTCGTCATTGGGGTCCCAGGCCAGCACGCGGACGCCCGCCTGCGCATAGCCGCGGGCAAAGCTGCCGCCGATGAGGCCTAGGCCCACGATGCCGGCGCACTTGGGGCCACCCTGGTTAACGCGTGCGTTTCTCACCGTGCCCATGGCCTACTCCTGAACGGTCTCTTGACAGACGACCTCGCGGATGGCGCGGATGCGGCGCATGGTGTCGTCGAACTGGTCGGGGGTGAGGGCCTGAGCACCGTCGGACCAAGCGTGGCTCGGGTCATCGTGGACCTCGATCTCCAGACCGTTGGCGCCGCAGGCGGTCGCGGCGAGCGCCATGGGCTCAACATAGCGGGTGTAACCGGTGGCGTGGCTGGGGTCGGCGACGACGGGCAGGTGCGACAGGTGGTGCAGCACCGGCACGGCGTTGAGGTCGAAGGTGTTGCGGGTGCGGGTCTCGAAGGTGCGGATGCCGCGCTCGCACAGGATGACGTTGTCGTTGCCCTCGCTCATGATGTACTCGGCAGCCATAAGCAGCTCGTCGACGGTGCCGGACATGCCGCGCTTGAGCAGGATCGGGGTCTGCGTCTTGCCGACCTCCTTGAGCAGGGGGAAGTTCTGGGCGTTGCGAGCGCCAATCTGCATGACGTCGATCTTCTTGTCGAGGAAGACCTGCACGTCGCGCGGGTCCATGATCTCGGTGACGATCGGCATGTCGAGCTCGGCGGATGCCTCGCACAGCAGGTCCAGGCCGGCGGGGCCCATGCCCTGGTAGGCGTACGGGGAGGTGCGGGGCTTGTAGGCGCCGCCGCGCAGCATCGTGGCGCCGGCGGCCTTCACGCGGCGGGCGATGCGGATGAGGTTCTCGCCCTCGACGGAGCAGGGGCCGGCGATGACCTGGAACTGGTCGCCGCCGATCTTGACGCCGTGGCCGCAGTCGATGACGGAGTCCTCGGGGTGGAACTTGCGGTTGGCGCGCTTGAACGGCTCGGAGACGCGCTGCACGCGCTCGACGACGTCCATGGACTCGAGCAGGAACGGGTCGATCTTGGTCGTATCGCCCACCAGGCCGATGATGGTCTCGTTCTCGCCGCGCGAGACGTCGGTCTTGAGTCCTTTTTTCTCGATCCAGCTGACGATGTGGCTTACGGCCTCATCGCTGGCGCTCTGCTTTAAAATCGCAATCATGGTGTGCCTCTCACCTCGATGGATAGCCCTTGCAAAAACGGCCCGCATCGCGAACCGTTATATATGTGCATGAGAGTTTATACTATCTGACTCGCTTTTGCCGCCTAAAGCGCACCGTCGCGGCGCGTCTCCCACGTAATTGCAAAGCTTTTTCTATTATTTTGTTAGCCCGTGGCGCACTTGGGTATAATGCCTACCGTTCGCCCTATTAGCTCAGGGGATTAGAGCGTCTGCCTCCGGAGCAGAAGGCCGTTGGTTCGAATCCAACATGGGGCACCATCGAACGTAAGACCGTCCGAACCTCGCATGGTCCGGGCGGTTTTTCTTATACCGAAGCGACGTGATGGGACGTGGTATGGCAGCAACGGATATCGAGCGCGGACTCTCAACCGCCGAGGTCGAGGAGCGTATCGCCGCCGGTAAAATCAACCGCAACATGGAACTCAAGACCAAGTCGGTCAAAGAGCTCATCATCGAGAACCTCTGCACGCTGTTCAACTTGATCAACGTGGTCTTGGCGATTTTGGTGTTGCTGACCGGTTCGTTTAAGAACCTGACGTTCCTGTTCGTGGTGTTCTTGAACACGGCAATTGGCGTGATTCAGTCCATGCGTTCCAAGCGGATGGTCGACAAGCTTACGCTGCTCACCTCTAAGAAGGCCATCGCGGTGCGCGATGGCGCCGAGGTGGAGCTCGACCTGGACCGGATCGTGCTCGACGATATCATTCGCCTAGGGCGCGGTGACCAGATTCCCGCCGACGCCGTGGTGGTGTCGGGCGAGGCGCTCGTCAACGAGAGCCTGCTAACGGGCGAGAGCGACCTCATTAAGAAACAGCCCGGCTCCGAACTCATGAGCGGCAGCTTTATCGACTCAGGCCTGCTGCGCGCCCGCGTGATCCATGTCGGCGCCGATAACTACGTGGCAAAGATCAACAACGAGGCCAAGTACGTCAAAAAGGTCAATTCCGAGATCATGAACGCGCTCAACGCCATCGTGCGGTTCGCGAGCATTATCATGATTCCGCTTGGTCTGGCGCTCTTTTCCTCGAGTGTGAGCGAGCTGTGGGATGCCGCGGGAACCCCGGGGGATAGCGCACTTTCCTGGTGCTTCTCCGAGCTGCTGGCCGGTCGTGTGCCTTCTTCGGCGCTGCTGTCCACGGTGGGTGCCCTGCTGGGCATGATTCCTCAGGGCCTGGTGCTGCTGACCTCGTCGGTGCTCGCGATTGCCACGGTGCGCCTGGCGCGTCGCAAGGTGCTGGCACAGCAGCTCTACTGCATCGAGACGCTCGCGCGCGTCGACGTGCTGTGCCTGGATAAGACGGGCACCATTACCTCGGGTCGCATGGAGGTCGAGGGCACCTACCCGCTACCTGTTGAGGGTGTTGGCTTTGGCGCGGACTCGGACGAGGCGGCTGTTCCAGTCGAGACCACGGTGCTCGACTTTGCGCTCGCCAACGTGGCACGTGCGACCTCGGCAGATGCCAACGAGACCTGCCAGGCGCTGCTCAACTACTACGCCGATCGCCCTGTTGAAGTGTCCGAGCCGCTGTCGGTCATTCCGTTCTCGTCCTCCAAAAAGTGGAGCGGCGCATCGTTTGCGCAGGGCTCCTATGTGATGGGTGCCGCGCAGTTTGTACTCTCTGATCGCGCATTTGCACAGGTCGAGAATCGTGTGGCCGAGCTTGCCGACACCTGCCGCGTGCTCGTGGTGGCGCGCGTGGACGGCTTTACGCCCGATGGCGATATGGTGGGCGAGGCCGAGCCCGTGGGCTTTGTGACCATTCGCGATGAGATTCGCACCTCGGCGGCCGAGACTATCGGCTACTTTAACGAGCAGGGCGTGACCCTCAACGTGATCAGCGGCGACGACCCGCGTACGGTGTCGTCGATCGCGCGTGTGGTGGGCGTGCCGGGCGCCGACGCTTACGTGGACGCCACGACCCTCGATACGCCTGCCAAGCTCGATGCGGCGGTGGACCGCTATCACGTCTTTGGTCGCGTGACGCCGCAGCAGAAGCGCGAGCTCGTACAGGCGCTCAAACGCCGCGGGCATACCGTGGCCATGACGGGCGACGGCGTCAACGACGTGCTGGCGCTCAAGGAGGCCGACTGCTCCGTGGCGATGGCCGCCGGCTCCGATGCCGCGCGCAATGTTGCCGAGATCGTGCTCGTCGATAATGATTTCGCCTCGATGCCCGCTGTGGTGGCCGAGGGCCGTCGTTCTATCAATAACCTGCAGCGCTCTGCCGCGCTCTTTCTGACCAAGACGCTTTTCTCGATGGGCCTGGCGGCGCTGTGCATCGTGCTGCCGCCGTATCCCTTCGAGCCCATTCAGATGACGCTCATCAACTTCTTCTGCATCGGCGCGCCGGGCTTTGTCCTGGGCCTGGAGCCCAATAACGCCCGCGTGAAAGGGTCGTTCTTGACCAACGTGCTTAAGCGTGCGCTGCCGGCGTCGATTGCGGTCATTTTGGCCGCGGCACTCGATATCTTCGTGGCGCGTGTATTTGGCTTTAGCCAGCTTACGCTTTCGACCATGTGCCTGCTCACGTCGTGCGCGGCGAGTGTCAGCCTGATCTGGCGCATCTCGCAGCCGCTCACGCCCTTGCGCGTGGTGCTTTTCGTGTTTGTCGTCGCCGGTATTTTGACGGGCGTTATCGGGTTCCCGGGGCTGCTGTCCATCGCCAACCTGTCGATGGGTCAGATGGTCATCTTGGCGGTTATCGTCGTCTTTACCTGCACGGTGTTCTTTAAGCTTGCCACGATGATGGACTCGCTTAAGCCCCGCCGCCGTCATGCGGCCACCGGCTTTGGCCGTGGCGTGCGCGTTCGCCTGGGTCGCGGCGGCGGTAAGGTGAGCTCGACGGGGTCGACCGCCGAGCGTTTTGCCAAGCGCGTTGCCGTCGATATGGCGCAGCGCCGTGAGGCGCGCACTGTCCGCGAGGCCGAGGCCCGTGCACTCGAGGGTGTGGCCCAGACCCAGCCCAAGAAAAAGAAGGGCGCCGATGCCAAGCGCTCCCGCGTGACCAAATCGGCTCAGGGCATTAAGGTCTCGATGCCAAGCAAGAAGAATAAGCCCGTAAAGAAAGACTAGCCCCAACGCCTCCCTAAGTTGCGGTGAAATAGGGACTGTTTAAGCGTTTTAACCTCCTATTCAGTCCCTATTTCACCGCAACTTAGGGGTGAGCGGGGATGTTGAATTGGTGCCTTGCGCTTGTGGAGGCGTGTCGATGTTATGCTCTAACCTCAATTGTTTGAATTGCTTCGGAAAGAGGATGCCGTGATCTGCCCGCATTGCCTAAAGACCATCGAGGACGGCGCCTCGTTCTGCCCCTATTGCAACGCATACGTTGGTCCGGGCGATGGCCCCGAGCATACCGAGTTCGTGTTCTGCGACGGCTGCGGCGCCCGTCTGTCCCCGCATGACCGTACCTGTCCCAAGTGTGGACGCCCCGCGCCAGGCATCCTTTCCGAGGACGCGGCCGCATCCGACCTGGCCGCAGGGCGCACGGCCGGCTTTCCGCGCCTGACGCAGGAGCAGATCGATACCGAGGTGCCCCACGCGCCGGCTTCTGCCGCCGCGGTGCTCTCCGACGCAGCCGACCCCAACGAGACCTGCGTGTTGCCTGCCTTCGATAAGGATTTTGGCATCCCCAAGGTCGATATCCCCACGCCGGTGTCCCTGCGCGATGATGCCCAGCCCAAAAAGCAAAAGGCCAAGCGCAAGGTCCACCCCGACGAGGATGCCTATCACAAGCACAAGCGCCATATCCCCAAGCCGATCATTGTCATCGCGGTGCTCGCCGCCGTGTGCGGTGGTGCCTATTGGTTTGTGACTGCCGATCCCATGGGCGTCATGCCCGGCTTCTACGACCAGTTTGGCCAAGCAGCCAAGACCACATTCCCGTCGCGCCAAAAGGGCGAGGCCACCGAGAAAGAGTCCAAGCAAGAGGATGCGTCCGAGGTCGTTCAGGAGGAGACCGTCTTAACCGACGACCAGCTCTACACCAGGCTCGACGGCCTGTACCAGACCATCGTGTCGTACAGCGACGAGAATCAGATCGGCGAGGTCATCGATTCGTTTAATAACGGCTATCTGCGTACACCGCTTTCCACTCGTCAGGAGCTGTCGCAGAGCGCCTATGCCCTGCGCGACCAGATTAAAAAGACCCAGGATGAGCTCAGCAACCTCAAGGTTCAGGACGACACGGTCTATGCGGAGGATATCGATCATCTAAAGCAGCTCGCCCAGTGGATGTACGAGCGTGTCGACGTGATCTGCCAGAGCTGGGATATCTCGCTGTCCATTCCCGACGGCGAGTCGCTGAGCGCCCGTCAGAGCGAGATCCTGGCGCCCATCGCACAGGGCGGCAACAGCGCGCTTAACCAGTACGACGCCAACGTGAGCGCATGGAGGCCGCAGCAGCGTTCGTAATTTGTTGCCCTCCGGCGGCATAACCTGCGTGCGCAATTGATGGAAGCCCGTGCTTATTGCTACAATTCGTACAAATATGCTTTAAACGCACGAGGAAGGAACCACATGTTTGGTTTTAAGAAAGAGCTCTATACGCCCGAGTACCAGCTCGTCGGTGACGAGTGCGCGGTGATCGAGACGTCGAAGGGCACCATCAAGGTCAAGTTTGACGGTGAGGGCGCCCCCATCCATGTGGCGAACTTCTGCGAGCTTTCCACGATGGGCTTCTATGACGGCCTTAAGTTCCATCGCTATGTGCCCGGCTTTGTGATCCAGGGCGGCGACCCCAATACCCGCGATATGTCCGGCGCCGACGTCGCTGCCGGCCTTGAGGGTCCCGACGGCATGCCCGGTACCGGCGGCCCCGGCTACTGCATCAAGGGCGAGTTTGCCACCAATCCGCGTAACAGCCATGTTGACGGCGCGCTTGCCATGGCTCGCTCCATGGATCCCGATTCCGCGGGCTCGCAGTTCTACTTCTGCCTGGGTGCCCAGCACAACCTCGACTCTGGCTATACCGTCTTTGGCACCACGGTCGAGGGCCTCGACGTCATCTCGCAGCTGCGCGCCGGCGACGAGATCATTCATGTCGAGATCGTTCACGAGTAAAGGGGACTTCCTTGAATAGCCAGCTGATCCAACAGGGCCGCGCCGCTTATCGCGCGGGTGATTTTTCCGCTGCCGCCCAGATGCTTGGCGCGGCAAAGACTCCCAACGAGATCATGGGTGAGGCCGACCACCTGCGCGGCAACGCCCTGATGCATCTAGGCATGTACGCCGAGGCCGCCGAGGCCTACGCCGCCGCCCTCAACGACGGCGCCTATGGCAAGCGCGGCGCCCTGCTCACCAACCGCGGCAAGGCACTCGCCGCGGTGGGCGACTACACCACGGCTGCCCAGGCGTTCTCTGCAGCTACCCAGGACGCTTCCTACGCCACGCCTTTTAAGGCCTACCTGGGTCTGGGCAACGCGCTGTTCCAGTCGGGCGACTACGCCAACGCCGGTACTGCCTTCCGTCAGGCTGCCATCGACGGCGCCAACCCGGCTCCCGCCGCCGCCCTCGGTGATCTGGGTCGCTGCTTCATCAAGCTCGGTCGCCCCGCGGACGCCGTTGAGACCTACCGCACGGCTATCGACTTTGCCGGCCCGCGCGACGATACGCGCGCCCTCAACGCCGGCATGGGCCAAGCGCTTTCCGCCGCCGGCCGTCCCTCCGATGCGCTCGATGCCTTTAACGCCGCTACCGCCGACGGCATCTACCAGCTCACGCCCGAGCAGGCCGACGAGCTTGCCCGCGTGCACGACTCGCTCGCCGCGCTTTCGGCCCAGACGGCCATGTCCACGGCTCCGGCTCCCGCGATGGACGCTCCCGCTGTCGACCCGCTCGATCCCACGGGCGCGACCGGTCAGTTTATGCCCGACCCCTCTGACACCGGCTTCTTTACGCTGTCCGAGTCCGAGATGGTCCAGCAGGACCGCAAGCAGGCCAAGGTTCGTCGTCGCCACCGCCACACGGGTCTTAAGATCTTCCTGGTGCTGCTTTTGCTTATCGTGATCGCTGCCGGCGGTCTTGGCTATGCTTATACGCGCGGCATGGGCTATCCCTCGCAGGAGTCCGTCATCACCGACTTGTTCCAGGCTGCCGGTGACGGCGATACCGCCAAGGCCGAGTCCTGCCTGGCCTCGAGCCTGTCCGAGGATGCCAAGGCGATGATCATCTCCTCGATCCCGCAGGGCGCCACCGTCTCCATCGAGGGTATGGATCAGTCCATGACCGAGACCACCGCCAAGGTGAAGGCCTCGCTGTCCAAGGGCGGCGAGCAGGAGTACACCGTTAAGTTCGTGCGCTCCGACAACCATATCGGTTGGGTCGTTTCCTCCTTCGACATCGATTTCTCGGCCGCTGACAACCAGTAGTGACCTTATGAGATTTGGCTCTGCCCGGCGCTTCACCGCAAGTGAGGTGCCGGGCTTGCGCTAATATGATGGGCTAGTAGTTTTCCAGCAATCATCCAACACATCAGGAGTTGCGTTGTTTTCTTTGATGGATATGTTCTTCGGTAGCTATGCGGGCGATCTCGCCATCGACCTCGGCACCGCCAATACGCTCGTCTCCGTGCGCGGCAAGGGCATCGTCATCCGCGAGCCCTCCGTTGTCGCTATCGACAAGAACGACGAGCGCATCCTGGCAGTCGGCATCGAGGCCAAGCGCATGCTCGGCCGTACGCCCGGTAACATCGTGGCCGTTCGTCCCCTTAAGGACGGCGTCATCGCCGACTTCGATGTCACCGAGGCCATGCTTCGCTACTTTATCGACAAGGCTTCCGAGAAGCGCTATCCGTGGACTCCTCGTCCGCGCGTCGTCGTCTGCGTTCCCTCCGGCGTCACTTCGGTCGAGAAGCGCGCCGTCTTTGAGGCCACGATTCAGGCCGGCGCTCGCCAGGCCTATCTGATCGAGGAGCCCATGGCGGCTGCCATCGGTGCCGACCTGCCCGTCGAGGAGCCCACGGGCTCCATGGTCATCGATATCGGCGGCGGCACCACCGAGGTCGCCGTTATCGCTATGGGCGGTATTGTCGTGTCGCAGTCCATCCGCATTGCCGGAGATGAGTTCGACCAGGCTATCCTCACCCATGTTCGCGATGCCTACAACCTGGCTATCGGCGAGCGCACGGCCGAGGACATCAAGATCAAGGTCGGCTCCGCCGTGCCGCTTAAGGATGAGCTCGACGTCGAGGTCAACGGACGCGACGTTATCACGGGCCTGCCCAAGACCGTGCGTATCGAGAGCGAGGAGATTCGTCGCGCGCTTAACAAGCCGCTCGACGAGATGGCCAAGGCCGTTAAGGACGCTCTGGACGCCACGCCGCCCGATCTTGCCTCGGACCTTATGTACTACGGCATTCTGCTGACCGGCGGCGGTGCGCTGCTGCGCGGCCTCGACGTGCGCCTGCGCGACGAGACCGGCGTTTCGGTCAACGTCAGCCCCACGGCGCTCGATAACGTCGTAAACGGCTGCGCCCGCGTGCTCGAGGCCAACGCCTTTGACGGTGGCTTCGTCCAAACCAATGCTTAATTTCCAAAAGGTGGATTCCATTTGGCACGATCTTCGGGTTTCTCTCCAAATCTGAATACCAAGCGACAATCAACGGGTATGCGCCCGTTGATTGTTTTCAGCCTGATTTCGGTGTTGCTGCTCACGTTTTATATCCGTGAGGGCGAGGCCGGGCCGATTCATGCCGTGCGTTCGGGCATGACGACGATTACCTCGCCGGTGCGCTTTTTGGGCTCGGCTGTGGCGGCTCCCTTCAACGCGATCGGCAACGTGTTCTCCAACCTCACGGCTTCGCAGGAGTCGCTCGATGACCTCAAGAAGCAAAACGAGGTGCTGACCTCTAAGGTCGCCGAGCTTTCCGAGGCTCAAAAGACCGCCGAGCGCCTGGAGGGCCTGGTCGGGCTGCAATCGACCTATAACCTTAAGTCGACCGCTGCTCGTATCGTCGGTGCGTCGGGCGATGCCTGGACCTCGACCGTTACCATCGACAAGGGATCTGCCGACGGCCTTACCATCAACATGCCCGTGACGAGTTCTGCCGGTGTTATCGGCCAGATTATCGAGGTATCGGCCAAGACCTCGACCGTGCGCCTGATTGGTGACGAGAACTCGGGCGTGTCGGCCATGGTGCAGGACACGCGCGCCCAGGGCATGCTGCAGGGTCAGGCTGACGGTACGCTGCGTCTTGAGTACGTGAGCGTCGACTCCGACGTCAAAGTGGGCGACATCATCGTGACCTCTGGTATTGGCGGTGTGTTCCCCAAGGGCCTGCCGCTCGGCACCGTTTCCTCGGTGGAGAAGTCTGCCAACGATGTGTATTACACCATCGTCGTACGTGCCCAGACCACGGCCGAGAACAACGAGGAAGTGCTCGTCATTACCTCGCTGACCGACGAGCAGTCGGCCTCGGACGAGGATGTGAGCACCGCTAATAGCACGCCGCAGGGAACGTCGCGTGATGCTGCGACCAAGACGAAGGACGAGGGCTCGGATGACAGTTCCGAGACGTCCGAGACGACCGATTCCGGCTCGAGCGAATAGGGGGCATGTCCATGGATCTACACGAGCAGGGGGCGAGCTCCCGCACGTTTGTAATCGCCGCCATTGTGTGCGTGCTGCTGCAGGCAGGCCTGGCGCCGCAGATCTCCATTGCGGGCGGTCGCGTCAACTTTATGATTATCCTGGTGTGCCTGAGCGTGTTCTCGGGTGATCCCACACGGGCTGTCGTCTGCGGTTTTTGCAGTGGCCTGTTCTATGATCTTTCCGCTGCCGTTCCGGTGGGCGTTATGTCGCTGCTGCTGACGGTGGGCAGTTTTGCCCTGGTGCACAGCGCGGCCGGTCAGACGGGCGGCTCCCCGAGCGCGCGCGGTATTACCGTGGGTGCCTTCGCGCTTGCCATCAATGTGGTCTACAGCATCATCTTGCTGTTTATGGGTCTGGAGACGAGCTTTGTGGTGGCTGTTTTTGGACACGCCCTGCCGTCTTCGATCCTGACGGGTCTGGTTGCCATTCCGTTTTTGATGTCCGGTGTCGTGCCGCAGTCCGGTTACGGATTCTCCGCACGCGGTGGTCATCAGACAGGTATGCGCTTCAAGCCCAAGACCCGCAAACTCAAATAGGGGAGGCCCGTAGATGTCTTCCCAGATGACGGTTATCATCGCCGGTATCGTGCTGGTCGTGGCCATTGTTGTCGCGCTGGTCATCATGCGCCGCGGCGATTCCCGTTTTACCTACGACACGCAGCATGGAACGGCCCCGCGCGCCACTGAGGGCGAGGGCAATACCGCCGCGACCGCCTTCAAGGGTCGCTTCTCCATCCTCACCGCCGGCGTGGGCGCGATGTTTGCCGCGCTCGCCGTCAAGCTGTGGGGCATGCAGATGGTCTCGTCGGACTACTACGACAAGCAGGCTAAGAGCAACCAGACCCGTACCGTCACCACGCCGGCTGTGCGCGGGCGAATCCTTGATCGCAATGGCGTGGCACTTGTGCAAAACCGTCCTTCACTTGCCGTCGTTGCCTATCGCGACTTGGCCGATGACACCGTGCTGGTGCGCCATCTTGCTAACGTGCTCGGTATGCCCTACGTCGCGGTGCTGCGCAATATCCAGGACAATTCCGAGGGCGCTCAGAGCCTGCATACCATCGCGACGGACGTGCGCCGCTCCACGGTTGCCTATATCAAGGAACATGCCGGCGAGTTCCCGGGCGTGAAGATTGCCGAGCGCACCGAGCGCCAGTACCCGTACGGCGAGACGGCTTGCCACATTTTGGGCTATACCGGCACCATTACCTCCGAGCAGCTCGAGGCGCAGAACAAGAAGGCTTCGGGCGATAACGATAGCGCCGCCGGTCAGATTACGTACCAGTCGGGCGATATCGTGGGTCAGGCGGGCGTCGAGAGCTACTACGAGAACTTGCTGCAGGGTATTCGCGGCGAGCAGACGGTGAAGGTCGATGCCTCGGGCAACGTGACCGGACAGGCCGGTGCCGTGCCTGCCAAGGCCGGCTCCGACATCAAGCTCACGCTTGACCTCAAGATTCAGCAAGCCTGCGAGACGGCGCTTGCAAGTGCCATTGAGCTCGCTAAGACCACAGGCCACAGCGACGCCGGCAACGGCGCCGTGGTGTGCCTCGATCCCAACAATGGCGAGATTCTGGGCATGGCAAGTGAGCCCAAGTTTGATCCTTCCGTCTTTATCGGCGGCGTCTCAAACGACGTGTGGACCGAGCTCAACGACGACGAGGGTTCGCACCCGCTGCTCAACCGCGCCATTAGCGGCCAGTACATGTCGGCTTCGACCATCAAGCCGCTCTCGGCACTGGCCGGTCTTGAGTTTGGAACCTATACCTCGGGTCAGACGACCAACTGCACGGGCTATTGGACGGGCTTGGGTAAGTCGTGGGGCAAGTATTGCTGGCTGCACTCCGGCCACGGCACCATGACGCTGCAGTCCGGTATCGCCAATTCGTGCGACCCCGTGTTCTACGACATGGGCAAGGCGTTCTTCTATGACGAGCAACATCCCGAGGGCCTGCAGGAGGTCTTTCGTCGCTGGGGCCTAGGCAAGACTTGCGGTATCGATCTGCCGAGTGAGGGCGCGGGCCGTATTCCCG
>UMHU01045682.1_pt1 | contig 33271 bp, 36 predicted proteins | sample 1965591 | NCBI WGS metagenome assembly UMHU01 (sample SAMEA4836101, study PRJEB28245) | human gut metagenome | biome: gut microbiome; material: fecal sample | place: Denmark | collected 2008
TAAATCCACGATTGAACAATTAAGGAGAGTTACTTTTTTGTTTCCTCCTCGTCATTTCATATTGTCTATAACTCACTGTCGGTCATTTGCTTCCAACAATTCCAGCAGCATTTGTTCTGCCAACCATTTATATTCTGGTCGGGCAACGCTTTTGAAATCATCTTCGTATTCATCATATTCGTTGATATGTTCCATGTTCCTCCTTTCGAGCATGAAAAAAGCAGCTAATCATTATCGACTAACTGCTTTATGTCTGTTATTTAATTATAAATGTCTGTCCGTATCTCTTGCACCATACATCAAACGTCGTACTTCCATCACATCATCAATCACTACATAATAAACAACGTAATTGCGTACATAAATCCGATAGTAAGGGTAGCCACGTTTTTTTGCGGATGGATATGGTTCAAAGGCAACAGGATTGTTCAGCCTTTCCAGTATAGCAGCTTCCACATCATCAACCACACGGATTGCTGCGTCCTCGTTCTTTAAAACATTCGTAATGTAACTCGCTGTGCTAATCAAATCCTGTTCAAAAAGCGGTAAGTACCGCAGCTTATAGGATTTATTTTCCATGTATAGCTCTCCTTACATTACTGAATACTGTTTCGTGAGAAAGACGTTCCTCTGTCATAGCTGCCTGTCGGTCAGCTTCATCAAGTTTCATTTCTATACTGTCTGTCAAACTTGCATATTCTTCCAGACTTAAAACAACCATAGCACCGTAACCATTCTTTGTCAGATATACAGGTTTCCCTCCGTTTACGATAGCTTCAATTTCTGGAAATTTATTTCTAAGGTCTGAAACAGGTCGAATTTGTATCATGTTTAATCGCTCCTTTCATATTGTTTATTCTATCCTAATTTTATCAGAATATTATCACAGAAGCAATATTAACTTGTGATTCTACCGCGATTCTACCGAAACATATCGCCAAATGCTCCAATAATTGTTTCCCAAAATCCAATAGGTTCTCGAACCCTTTTTTCGACTTTTTTAAGAAGTTTGTCAATTTCTTCAATTAATCTGTCCTTTTCTCCACACAAGCTATTAAACTCCTCAATATTATTGTTAAATCTTTCATAAATATATTCAATATATTCTTCCACACTTACATTCAAACTGTCAGGATAAATTTTGAATGTATATTTCATAGGATTTCCTAGCGAAAATTACACAGCACATGACGAGGTATCAATCTTTTGCAAAAGTGCTTTGGTGGCTTCTTTGTTATAGAGGATAAAGTAATCTCTAGGGGAAAAAGTTCTACAATTTGTTGGATTTACAGATTCAAAATGTGCTTTTTCATCTTCAGACCTATTGTAAGTTTTAAAGGAATATCCGTCTCGGTATATATCAAGATTAGATACTAATTCATTATGCAAATCGGGAATATGATGTTTTAAATTCCATGAATATATCAAAATTCTTTTTTCCAAATCTAATGAACTTTTCGCTATTTTTTTCTTGATAAATAAAATATCTCCTGTGCTTTCAAGTTCTTTTATCAGTGGCAGATATTCATCATTCTTTTTATAATGCTCCCATAATTTGGGACAATCATCTGCCAATGCTTCCTTTAATTCAGAAAAATGTCTATGAATATTTTTATAGAGTTCTTGTAGTTTTGCACGGTCTGCTTGATTTTTCCCAGATTTTAGACCAAGAATAAAAGTCACCATACTGACAAATAGGCTCGTTGCTAAACTTAATAAAACTGTTTGCATGGTTTGTGACATTATCTACACCCCTTATCCTTTAAGTATAAATAACATTATATCTCGATTTACAAGCACCTACAATATACTTTCAAACCAGTTAATTATTTCTAAAGTGAAAAGTTAAATTCCACTTTAGGTGGGTCAAAGTTGCGTTTAGTCTTTCCTTGATAGCCTCATAAAGTACTTTTACTGGCTGCTTATAATGCTCATAGCTTTTTTTAATATTTCAACAGCATCTTTAAGATCTCTGTTTTCTTTTTTTAGACGTGCTAGTTCTTTGGCTTCATCACTTGAAAAATTGCCTGATCCTCTGAATAAATTGCTATCTTCATTTTCATTCTTAGCTTCATCAAACTGTTTGCACCATCTATGGATTGAACTATTGGAAACTCCTAGATTATCTGCAACCTGTTGAAAAGTAAGTTCAGGATGATCCTTTCTATATTGAACTGCATCCAATTTAAACTGTTTGTCTATCACTTTATTTTCCGACATGTTTAACACCTCTATTTTCATGTTTCAGACTAGTATTCTTTCGAATGTTTTTCAATTCTTTTTTTTAGATATTTTCTCTATTTGACTGGCACTAAATTTATACTAGCCCCAGATGCCAGGTACTTTGAAATTCAGTACATCTATGAAGCTGAATGCATTCAAAGAAATTTTAATAAATCAAATGCATTGGCACTAAATCTAGGTATTAATAATCTTGTCACTGCTGTATCAAACAGAGTGGAAACATTCATCATTGATGGAAGAAGACTGAAGTCCATTAACCAGTGGTTCAATAAGGAAAATGCAAGATTACAGTCCATCAAGGAACATGCAGACCTTCGTTAATAATCTATACGGAAAACTGAGAGACAAGCTTGAATATCTCTGTGAATTGAATGGCATCACATTTGTAATGGAGGGAAAAATCCTACACTTCAAAAGCAAGCTTCTGAGATAAGGATGTCATATCAGTCTATAAGAATTATGATAGTGAAGAATATCATTTCAGTGGTAAAAGAATACATCGTGGACAGTACAGAACAGCTACTGGAAAAGTGTTGAATGCAGATGCAAATGGTGCATTGACATCATACGTAAAAGTAGCGTTGTGGATGTAAATGTCCTATACAGTAGAGGCGAAGCGGATACGCAATAAGAATAAGGATAGCCTGGCAATAGGTGGAGAATTAAATATCAGTCTTCTTAAATGGATGCTCAAGCATCCTAGAAGCTACTACTTCAAATACGAAGTATTAAGTCGTAGTAATTCACTATACAGAGTAAAAAGATAAACAGGTAGTTAAGCCAATGCGGATTGAAAATATTGAATCAATAGAAGGACAGTAAGTTCTATTTTAGAAATTTAGGGGGGAGTAAGAGCATGGATTATGATTTAAAAAAAATCAAAATGCAGAACAGACTTATTATTCCATTCGTAATTCTATTGTGTTTGCACAGCATCGTTTGAGCACAGCCGTAAATTCTGCTATGGTAACAACTTATTGGGAAATTGGAGAACAGATTTTTAAAGCATGTGGAGAAAATGATCGTGCAGAATATGGAAAGAGATTATTGGAATATCTTTCAGAGCAGCTGACAGCAGAGTTTGGAAAAGGTTTTGATAAATCAAATCTTCGTAAGATGAGGCAGTTTTATTGCACTTTTCCAATTCGAGACACACTGTGTCCTGAATTGAGCTGGTCACATTATCGTGTCTTGATGCGTATTAATGATGAACAGGTACGAACGTTTTATATGGAGGAATGTGCAAAAGCAGCCTGGAGTGTTCGTCAGCTAGAACGACAGATTAACACGATGTATTATCAGCGTGTTTTAGCAAGCCAGGATAAGACTGCAGTTGCAAAAGAAATTCAGACAACGGAGCCAAAACCAGAATATGAGAAAATAGTGAAAGATCCTTATGTTATGGAATTTCTGCAAATTCAGCCGGACACTCATGTGTATGAAGGAGATTTGGAAAAGGCATTAATTGATCATCTTCAACATTTCCTTTTGGAACTTGGAAGAGGATTTTCCTTTGTAGCACGCCAAAAGAGATTTACATTGGATGGACAGGATTTTTTTATTGATCTTGTATTTTACAACTATATTTTGAAATGCTTTGTTCTTGTTGACTTGAAAATGGGGAAACTGACCCATCAGGATTTAGGACAAATGCAGATGTATGTGAATTATTATACTCGTGAAATGATGAATGAAGGGGATACGCAGCCTATAGGGATTGTACTTTGTGCAGTTAAGGGAGATTCTATTGTAAAATATACACTTCCTGAAGATAATCACCAGATATTTGCATCGAAATATTTCACCTATCTGCCGTCAGAGGAAGAATTGAAACGTGAATTAGATTTGAAAGAATTTCACAAAAAGAACGAAAATATAAATCATAATTTATAATGCAATCGGCAAAAAGAAAATGAAAATACCTGTTCGTTTATTAAGACTATTAAAAGACGAATTATATTTATTTACATTATCAAATGAACCTACTAATAACATTAAAGTAGCTGCAATTGATGATGATAGAATTGCAAATGATGAATTAGTAATCTCCATAGGAACAACCGAAACAGTTAGTCTGATTGGTTTAAAAGGTATATCTGCAGATCAATGGTATAGAAATATTGTGATGCATGATCTTAAATATGATATAAAAGATCTATTAGATTATGCACCAACGCTAGCAAAACAAGTTTCAGGCAAATTACCTGTTAATTCTTTATATGAGGATAAATATCAGAGAATAGAAGGGATTGATAAGTTACTTGTAAATGATTTTGAGGAAATAATCTCTAATACAATAAGAAGAGATCGAAGCAAACATCCTCAAATTAGTATAGAAAGCATTTTAAAAGAAATATCTGATATTGATAAGCAAATGATAAATATAGCTTACTTAAAAAAGAGCAAGTAAATCTGATTGATCTAGAAAATTATTTAAAAAGTAAGTTTGAACAGGACAACGATATATTAAAGAATTCTAAACCTTCTACTCGAACAAACTTAAGAAGGCTGATTAGAATCTATGATTATTTAAAAGGAGAAAGCAAAAAAGCCTCTGATTAAAGCACCCTTTCAAAGGACACCATCAGAAGCCTCTTTCTTACTAGAAAACCTTTCAACAAGGCGGCTCTCTAAAAGCTACCCTATCTTCTAGCTCTCTTCATAAGTATTATACATAATTATTAGAATATTTCAAGTATACATTAAAAGGAGTCAGATTTAATTTTTATGACTCCTTTTCTAGAAAGAACTATTACCCTTTATATACTTCCTGATCAATCATGTTTTCTTTCTTAGCTACAATTACTGAAGTAGAAGCATCACCAACTACATTAAGTGAAGTAACTAACATTTCAATAGGTCTATTGATTGAAAGAATTAATGAGTATGCAAGTAATGCTGCATCGTTTGTATAACCCATACCAGTTAAGATAGTAAATAGGATCACAGCACCTGCACCTGGTGCAGCTGGAGTACCAACTGATGCAATTAATGCAAGTACTGCAATAACTGCCATAGACATGAATGTTACTTTATATCCAGAACTTGCTGCAATAAACATAGCTGCAATAACCTGCATGATTGCTGTACCATCCATATTGATTGTCATACCTAAAGGTAATACAAATGATGCAATCTGATCATTTACACCTAATTCTTCAGTTACTGTTCTCTTATTGATTGGAAGAGTTGCAGCACTAGAAGAAGTAGAGAAACCAAATAAAGCAACCTTAACCATCTTCTTCATGAATGGCTTTGGATTTACTCTAGCCATAGACATTAAGTAGATAGGATAAGCTAAGAATAAATATATAAATAATGCAATAACAACTGTAACTACATAAGCAAGTGCTGGTCTTAATGAATCAATACCATAAATTGCGAATGTTCTAGTTAATAAGCAGAAGATACCAATAGGTGCAAACTTATTAACTACAAATGATAAGAATAAAGTAATAATCTTAGATACTTCTTCGAATAACTTCTTTAGAGTCTTTGTTTCTTTTTCTAATGTATTCATTGCAAGACCCATAGCAACCGCTACAAAGACGATAGCAAGTACATTGCCATTAGTAGAGAAAGCTGAAATAAGGTTGTTAGGAATAATGTTTAAAATAATGTTTAATGGGTTAGAACCAGTAGAACCCTGCTGGATTGTTACTGCTGCTTTACCCACTGCATTAAAGAAACCTAAACGATATACAATAGAGGCAATTACACCTGCAAAACATAATGCACATACAGTTGTAATAAAGAAAGTTAAAATAGTCTTAGTAGAAATTCTACCTAACTTCTTTGTATCTGTGATAGTTGAAATAGCTAATGTAATAGATACAAATACCATAGGTACAATAATAAGCTGTAATGAATTAACAAATAACTGACCTATAATATAGAAGATTCCAACAGCTTTAGTTGCTGTAGGCTGTGTAATATCCTGAAAGAATAATTTATTGATCTTTGTCCAAAGATCAGTCTGACCACTACTTATTAAGTGTTCTCTTAACATAATGCAGCCAAACCCACAGGCAAGACCACAAATCATCGCAATTAACATCTTTTTAGCTAACTGCTTACCATTACTTGTTTTCATTTTTACCCTCCTGAATTTAATCCCAAAATTGAGACTATTATACACTATCTAGAACATAATGCAAATAGTATTCATTAAAATGTGAGTGAACATAATATATTTATTTAGAACTATGATATAATAATCAGCATAGGAGGAAATAAACATGGATACTGATCATAGGGAAGAGATGTTGAAATTAAGAGAAGAACTTCTATTAGTGGAAGAAGAACGTAAAGCAGGTAAGAAGGTTTATACTATTGATGAATTAGATAAAATCCTAAATGAAGTTATTGATAATGTAAAACAGTCAGGCATCTAAACCTGACTGTTTTACTTAAGAAAGGGGAGAGCACTTATAGTAGTCTCCCTGAGGGAAAGATATATTATTTTTAATAATCCCAGTTCTTCCAGTCTCCACCAGTTAACTTATCAAAGTCTTCACCATTAATTTCTGCACCATCACCATAGGAATGATCACCTTCCCAGTGATATTTAGGATCATCTTCATATATCATAGAACCTTTATTGTTTTCTGAAGAAGAACTACTTGAACTATTACTGCTTCCAGAAGAATTGCTATTGTTGGAAGAAGAACTATTAGAAGTTCTATTTGTATTAGAACTCTGTTTCTTCTGTACCTTAGTCTTTACACTTGTAGTACCATCTTTATTCTTCACTGTTTCATGTACAACTTCTTCATTATTACTAATCACTGGTTTCGCAATAATAGTGACCTTACCAGTCTTTTTACTCTCATTATTATACTTATCCTTTACTGTAACGTTAAAATCATACTGTCCTGGAGTATTTATATCTATTTTACTGGTATCAATCTCAATACTTATTTCAGATAGATCACTAATATTCATTAGAGACTTGAGAGAATTGTAATCAAGTGTATCTAAACCAGTTCCTTGTAACAACTCCATATTTGCGGGTAATACAAACTCTGGTGCTTTTGTATCCTTTACAATAACACTCTGTTTCAATGACTTCTTCTTATACTTAACAGTAATACTATACTTACCTACTGCAGGATAAGTCTTATCCTTCTCATTAGGTATCTTATTGATTATTTCTAAATCACCTTTATTAAAATCCTTATAGTCTTTTACTATATCCTTAAGTTTAGGTGTATATGTAGTCCCGTATTCTACATTCACCTTATTAGTCTTAAGCTCTAGTTTAGGACCACTTAACGCATAAGCAGTAGCACCTACACCAATCATTACAACTGCTCCTACAGCTATCATTATCTGTTTTTTATTCATATTCTTTTCCTTCCCTTACTATATATCTTATATACAATGATATTCTTACTGTTAGTTTGATGCAATAGAGAAAGTACTATATTTATATTATTCACAAGCGTTACATAAGAATAATAGAAAAAAAGAGATCTCTTTTCTAAGAAATCTCTTTTTTTAAGCTTTTTCCAATTGTCAGCCACATAGTCATATAACAAGCGCCGCCACCTATAAAATTACTAATAGCTTCTGAAATGAATACACCTTCAATTCCAATAAAACGTGGAAGAATAATAGTCAAAGGAGCTACTATAATCACTTTTCTAAAGATAGAAAAGAAGATAGCCTGTTTAGACTTGCCTAGTCCTACTGCCACAGACTGACCACATATCTGTAATGACTGCATAAAGAATCCTGCAAAATATAATCTAATATAAATAATTGCATGTTTAGTAATATGAGGATCATGAGTAAAGATATTAATAAAGTATTGTGGGAAAGCAGTAATTAATACCCATATCACAAACATTGTCCCAAAACATAAGAGTGTCACAAAGCGTATTGCTGATAAGACACGTTTATATTCTTTAGCCCCATAATTATATCCTAATACTGGCTGAGAGGCATTTCCAAACCCTTGTGCTGGTAACTGCACAACTTCTCTTACAGAGTTAATAATAGTCATAATCGCTATATAGAGATCACCACCATATAGTTGTAAAGTAGAATTACATACAATAGATACTATCGAATTCGTAATACCCATCATAAATCCTGCAGTCCCTAAAGAGAATATACGCTTTACATAATAAGGATTTAAATACATATATTCTTTCTTTAACTTAAGTATCGTTTGATCACTTCTTAAGAAGTGTATTGTCCATAAAGCAGATACAAACTGTGACAGTACTGTTGCAAGTGCTGCACCTTTTACATTCATATTCAATATAAATATAAATATTGGATCCAATATAATATTCAATACAGCACCAATCAGTACTGTCATCATTCCTATTTTCGCAAATCCCTGACTATTAATAAAACTATTCATACCTAGTCCTATTAACACAAACACTGTCCCTAACAAGTATATAGTCAAATAATCATTCGCATACTTGAATGTATGCGTACTTGCGCCAAAGAGCCATAAGATCTTCTCCTTAAAAAGAAAACCAATAATCATTAAACCAATCCCAAATAGCACTAACAAACAGAAAGCATTCCCCATAATCTCTTCTGCTTCTTTGTTACTACCTCTCCCTCTCGCAATTGAACAAAGTGGGGCACCACCCATACCAAACAAGTTTGCAAACGCAATCACTATAGAAATAATAGGAAGACATATTCCCAGTCCTCCCATAGCTAGTGTTGATGTATGAGGAATACGACCTATATATATTCTATCTATCACATTATAAAGTACATTAATCAACTGTGCTACAATCATTGGTCCTGCAATAGATAATATATGTGTAGAAACCTTTCCCTTCGCAAAATTATTTCTTTCTTCCATATAATCATCTCCCTTAACACAATCTTTACTATCTCATATATATTACAGTCATACAGTTCTTTTTCAAACTTTGAAATACTGTAACTCATATTATCTTCTGTATATCATGCTTTTTTACTATGTATATTGAGATATACTATAATAAAATAAAATTCCACAAATAAAATTAAAAATATGAAATATGTGTTGCATAAGTAATATGTAAGCGCTACAATATCTATGTTAGATACATTCGAAAGGAGAAAACGATATGAAGAAGGTATCCGCTATAGCACTTAGTACAGCTATGGCACTCTCAATGGCTTTGCCATCAAAAGTCAATGCCACAAGCAGAGTGGATCAATTACTCTCTAATATGAGTACAAGACAAAAGATCACACAGATGCTTATGGTAGATTTCCGTTACTGGGACGAAGACTTAAGTGATGGTGCACAGACTACAGGTCACGAATTTACTAAGATGAATGACCAAGTCAGAAAGATTGTCGAAGACTATGATTTTGGAGCACTTATTTATTTTGCCCAGAACATCCAGGAAACAGAACAGTCTTATAACTTAAGTATGGCTATGCAGAAAGCAGCTACAAAAGATGGTGGTATTCCACTATTAATTAGTGCTGACCAGGAAGGTGGTAGTGTATACCGTTTAGGTTCAGGTACAGCTTTACCTGGTAACATGGCACTCGGTGCAACTCATAATACAGAGTATGCGAAAAAAGCAGGTCAGATTATTGGTAGTGAATTAAGTAGTATTGGTATTAATACTAACTTAGCGCCTGTTGTTGACGTCAATAATAATGCCAACAACCCAGTTATTGGTCTAAGAAGTTACAGTGATGATGCAGATTTAGTAGGGAACATGGCTTCTGCAACAATCGCTGGTTTGAAGGACTATAATGTCATTGGATGTGCGAAGCACTTCCCAGGTCATGGTGATACAGCCACTGATTCACATTATGGTTTACCTATCGTAAACAAATCAAAAGCAGAATTATTAAATAATGAATTAAAACCATATAAGATTGCAATCAATCAGGGTATTGAAATGATCATGACTGCACATATCTTATATCCACAATTAGATGACACAACTGTTGTATCAGAAAAAACAGGTAACGAAGAAAAGAAACCTGCGACTATGTCAAAAGCAATCATCACTGATCTATTAAAGGGTGAAATGGGATTCAATGGTGTAGTCACTACAGATGCGATGAACATGAAGGCTATTGCTGATACATTTGGCGAATCACAGGCAGTTAAACTTGCGATTGAAGCAGGTGCTGATTTGATCTGTATGCCTACAGTTCTTTACAATCAGGAAGATGTTAAGAAGCTAGACACAATTATTGATTATGTAGAAGCTGCTGTGAATAATGGTGAAATCTCTGAATCAAGATTAGATGATGGATGCAGAAGAATCTTAACAGTTAAAGAAAACAGAGGCATCTTAGATTGGAAAGAATCTAACTTCTCATTAAATAAAGCTTTATCAACAGTAGGTAGTGCTACTAATAGAGCAACTGAAAGAGAAATCGCAGCTGCAGCTGTCACTGTTGTAAAGAATGAAAACAATACTTTACCTCTAGTAGTAAAAGAAAAGCAGAAAATCTTGATGCTTTGTCCATATGACAATGAAAGAGCACAGATGATTATGGGTTATAATCGTGCTAAAGAAGCAGGACTTATCCCAGATTCTGCAGAAGTAAAAGTAGTAAGATACAATGGTTCTAATATGGATGCTGTAAAAGAAAATATCGATTGGGCTGATACAGTATTTGTTAACTCAGAAATTAGTGCTGCAAGTCGTTTCTCATCTAACCATTGGTTGTATTCAAATGTAGAAGATATCGTAGACTATACTCATGAAAAGGGTAAGAAGTCTATCGTGATGTCAGTAGATAAACCATATGATGTACAGATGTATGCAAATGCAGATGCTATTTTAGCTGTATATGGATGTAAAGGTTCTTCAGTAGATGTTACTGAAGCAATTGTTGGTGGAGTTACATCTTCTAAAGCTGCTTATGGACCTAACATTATTGCAGGTATTGAAGTTGCTTTAGGTACATTTGGTGCTCAGGGAACACTTCCAGTTAATATTCCTGTATATGATAAGACTGCTAAGCTTTACACTGATACTATTAAGTATAAACGTGGTTATGGTATCACTTATCAGTCATTACTCAACAAAGATACATTAAATGACTTAATCTCTAAGGCTGAAAGCTTAGATTCTAAGAAATATACAGAAGAATCTTGGAATAAACTTGTATCAGCTTTAGCTGCTGCAAAAGAAGTAGCTAACACAAATGGTGTTTCTCAGAAGAAGATTGATGAAGCGATTGCTTCATTACAGGCTGCTATGGATGCTTTAGTAGAAAAACCTGCTGAAACAAAACCAGAAGAACCTAAGAAAGATGACACTAAGAAAGAAGATACAAAGAAAGAAAACACAAAGAAAGAAAATACAAAGAAAGAAGACACTAAGAAGGATAATGTAAAAACAGGCGATAGCACAGCTATCCTACCACTGGTTACATTAATGGGTATTGCTTGTGTTGCATTTATCTTTCTTAAGAAAAAAAGAGCTTAATAAAAAGAACGTCTCTTCATTGAGACGTTCTTTTTCCATGTGTTATAATGAGGTAGGGTGATTTATATGGCATGGATTCAATTATTAGTAGATGGTGGAATAGGTTTGGTATTAATCATATCTGGAATACTTATGAACATGATTTCTAAGAAACATAATAAACAATGTACAAAGAGAGTAGAAGGAAAAGTAATTAGCTATAGTTTTCCTGGAGAATCACGTATGTATCCAATAGTGGAATATGTAGTAGATGGCATCACTTATAAGACTAAAAAGAAATACAAAGGATTTAAGTCTATCAAAGCATCAGGCATACCTTTACCAGTTAAATCTAACGCTTATGAAGATGAAAAAGGATACCTACATATAAAATCGGGAGCCATTGTAAATGTCCGTCAGATGGCAGAAAAACTATGGCCTATCAATAGTAAAATGATTGTTTACTATAATCCAGATAACTCAAAAATATGTTATGTAGATAGACCTATTTATAATAGTTTTGCATCTAAGATGTTTATCATTATGGGTAGTGTTGTAATAGTTATAAGTATAATTGTATTCGTCCTAATGCAGTTGTGAACATCTCTAATAAGAGGTGTTTTTTGATGCAAAAAAACACTGTACAGCTGTACAGTGCCTAGCTTTTGAGTTCCTCAAACAACTCATCTAAATTATCGTAACCCTTAACAGAAGAATCATAAGTGATTCTTTTTGCTTCTTCCATTGCTTCTATAGTTTCTTTATTAGGTGTTAATTCAAAAGGAATACCACCCACTCGCAATGATTCTCTTACAAATAGATTAAATGCGGTACTGAGGTCCATACCAAGTTCACTAAATAATGCATCTGCTTTTTCTTTTACATCACTGTCCATACTAATATTTATATCTGTATACATAGGCTCAACCCCTTTCTGTTGATAGTATATGCTTTTTCATATGTTTTCACAATATGAATGAAGATTGAAAGTATTATTGATATAAGTAAAATAAGAAAACTGAAAGGAATGGCAAACGAGGTTAAATTCTGCCTCGTAATTTTTAATAATCTGAATGTGTATATTAGAAATATCTAAAATAATCAGTGTAGATACTGTGCTCATCTCATTTATTTTTTTTGATATTCATGTGTAATAGAAGGTTGTACTCTCGTTTAATATATAAAGGATACGATTACAAAATCTCTTTCGATTCAGATAGCTGTTTGAAATATGATTATTGGACTTGTTTCTGTTTTCAATAATAGCAGTGTTCATCTTTCTCTTTGGCTTGCTATCTACAATTATGAAGCATTAATACTATCATAATTGAAGTGATTTTAATAAAAAGCAATATGGTTCCTGAGATAGAATGGATCCTCCAATCCGTTGAGTATTTGCACATAATTACACCGGTGCTGGAAAAATTATGCACCACCCTTATGGGTGGTGCAGTTTGTGAAATGATTGGACTCTTTGTAGATAAAACACAAGATGTTAGTAATACATTGTATCCAAACAACATTTCACACTATAACAATCCAACAGTTTTTAAAATATCTTTTACACATTTGTGGATACTCAATGATGGATTCTCTCTGTAATACTCATAACCACAATGATTTATTTTGTTGTAATCTCTCATATTTTGGTGCTCTATTTTTTCGGCATTTGATATTGCGAATATTACATCATTCAAAGTTAATGAATTTAATAATCTTTTAAAGTTTGTTTCTTCTTTGTATCTTGCCATAGATTCAAAGTGAGTATTAAAATTTCGGTTAATGTCTGATAAGTAATCTGATCTATGAGTTCTTTTTATTCTCATATTTGATTTATGCAAGATTATCCATAAGTCAAATGAATAGTTACTATATCCTAAGCTATACTTTCTAACTTTTTTCATTTTGGTTGCTTTTTTCATAGAACTTAAAGTATTTTTAAATGCTTCTTCATTTTGTGGTTCTTCAAAATCAAAAACATGAACAATTTCTATATTATCTACAGATGTTATTCTTTTAATTGCTGTAATAGGATTTTTTTGAACATAGACAGTAAAATTCACCTTAAACAATGAATTCTCGTTATTATTAATTTGGTTTTCAAGCCATTTGAGATACCACTTTTCTGTTTCTCCTTCTACAGAAAAATAATAATTTTTACGTAATTTCCTATTCATGTGACTCATCCTCACTTGAGTTATCACTCATTAGATTTTCAAACAAATCATAGAAATCAATGTCTTTAACAGCACCATATCTTCCCAAGAAGTAGTGCTTCAAATAATCATCACTTAATCTAACTCCTGTAGTTCCAGAGGTTTTAAAGTCTGATAAAGAATAATGAGTACTTAGATGTGTTTCTTCATCTCTTTCCACAAACTTGATTTCATCTCTTCTTACTATATTTGAATTCAAGAAAATAGGATTATGTGTATTAAAAATTAATTGTGCATTCTTCTTGTTGATGTCATCATTATGGAAAATATTAATAATATTCATGATAGCCATTGGATGTATATTGGCATCAAATTCATCTAAAACTAATACTGCACCCTCGGTTAAGGCTTTTAAAATCAGTGGGAACATCTTAATAAATCTAATTGTTCCATATGATTCAAAGATTTCTGCAGGAATTGCTATGTTCTTATCCTTAAAGATTGAACATAGTTGAGATTCTGCGCCATCTTCAGGAATGACGTATCCTAGTGCATTTGAATTAATACCAAATAATTTAGCAGCTTCATTTGTAGTTTCACTGATATAAATTTTACCACTTTCTGTGCTATCTAATTTTCTTTTTAATTCTGTAATATCAGCTCTATATATGACAATAAACTTTTCTATTAACCATTTTGTAATGAAAGACACTAATTTAGAACTAAACATTAATTTGAATCCATTTGTTAGAAATAGTTCAGTTTCATTTAAATTGTTTCTTGCTATTGCTTTTGCACTATCCTCATTTTCACTGAAATTATTAATTAAATATTGTTCGATACTATTTAGATTAAAGAATTCAAGTTTATCACTTCTTTCAAATATAGTTTTGTCATTAATTCGCAGACATTCAAAAACTATTTTTCTTGAATAGTCTTTATCTAAAAATAACCCTAAATCAATTTCTAATTCATATTCAACTAATAAATCATCCTCAACAAAACGAATATAGAAACTTGTTGGTAGAGGAGATTTGTTTAAGTTATTTGGAATCAGTTCTAATTTTCCTTCAGAAACATCTGGCGATCTTAACTCATCAGTATTATTGATATGTCCCTTTAAAATGATTTCTTTAAAGACATCCATAGCAGAGATTATGTTTGTCTTTCCAGAAGCATTAGGGCCATATATAATAGCTGAACATAATCCTTTATATGTTTTTTTACCAATTTTGTGTTTCAAGATGCTATACTCTAAACCTTTTTGTTTTGGAGCAGGTGCCATCACAAAATCCATTTCTTCCAAAAATGATTTAAAATTCTTTGTCTTAAATTCTAATAACATATTCATTCACCTCTATTTTGCAATATTTATTCAAAATAAAATTATATACGCTATTATTATACCATTATCGTTAAATAATGGAATGATTTTGCGAAATTATTGCAAAATAAACAATGTACATAGATACATGTATGTAATAATAGATAAGGAATAGTTTTAATTTTGTACTAGAGGTGAACTATTCTGTATTTAACAGCAGACAATGCCAGGAGTTTACTAAAACCCCTGACATTATTATAAACCTATTATAGTCTTAACCCTTTAATATCCTTTACACGTGATAATATCGTATTACAGCTGCAGCTTAACACACCAGGAAGTGTATCTATCACTTCATGAAGAAAATGTTCCATCTCTTCATTAGAAGATGCCACTGCATGTACATGCAGTTTATTTCTGCCAGTTACTCTATAAATCTGAGTCACTATATCATTCTTATCTAATATATCTATTACTTCTTTAAAATAATCTGGTTTTGTTTCTATCTCAAAATAACAGGATACAGCACCACTGATCTTTTGAGGATTAATAATCGTAGTATATTCTTCAATAATCCCTTTATTCTCTAAAGCCTGAATACGTGCTTTAACAGCTACTCTAGAAATACCTATCTTTTCTCCTATATCAGAATAAGACATACGGGCATTGCTTACTAATAGCTGTATAATCTTCTGATCTAACTCATCTAAACCATTTAAATACATACCTGTCACTCCTATCTATTTCATCTTATCATTACAATAAGCAAATCACAAGTTGAGATAAGTATAATAATATACTATAATGATTACGTATCGTAAGTTCATACTTACGTAAAGGAGGTATACAATGAATAAAGATCTTACAAAAGGACCTGTTGTAAAATCAATGCTGTTGTTTGCGATACCTATGATACTAGGAGATCTCTTACAACAATGTTACAACATTGCGGATACTTTAATAGTAGGGCAGTTCTTAGGAAAAACAGCTTTAGCTGCAGTCGGTTCTTCTTTTACTTTAATGACCTTTATTACATCTATTATATTAGGCTTATGTATGGGTAGTGGCGCACTCTTTTCTATTAGATTTGGACAAAGAGATAAAAGAGGATTAAAACAGGATCTATGTGCTTCCTTCTTCTTTATCGCCTTCATATCCATATTACTTAATATCATTGCTTATATATGTCTAGATGCATTAAAACTCTTCTTAAGAGTTCCCCATGAAGTATGGGGTGATATGAGATGTTATCTCTTATATATCTTTATGGGAATCATTGCGATATTCTTATATAACTTCTTTTCGGCTTATTTAAGATCTATAGGTAATTCAGTCATTCCACTCATCTTTCTTGCCATCTCTTCTATCTTGAATATTATTCTAGATCTCTATTTTGTCCTTGTATTAAAGATGGGAGTAGGGGGTGCAGCCCTTGCCACAGTACTTTCTCAATATGTATCAGGTATAGGCATCATGCTTTATACAGTACTTAAATATAAGGCAGTACTTGTTATATTTAAGGTTAGTTACTTAAAAAGGGAAAGAATCAAACAGATCATCTCTTTCTCACTTCTTACCTGTATCCAGCAATCAGTCATGAATCTAGGAATACTGATGGTACAAGGGTTAGTTAATAGCTTTGGTACAGTTGTTATGGCTGCATTTGCAGCTGCAGTAAAAATAGATGCTTTTGCCTATATGCCCGTACAGGACTTTGGAAATGCCTTTTCTACATTCATTGCTCAAAACTATGGAGCCAAAGAAAAAGAAAGAATACAAAAAGGACTCAAAGAAGCTGTTCGTATCTCTTCAATATTCTGTATAATCATTTCTATTCTAGTTTATATATTTGCGAAACCTTTAATGATGATTTTTATAGATGCAAATGAAACAAGTATCATCTTAGAAGGCGTACGCTACTTAAGAATAGAAGGTGCATTCTATATTGGTATAGGCTGTTTATTCTTGTTGTATGGTTTATATCGTGCTTTAGGAAGACCAGGTATGAGCGTTGTTCTTACAGTATTCTCACTTGGTACAAGAGTCGCTTTAGCTTATATCTTATCTTCTATACCAGCACTAGGAGTCATTGGTATATGGTGGTCAGTTCCAATAGGCTGGGCACTTGCGGATATAGTAGGATTAGTATACTACAAAATGAATAAACATAATCTGTTAAGTTTTGATGGAGGATTATAATGAAATATGCTGGTATTAAGTGATACATCTAAAGGTTAACAGGAGCTTCTCCTGTTTTACATATTGACAGAGATTAACTCTATTTGATTGAATAGTAGTAGGGAGGATGAAGTCATGATTATTAGAGAAGCAAGAGTAGAAGATATAGAAAGACTATTAGAAATATATGACATTGCGAAAGCATTTATGAGAAAAACAGGGAACCCACATCAATGGAACAGCCGTTATCCTGATTTAAAAACATTAGAAGAAGATATTCATAAACATCAACTCTTTGTAATGGAAGAAGAATCTATTATACATAGTGTATTTGCGTTTATTATAGGAGAAGATCCTACATATAATAAAATAGAAGGTGCATGGCTTGATCACAGTACTTATGGTACGATTCATCGTATTGCAAGTGATGGCACTATGCATCAAGTATTTAATAAAACAGTCGACTTTTGCAGTAAAAGATGTGCACATCTAAGAGCTGATACACATGAAGATAATAAGATTATGCAGAAGGTTATATTAAAAAATGGATTTCAAGAAACAGGAATTATCTATGTAGAAGATGGCACACCTAGAATAGCTTATGAGAAGGTGAAATAATGATCTGTCCAAAATGTGGATGTAGAGTAGAACCGGGAATGAAGAAATGCCCTGTATGTGATAGTACTCTAGATAATGAATACACAAGATACGAAAAGAAGATGAAAAGAAAAAGAATACAGAAAAAAGCAATAGGTTCTGTATTTCTTATATCTGATATTATTCGTACTCTTATTGGTATAGGTATAGCTCTATTTGGCTGTGTAGGTATCATGGAAGGTGATTATCTATTTGCAGCTAGTATAATTCTATTTGGATTATCGTTAATCCCTTATTGGTATAAGAAAGCATCTAACAAATTCATTGCGATTATCCTACCTGTACTATTTGTACTTATGGGTTTTGTAGTATTATTGTTTACAGTATAGAAAGTATATTCTTTCATCTTTTTGTCTTGTAATACATGTTAATAATGCTTACTATAGACTAAAGAGGTGATAGATATGACATATACAGAACCGACCGCAATTGGTGGTATGACACAAGAAGAACTAGACAAAGAATTAAGAAAAGGTATTGAATCTATCAAAGAAGGTAAAACATTTACTGCAGATGAAGTAGATGAAGAACTTGCAAGAGAGTTTGGAATCTAACGAGAGAAACAGCTGATTGCTGTTTCTTTTTTTAGACTAGAAAACTGTATATATATGCAAAAATCTATTGTAAAGGAGGCTTAATAATGCAAATTCGTAGGGATTATTATCTAGAAAAGTTGATTAAAAGAAAGAATAATGGATTGATTAAGGTTATTACAGGTATACGCTATTGTGGCAAATCTTATTTGCTCAATAATTTGTTTTATAATCACTTAATCGAAAGTGGAGTAGATGTTGATCACATTATCCGTTTTGATTTTTACTCGGGTGAAGATCTATATTTGATTGGGGAAAGACATCATAGCCCAATAGAAAAACATAGAGTTGATCCAGAAAAATTCATGGCATATGTACGTTCTAAAGTTATTGATGAAGGCATGTATTATTTATTGCTTGATGAAATTGAAGAGTTAGATTGTTTTGAATCAGTTCTCAATGGTTATCTTCGTAAGGATAATATGGATGTATATGTGACAGGAAATTTTGCTAAACTATTATCAAAAGGTGTAGTAACTCAGTTTGCAGGTAGAGGAGATGTAGTTCATGTGTATCCTCTTAGTTTTGCAGAGTTTATGTCTGTATACAAAGGTGATCAATATGCGGGATTAGAGGAATATATGTTGTACGGTGGTATTCCATGGGTTGTTCTTTGCAAAAATGAAAATGAGAAAGCATCCGTACTACAATTTCTGCTAAATGTAGTATATCTTCGCCACATTACTAAACGTTTTCAAGTAAAAAATAAAGAAGAACTAGGAGAACTATTAAACATTCTTTCTTCATCTATTGGTTCATTAACTAACCCAGAAAAATTAAAGAATACTATTAAGTCAGAAAACAAATCTAAGATTTCTTCTCAAACTATTAAGAAATATATAGATTATTTTGAAGACTCATTCCTTATTGAGTCAGCTCAAAGATATGATATTAAGGGAAAAGCATATAAAGTTACACCAAAGAAGTATTATTTCTCTGATTTAGGATTACGTAATTTGAGTACCAATTTCAGTCAATTAGAACCAAACTTTTGTATGGAAAATGTAATTTATAATGAATTAAGAATGCGTGGCTATAATGTAGATGTTGGTGTTATTGCGACAACAGAGAAAAATCAGGAAGGGAAGGTTGTTCGTAAACAACTAGAAGTCGATTTTGTATGTAACCTAGGCTCTTCTAGATATTACATTCAGTCAGCCTATTCACTTCCTGATGAAACAGAACGTTCTAAGATAATTAGATCTTTTAGAAAGATTGATGATTCTTTCAAAAAGATTATTATCACAAAAGATTTTGTACAGCCTTATTATGACGATTATGGTATCTTGACTGTAAATATCTATGATTTTCTTCTTGATCCAGAAACCATTTATAGATAATAGGAGAAACAGCTGGGTGCTGTTTCTTTTTTTAGACTAGAAGAAAGTTTTTAAATAATTTTTAATGACACCTATTTCAAGGTATTATCAAGCATGTATTTAAGACATAGAATATAGAGATGGTGTATAATAAACTTATCTTGACACAGAAAGGACGAATAATAATGAAACTATTTCATTTATCTGATCTCCATATTGGCTTAAAGCTAATGAATAGAGACTTAACAGAAGACCAACAATATATACTTAATAGAATTGTACAATACGCAAAAGACAGACAACCTGACGCTATTATGATTGCAGGTGATATATATGATAAAGCTGTTCCTAGTGCTGAAGCAGTGAGTCTATTTGACTCTTTTGTGACATCTTTAAAGGAAGCAGTGCCTCAATCTACTATTATGATGATTTCTGGTAATCATGATAGTGCTCCTAGAATAGATTGTTTTAGACAGGTACTACTTAAACAGAACCTCTATATGGTAGGTAACCCTCCTGAAAAAGAAGAAGATCATATTGAAAGAATTACTTTAAATGACAATTATGGACCTGTTCATTTTTACCTTCTTCCTTTTGTGAAACCTTCCATGGTTAAAAATATTATTGGAACTAACGATGGAAGAAACTACTCTTATAGTGAAACAATTAAGAAACTGATAGAAAGAGAAGAAATGAATACAAAGGATAGAAACGTATTGATTTCTCACCAGTTCTATCTACCAGTTAATAAGAAAGCAGAAGACATAGAACGAACTGACTCTGAAATACGTACGGCTGGTAACATCGATGAAGTTAGTGGAGAAGTATTACTCCCATTTGATTATGCTGCTCTAGGACATATTCATAAGCCTATGAAGGTAGGAAGTGATGTCTATCGTTATTGCGGTACACCTTTACCTTATTCTATGAGTGAAGCAGGTCAGGATAAAGGGATTATAGAAATAGAAATGAAAGAAAAGGGTGTTGTAGAAACACAGGTACTTCCTTTAAAACCACTTCATGATCTAAGAATCATAGAAGGAGAACTTAAAGATGTATTAAGTCAATCCTGTGATGATTTTGTGAGAGTTGTACTTACTGATAAACAGGATCTCAATATCTTTGAAATGCAGGAAAAACTTAAAAATGCATTTCCTAGATTACTTGAAATAAGAAGAGAAAACATAAGAAAGAATAACTATCAGGCAGTTGTAAAGAAGGATGTTAAAATGGATCCATTCTCTTTATGTACTGATTTCTTAAATGTTGTTGATGAAGAAGAAAAAGACTTATTACAAGATATCATCAACCATGTGAAAGGAGTATAATATGAAACCTATTAAACTCGAAATGGAAGCCTTTGGTTCTTATGCATCTAAAACAGTCATTGACTTTAGAGAACCAAACCAGAATCTATTCTTAATTACTGGAGATACAGGAGCAGGTAAAACAACTATCTTTGATGCGATTGTATTCGCATTATATGGAGAAAGCAGTTCTACTCTAAATAAGAAAACAGGTACACTCTTACAAAGCCAATTTGCCTCACTAGATGTTAAACCTTATGTAGAATTGACCTTCTCACAAGGCTATGGTGATGATGAAAAAATCTATACCATTCATCGTATACCCCAGCATTATACATACTATAAAGCAGGGGCAAAAAAAGGTTTAAGAAAAGAAAAAGCAGAATCAGGTAGTATCGCATTAATGATGCCAGATGGGTCTGAGTATCCTCAAAAAGAAGCCAATAAGAAGATCATAGATATCATTCATCTCACTAAAGAACAGTTCATGCAGGTCGCAATGATTGCGCAAGGCGAATTTATGGATGTATTGCGTAAATCATCTAATGAGAAGAAAGAAATCTTTAGAAAGCTTTTCCATACAGAAATCTATAATGATATTGTAGAAGAACTCAATAATAGAAGAAAAGAAACAGAAAAGAGTATTAGTGATATCAAAACAAGATGTATGAGTGAAGTAGGGCATATTCATGTGAGTGAAGAACATGAATACCTTGTCTTCCTTATTGAAGCGATTCAAAGAGGGGAAATCTCTTATCTTAATGAATTAGTAGATGAGTTAGAATCTTATTGTCAGGTATTAGAAGAGACTCTTAATAAGGAGAAAGATGCATTAAGTAAGACTAATGCATTAAAAGAGGAAAAGAAAACAAATCTAGATCAAGCAAAACAACTTCTTAGTGATTATCAAGTTCTAAAAGAGGCAAAGCAGCAGCTCGTTAACTTAAATAATCAAAAAGAAGAGATAGAAAATAACTATAAGCTCTCTAGTAAAATTGAATATGCTTATAACATCTTGCAGGCATATAACTCTTATACAAAAGATCAAAAACAATATACAGATACGCAAAACAAGCTAGAAAATGAACTCAAAAGAGAGCCAGAACTACGTATTCAGTATGAAAACTTAAAAGAAGAAGAGAAAACTGTAGATACAAAATACGAACAATCAGTTCGTTTATATACACAAGAATATGATAAAGCGACAAAAGATTTAGAAAATAGAAAACAATTAAGTATAATAGAAAAAAGTATATCTAATATTAATAAATCTATTGATAATTCTACTAAACAGCTTACTTTACTCAATAAAAACAAAGAATCTTTATTATTAAAACAGGAAAAAGGTAAAGCAGAACTAGAAACACTCAAGGAGGTAGAAAAAGAACAGGTTATTCTAGAATCAAAACATAAGGAATTCAAGACTAAGCTTGATTCTTACAACAACCTCGTTAAAGACTTTCAATCTATTTCTAAAAAAGAAAAAGATCTCGTATCAACACAAAACGAATATACAAGATTAAGCACTCTTTATAATCAGAAGAATAGAATCTATGAAGAAGCTAATAAGCTCTTCCTAGATGCACAGGCAGGTTTACTTGCAAGAACACTAGAAGTTGGTACTCCATGTCCTGTATGTGGTTCTATCCACCATCCACTTCCGGCTTCTTTAAAAGATGGAGAAGTAGCCACTAAAGAAGAACTAGAAAAAATGAGAAAAGAAAAAGATAAGGCATTTGTTTTACTGGAAACAGAAAGCGCAAAAGCCTCATCTTTAAATGATTCTTTAAATGAATTAAAAGAGAAATACAAGAATGATTTAAAGATTCTAAGTGAAACACTCTCTAGTGATGCTACTCTTAATTCTATTAAAGAAACACTTCTTAATGAGAAACAAACTCTCAGTCGTCTTGTAGAAGAACTCAATGTGAGAAAGAGTCGTTATCAAGTACTTACAAAAGAGCTAGAAACAATAGAAACAAAATTAAACCAATATGAAGAGAATGTAAAATCACTGACTGATGATATTCATCAATATGAAGTCAAGCTTGCTTCTTTAAATTCTACATTGACACAATTAAAGAGCCAGTTAAGCTATGCTTCATTAGAAGAAGCACAAAATGCGATCAGTCTACTTAATAAGAATAAACAGGAAGAAGAGACAGCTTATAAGAACTTTAAACAGAAATTTAATATATCAACAGATATTTATAATAAGTGTCAAACACTTATTACATCCTATAAAGAATCTCTTCCTCAATTAGAAAGAAGCAGAGATGAATCTTTTAAGGCTTATACAAGCTTAGTAGAAGAATACAAATGTGATTCTTGGCAGGATCTTACTTCTAAGTATCAAAAAGAAGATATAAAGCGTTTCAATCAAGCTTATATGGATTATTCTAAGAATTATGCCAGTGTCTCTTCTAAAATTGAAACAATAGAGAAACGTATCAATGGACAATCACTTCCTGAACTAGATGAACTAGAAAAAGATTATCAAGATATAGTAGATATATATTCAAATCAATTAGAAGCCGTAAAAGAAGAAGAACATACTTATTTAAACAACAATGAATCATTAAAGAACTTAGATAAGATTGTTTCTCATGCAAAAGAAATGATTCATAAGAACCACCAGTTAACTACTTTATACAACCAATTATCTGGTAATGTATCAGGTTCTAGAATGGACTTAGAAACATATGTACAAAGAACATACCTGGAACGTATCTTAATAGAAGCCAATAGTCGTTTCTATGATATGTCTGCTGGTCAGTATGAACTACATCTTAAGAATATTGAACAGGCAGGAGAAGGTAAGAATAAAGGCTTAGACTTAATGGTTTATTCTTTTGTGACTGATTCTGAAAGAGAAATCAATACATTATCAGGTGGAGAATCATTCATGGCTGCACTCTCTTTAGCACTAGGTATGGCAGATGAGATTAAAGAAAGTGCATCAGGTATTGATCTAGATATTATGTTTATTGATGAAGGATTTGGTTCTTTAGATGATCATTCAAGAGATGAAGCCGTTAAAGTACTGATGGATATGTCAGAAGGGTCTAAACTTATTGGTATTATTTCCCATGTATCAGAATTAAAACAGGAAATAGAAGATCAATTAGTTGTATCTAAGGATGATCATGGCTCTCATGTGAAGTGGCAGATCAGTTAAAAATGATTGGCGTAAGACACATACTTATGGCATAATAAATACGCGAGGTAAATAAAATGAATAATATAATCACATTAAAAGATGCATCAGGAAATGATGTTGAGTTCAAGATGTTAGATCAATTCACTCATGATAAGCGCACATATGTTGTTCTTATGCCACATAATGAATCTACAACACAGGTTTCTATCTATGAAGTCGTACCTACTAAAGAAGAGGGTGTAGATGGCTTATTAGGGGTTACACCTGATCAAACAAATATTCTCTTTGAAGTATTCAAAGAAAGAAACAAAGACAAATTCAATTTTGTAGAAGAATAGGTAAATAGCCTATTCTTTTTTAATATTATGTTAATATTATGTGAATATGTTATGAATATATATTGTAATATATAATCATCACTGTATAATAATATATGGCATTGAAAGAGGGGAAGCGGATTATATGACTCAAGAGAAAAAGAATGCTGGTTATGAAGGGGAAGCTGATCAGCATAAAAATTGCCGAAAGAAATTCTCCAATGCTCATATGATAAGAAATGGTTATACTTATACAGATCGTGTTCTTATAATCAAAGCATCTTATTATATGAAAAAAGGAAAGCTGTAAGGTCCTAGAAGGGCTTTACAGCTTCCTTTGATTTTTATTGTAATGTGTTTTAAATATGTTAGAATAGGAAAGGCTAAATTATTTGTGATTATGAAATGGAGGATAACTTTATGGGGCTACAACTAAGTAGAAACATGAATCAAGCAGATCCTATTATTATTGTTGGATTAGGAGGACTTGGTGGCGGTGTCATTGATTCCTTAAAAGGTAAAATAAAACATGATTATGATGATATAGATAGAGTAGAAATGAGAATCGTAGATATGACTTCTCATATCAAGAATACACATATGACAGATGATGAAATCATCATTCTAGATCCTCGTGGAACAGATTGTGATAGAACACTTGGACAGAAGATTTTTAGAACTGAATCTGTCTATGAAGGTATAAGAAGTGAGTTCAAGACACTCATTGAAAAAATGATTTCTATTGCTGGGGAGGATCATATTAATGTCCTTATTGCCTCTGGTATAGTAGGGGGTACAGGTGGAGGTATATTTGTAGACTTCACTTATATGATTCATGACTTATTTAAGGAATGTCATCATAAGAACTATAGTATTTGTGCTTATATGTTTGATGCACAAAGTAATGATGATCAAGAAGAAAAGAATCATCGTATGAAACTCAATGGTCAGACTGCTTTAAAGGAATTACAACATCATATGAACATTACAACACATGATCATCTTTATCAGACTATAATTGGACAAAGAAAAGTTACCTGCAGAAAAACACTCTTTGAAGAATATAAACATATTTCTTTTTGTCTAGAAGATGATGTAAAGCTAGATGATCTCAAGAAGCGTATGAGTACTTTAATGATTGAAGAATTTTTATACTAAATCAGAACGACTATATAACGCTTTTCCAATAATTTCTACAGGAAGACTTTCTACCTCTTCCTGAGAATAATAACGTACATTGCAAGAAGGGTTCGCTGGTTCTAGAATCAGTAATCCTTCTTTTTTTATAACCTTTTTGACTGTTACTTCACAACGATTGATTAATACGACCGCAATCGTCCCACTTGGTACATCATTACATTTTTTTACATATAATAAATCTCCATCATGAATATGTGCCCCTGACATAGAATCTCCCACAACACGTAAAAAGAAATCCCCACGATAATAATCATCCTGAGTCACTTGTTCATATCCTTCAAAATTCTCATCAATGAGTAAATCATAACCTGCCTTGACTTCACCTAGTACTGGCTTTTCATAACGTTCTTCACTATTAATAAGTGATTCTACATCTACACCTAATATAAATGAGAGCTTCTCTATCACTTCAGGATTTGTGACCTTTGTATCACCCTTTAACCATCTTGTCACAGTAGAACGGTTCACACCTAATTGACTCGCAATATATTCATTAGACACACCCATCCTTTCCTTGTATTTCTTTAGATATTCTTTAAAATTCATCTTCTCCACCTCTTTTTAGGCATTATACAACATAATACAATTTGGTGCAAATAAATGCGTCATTCGTTGTACGTACAGAATCATTTTGGTGCAAAACTATTTGATATATGCACCATAGATAACTATAATAAGACTAACAGGAAGGAGAATTAATGATGAAAAAAGTATATTTATGTATAGATTTAAAAACCTTCTTTGCGTCTTGCGAATGCAGTGAAAGACATCTTGATCCCTTTAAAACCAATCTTGTAGTGGCAGATCCTACTAGAGGTAATGGAGCACTCTGCCTTGCGATTACACCTCAAATGAAAAGTATGGGAATTCATAATCGCTGCCGTATATTTGAAATACCCAAGGGTGTTGAATATATTACTGCGATGCCTCGTATGCATCTTTATATGGAATATTCAGCACGTATTTATCGTATCTATTGTCGTTATGTCTCACCTGATGATATTCATGTTTACTCTATTGATGAATGTTTTATTGATATCACATCTTATATGCATCTTTATCATAAGAGTGCGAAGGAGTTTGCGAAGATGTTGATGCAGGCTGTATTTGCAGATACACATATTACCGCCACATGTGGCATAGGAACCAATCTCTTTCTTGCGAAAGTCGCCCTTGATATCATCTCTAAGCATACAAAAGAAAATATCGGGATACTAGATGAAGAAAGATATCAGAAATACTTATGGCATCATTTACCTATCACTGATTTCTGGCATATGGGAAGTGGAACAGCCAATCATTTATTAAAACTCGGTGTTGTGGATATGCATGGGATTACCCAGATTCCTGAAGAGATTCTTTATAAAGAGTTTGGCATTAATGCGGAATACATTATTGATCATGCCTGGGGAAGAGAACCTGCCATAATTGCCTCTATTAAGAAGTATCGTCCTAAGAATGAATCAATTAATAATTCTCAAGTTCTCTTTTCTGATTATGAATATGAGGATGCAATACTCGTTGTAAAGGAAATGGTAGAACTCAATGTTTTAAGACTTGTCGAATCACATTTAGTCACAAATCATATAAGCTTATATATTGGTTATTCACGTACAGATTGTGGAGGATGGGCAGGAGGCTCTAGGAAACTGACAGTCAGAACGAGTTCACTTAGTGTTCTGATGGATGCCTTTATTTCTCTTTATCATTTAAAAGTACAAAAAGGAAGACTGATCAGACAGATTTCTATATCCTTTGGAGATGTTTTAGATGAAGCTTATGAATCCTATGACTTATTTAGTGATATAGAGGCATTAGAAGAAGAAAAGAAGCTTCAGAAAGCTATTGTCTCTATCCGTCATAAGTATGGGAAGAATGCGATATTAAAGCTTATGAATAAACAGGAAAAAGCCACTACAGAAAAAAGAAATACATTAATTGGAGGACATAATGCATAAGAAGGTTGATCGTGCACGCTTATTTTTAAGCTTTGATGCCTTAAAAGGATTTAAAGAACTACTTCAAGAAGATACCAAAATACCTAGAAAAGAACTATGTGAAGATCAATATTATGAACTTAACTGGAAAATTCATCAAATTCAAGAAGGAGATGAAGTAGAACTTGTCTATTACACAGGGTCTTCTTATTCTAAAATAAGAGGAACAATACAAATAGTGAATCTCAATGATCACTATATTTATATTAATGACCATAAAATACAGCTTAAGAATATCTTTTCACTAGAATTATAATATGTTCTTTTTCCTTGTCCAATCTCTTGCCACACCCTATCTATAAATAGTAACTAAGATATAATAGAGAACAAGAGGGGAAGTGGAGCGTATGCTGAATTATCAAAAACTATTAATGCCCTATAAGAATTTCAAGGGTGAACATATGATTGTCTATGCCTTTGTGCATAACAGGTCCTATAAGCTCTCAGACCAGGCATCGACAATCACAAATCTGATTGATACATATCAGCTAGACGCTGATAAGAAGGAAAAGATCTCTGCAATATGTTATATGCATGATGCGAGGATCAGACAAAACGAAATCGTCATGAATATTGACGATGATGAGCTTTATATAAAGCTCAATGAATTTGGGAAAATGTTGGTGGAGATAGAAAATATCTTCACACAGGAAAGTGCATATTCACAATAATATGCACTTTTTTCTTTGTTTTAACGCGTATGATAGATATTTCTAAAAAGTCTATCATGTGCTATAATAAGTGTGAAGAAGGTGAATAAGATGTGTAAAACAAGAATACAAGAAGAAATAGAAGCCCTTATGTCTCTCTATCATCTCGGTAAAGCACCATTATCTTATGCTTTAGGCTTTGGAGAAGTCACTATTACAAGATATTTACAGGGAAGTACCCCTCATCCTGACTATGCACAAGTTATTCACAATGCACTATGTGATATAGACTATATGATGGATTTAGTGAATAAGAACCATGAAAAGATGGGACCAGCCTTTAAAAAGGCAATCAATAGATGCCTCACTCTTAAATCACAATTCTCATGTTCAAAAGAAATCTTGCAGGTGATCTCTTACCTCTTTTATAAACTAGAAGAACTCACACCTATGCAATTAGAATCCTATCTATACTTCATACAGGCTTATTCCTATCCACAGCCACTCTTTTATGAACATTGTGAAGCATGGAAGCAAGGTGTCATCTATCCTGATGTCTATCACTTATTCTCTACATTCCCATTTAGAGTACAAGATGATATGCGTTATAAGATCATCGAAGATGCTTATTTAGATCTAGATGAAAATAAGAAGGAATACATAGATGAAATCCTCAATACATTCTCTCGTTACCCTTTAAAAACACTTATAACACTCACTAAAACAGGACCTTGGAAGAATAATTATAAAGAAGGGGAAATAACCATTATTCCTGCAGAAGATATTCAAAACTATTTCAAGAGGCACTAATATGGAACAATTCTACAACATACTTAAAGAATCACTTAACGAAGAAATGGGATGGATGATTGATCATATATATGAAGACTATAAGGATACTAAAGATGTATTAGGCTTTGCGTTAAGCTGTGAGAAGATATTACGTCTATACTTTGGAACAGACATTCATCAGCAGATTAAAGATTTACTTATATATGTCTTGTATGTCTATCTTGACTATGATGAAGACGAGATAGAACTATTATTAAATGACTATGACCCTGAACATAATCGATATATCCAATAATAAAATTAGAATATTTGTAAATAAATAGTAAATGCATAAATGTAAGTTGCTAATAATATAAATAGATTGGATAGCACATAAAAATGAAGTATAATAGTAAACAGAAAGGAAGTGTTAATTGTGTGGTATCAAGAAACAGTATTTTATCAGATTTGCCCACTAGGACTTTGTGGTGCGCCTGAAGTCAATGATGATATCCAGGCTCATCGTATTTTAAAAATCAAGGACTTTGTCCCTTATCTACAAGAATTAGGAATAGGTGCTGTGTATTTCAATCCTGTATTCAACAGTGATTCTCATGGCTATGATACGCGTGACTATAATCTCATCGATACGCGTTTAGGTACAAATGAAGATTTTGCAGAAGTATGTAAAACACTCCATGAACATGATATTAAGGTTGTATTAGATGGGGTATTCAACCATGTTGGTAGAGGCTTTTTTGCGTTTAGAGATGTCCAGGAAAAAGGACCTGCAAGCCCATATGCCAATTGGTTCCATATCAACTTTGATGGAGATTCTAGCTATGGTGATGGATTCTGGTATGAAGGATGGGAAGGTCATTATGAACTTGTGAAGTTAAACCTAGATAACCCGGATGTTCAACATTATTTGCTAGATGCAGTCGATTACTGGATTAAGTGTTTTGATATTGATGGTTTAAGACTAGACGTCGCTTATTCATTACCAAGATGGTTTATGGCAATGTTGAGTGATCATTGTAAGAGTTTAAAACAGGATTTCTTTATGTTAGGAGAAGTATTAGGTGATAATGCAGGTTATATGTATACAGAAGCTAAACTAGATGCAATCACTGATTATCCATCATATAAAGCATTCTGGTCTTCATTTAACTCTTTGAATATGTTTGAATATGCCCATACATTAAAGAGAAATGCGATGGATATGTATAGAGGTAGAGATTTACTCACATTTGTAGATAACCATGATGTGAATAGAATATCTAGTACATTAACTGATGAAAGAAAACTGCCATTAGTATTTGGCTTACTCATGGCAGTACCTGGTATTCCATGTATTTATTATGGCTCAGAATGGGGTATTAAAGGTGAAAAGATTCAAGGTGTCACTGATGCACCACTTCGTCCAGAACTCGATGCACCTGCACCAAATGATTTATCAGATTTGGTTTCTAAATATATTCATATTCGTAGAGGACATAAAGCACTCACATTAGGAGACTATAAGGATTTAGTTCTTACTAATAAGCAGTATGCATTAGAAAGAAATTATGAAGGAGAAAAGATTGTAATCGCACTTAATATCGATGATGCACCTTATACAATCTATCCACCTATTGAACATGGTTCTTATCAGGATTTGATGAGTGGAGAAATGGTGGATTATAACGGACAATTAGAATTACCACCACTTTCAATCACATATTTATATAAGCATGCATAAGGCTGAGCAATCAGCCTTTTATAAAGGAGAAAAAAATGCAGGAAGATATTATACTTAAACTTTCAGAACAACTAAATATCAAGACAGAACAGATACAAAATACATTAAAACTATTAGAAGAAGGCTGTACAGTTCCATTTATTGCCCGTTATCGTAAAGAATTAACACATGGCTTAGATGAAGAACAAATTCGTGTGATTCAGGAACAGTATGACTATCAGGTGAATCTTAAAAAAAGAAAAGAAGAAGTCCTTACAAGAATAGAAACATTAGGACACTTAAATGATGATATCGTGAAGATGGTCAATGCATGTACACGTTTATCACAGGTAGAAGATATCTATCGTCCTTATAAACAGAAAAAGAAAACAAGAGCCAGTGTGGCTATTGCATCAGGCTTAGAACCTTTAGCTAAGACACTTCTTTCTTTACCACGTACATTTAATGAAAAAGACATAGATGCCTATCTAAATGATACAATCACATCTAGAGAAGAGGCATTGCAGGGTGCTAAGGATATCATTGCGGAAAAGATTTCTAATGATATGACAGTACGTAATAAGATTGTCGATTCTATGATGAACTATGGCCGACTTGTCACTTCTAAAAAGAAGAATGCGGAAGATGAAAAGATGACCTATAAGATGTACTATGACTATTCTGAAAATGTCTCACGTATTGCGACACATCGTATTATGGCGATTGATCGAGGAGAAAAAGAAAAGATTCTCACTGTTTCTATCAACATTAATGAAGATTATATCAAGACATTTGTCTCAAGACGATATATTAAGTTCCCTAAGAGTCCAACAGCTAAATATGTCGATGAAGCCATTGATGATGGCTTAAAGCGTCTTGCTTATCCTTCTTTAGAAAGATTAGTCAGAAATACTCTTACTGAAAAAGCCCAGGAAGCAAGTATTGATGTTTTCTCTGATAATCTAGGTAAACTACTCTTACAGGCTCCAATGAAAAATAAGAGAATCTTAGGCTTTGACCCAGCTTTCCGTACAGGATGTAAGCTCGCTGTCATTGATGAATCAGGTAAGAAACTAACAGTCGATGTCATTTATCCACATCCTCCAGTCGCAAAAGTAAAAGAATCAGAAAAGAAATTAGTAGACCTCTGTACAAAATATGATGTCAATCTTATTGCGATTGGTAACGGAACAGCCAGTCGTGAAAGTGAAGCCTTTGTCGCTAGTACTATTAAGAAATATCACTTACCTGTGAGTTATACTATAGTCAGTGAAGCAGGAGCGAGTGTTTATAGTGCCTCTAAGCTTGCGATAGAAGAATTCCCAGACCTCCACGTTGAACAAAGAAGTGCTATTTCTATCGCAAGAAGACTACTTGATCCTTTATCAGAACTTATTAAGATTGATCCTCAATCTATTGGAGTAGGGCAGTACCAGCATGATTTACCTACTACCCAATTAAAAGAAAGACTTAACTTCGTTGTAGAAAAAGCGGTTAACCTAGTTGGTGTGAATATCAATACAGCCAGTCCTACACTCTTAAAGAATGTTTCTGGTTTAACTCAGGCAACAGCAAATAGTATTGTGGCTTATCGTGAAGAAAATGGGAAGATCATGAGCCGTAAAGAAATGAAAAAGATTCCTAAGATTGGTCCAAAAGCCTATCAACAGGCTGCTGGTTTCTTAAGAATCGAAGAGGGCAGTGAACCACTAGACCGTACAAATATCCATCCAGAATCTTATGATGCCACTAAAGCTATCTTAAAAGCATTAAACTTAACGACTAATGATCTAGGAACAGATGCATGTAAGAAGGCTGTCTCACAGGCTAACATTACATCCCTTAAAGAACTTACAGGACTAGATGACTATACACTTAAAGATATCCTAGACTCTATTATGAGACCACTAAGAGACTATCGTGATGATTATGATGGACCAATTCTAAGACAGGATATCCTCACATTAGAAGATCTTCATGTAAATGATAAACTAGAAGGTACTGTACGTAATGTTGTAGACTTCGGTGCCTTTGTAGATATTGGATTACATGAAGATGGACTCGTTCATATTTCTAAAATGAGTAAAAACCGTATTAAACACCCAAGTGATGTTGTCTCTGTAGGAGATATCGTAACGACATGGGTAGATACAATTGATGAACAAAGACATAAAGTACAATTAACTATGATTGATCCCAACAAATAGAAAAAGATGATTCCAAAAACGGAGTAACTAAATAGACTTGGGGTTAACTCAAGCTTTAAAACTG